>ERZ1643247.224-NODE-224-length-73792-cov-9.731112_pt1 | contig 73792 bp, 62 predicted proteins | sample MGYA00579264_ERZ1643247 | MGnify/ENA primary metagenome ERZ1643247 (study PRJEB29033, sample SAMEA4952262) | chicken gut metagenome | biome: Broiler Chicken; feature: Gastrointestinal Tract; material: Caecum | place: Ireland | collected 2018 | study: Broiler... | reverse complement strand
ATATTGAATTTTCAAGGTTCAACACACCGTATTGGTGTGGGAAGTTTTAGTTACTTAATAAAAACTCATTTTCTACTAACATATGTAGCGTTCCTAACATCACTGAACTACTAATTCCCTTATATTGCCTTTGTATAATTTTAGACAAATTGTCAAAACTTATACTACTTTTGGCTTTTTTCATAATCAAATTTATTAAATCTGTATAACGTATACTGCTTCTTTCAACTTTTTCGTTTAGACTTAAAAGTACCCACGATTAGAAAAATATGGATTTTTTAGTCTATTTCCACTCTTATAGCAATTAGGATTAAAAGAAAAACTAAGTTTTGTGAAAATTTCGTCATTTGTTTCCAATTTATATATTAGTTCATTGATCCATTTGCCATCTGCTTTTATTTCAATTTGTTCTCCATTTATTAATATACTTGTTTCTTGTTCAAATTTTCCCAAACCAACTGCTGCAAAATATCCATATGGTGTTGTTCGTAATGTACTTCTTAAAAAGAATTTTAATAATGCTTCTTTTAGTTTCTGATACTGTTTTTCATTTTTAGGTTTATTAACAAAGTTTTCATAAAGAGAACGACTAGATATAAATAAAGCTTTCAAAAAAAAGTCGTCTAGAACTTTATCCTCTTTAATAAATTCGTATATATCCTTTTTTTGCATCTGGTATTTTTTTAAATATTGCACAGATAATTTAGGCATCCGAACCATAAATGTGTCACAACACTTGTATTCCATTATTTTTCTCCTTCCATTTTACATATTTATCATAAGAATCAATACCTTTTTCCTCAAGCCTATGCCAATACTCTATTTCGTAAGCATTTGAACTTCTTTTATCTTCTGGTATACCGAAAAATGCTTGTTTTACATTGCTATATGTTTGCTCTTGATCCTTAGTATATTGCCCCTTCTTTTTTAATCCAATCTCTATTTTTCTTCTAATGTCTTCGATAATTTCTTCAAACTGCCATCCTTTCCGACAATTTATTTTATAGTCTTTCAAAACATGGCATCCCATTGCTTGTAAAATAGTTTTCATATAATATACAGTAAATTCCATACCTGTATTACTACTTATGGCTACAACTATTCCTTTCTTTCCTGCTAATTCCAAAGTATGCATCCATGATGATAATCGATCTATATAATTTTTCATCATCCCCGAAACATTTACCGCATATACTGGAGATATCCAAATTATAATATCAGATAATTTCATATCCTTTTTTATACGCTCCATATCATCTTCACTATCTAGGGTACATTGACCTGCCGAAAAACATTGCGAACATCCTCTGCAACACTTAATGTTCACTCTTCTCCCCTCATAAAAATACGTTTTTATTTCATTATTTTTTAATTTGTGCTTTATTTCTTTGGCTATCTTACATCCTATTGAATTTTCTGAATTACTTCCTACATAACAAAATATTCTTTCCATAAATGTCTCCTCTTTTTGATAATTTTATCTCTATCCTATTATCCAGAAATCATTCTATTGCATATAGTCATTTTCCGTAGACAATCGGAACAAATTCGTCAATCGTTCAGCGGTATAATTATCTGTTATATTAATGAATAATTGTAATTAGAACAATATTTTATATTTATAATTTATATTAATCAATCAAATAAAGAGTTCATATAAATATTTTTAATATATTCAAACATTAATACTTTTTCCCATTTTATTCAATAACATGGACATGAATACGTTTTTCATGTCCATGAGTTTTTCATTTATGTAATTAAGAAAAGTAATATCCCTCCATATCCGCCCATAATCCCCGGATTCAATCTCTCCTGCGGAAGTAATCGGAATTCGTCTATATCCATCCTGTTCTTTTGTTCCTTCCCAAGTACCCGATCCGCGATATCCATAATCCACAGATTACCGCCTGTTCCATGACACAGACTCCAACTGTCACGTTTCCAGTATGTTTCTGTTTTTCGATACGCTCTTTCCATATCGGTTTTCAGTCTTTCTTTCCATGTTCTGTCCGTCACACGTTGATAGCACCACAATCTAGCGAGTAAGATGCCGGCCGCCCCATGGCACCATGCTACAGTATCTTCTCCTTCTTCCTGATCTTTCCTTTGATCGATCCAGTTTCCTCTTTTTTCATCATAAAGGCTCTCTTCATATTCCCGGACCTTTTCTGCCAGGATTTCATACTCCTGCTTCTTCGTAAGTTCCCAAAGTGCAAGAACCGGCATCAGAATTCCAGCGTTTCCATGTGCCATTCCACTGACTGGATTTTCTCCTGTTTCCAATTTCCATCCGATTCCGCAATCCATCTTCACCGCCTGCGGGAACATAGAGTAGACTGCCTTTTCTGCCTCCTTCACATATCTCTCTTCTCCCGTCTGCTCAAACATCTGAAGGAAGATCCATGCTGCTCCCGCTTTCCCTCCAAGCAGGTCGGCACAAGTATCTTTCGGAACGATTTTTGAAACGATTTCCGCATGTTTTCTGGCATACTGTAAATAAATCGCTTCCTTTGTCAGTTGATACAGTTTTAAATAGGTATAGACGACAGAACTTTCCCCTGTATACGCCCCGGTATTTTGGGACTGTAGATTCTTTAGATCTTCCATCCCCTCATCTGTATATCGAAACAACTGTCTCTGTAACGCTTTCTGGATTCTCTCAATTCTTTCGGATTTTTGTTTTTCCTGCATTACAGTAGTAAGGAGCAGCATCCCGCTTAATCCATCATAAAAGTAAATACCCATCGGACGGATCTGCCACGCACAGCTCCCGGAAGAAGCAAAGCGAAGGACAGGCCAGCTCACCTCACTCTTCTTCTGATTCCAGATCGCATAGGTACACAATCTGTCTGTCAGTGCAGCGATGATCCGATTCAAGCTTTCTTTATCCATCGTCTGTCCAAATCCATTGTCCGCTCTGACTTCGTATATCTGATTCATAAAATGCTCTTTATTCTCCGGAATTAGTTCCATGGATGTACGAATCAGATCACACTGCTTATTCCGGTCCGTTTGATCGAGCTGTCCCAGACGTTCCAAAATCCGGCTGTATGCTGTCCTTTGAAAAAAAGCTTCCTCACACTTCTCCTCTCCGGCATATAAGCTCTTCTCATCCATTCCATTAGAAAAGCATGGGATGTCTCCCCGCAGCAATGCCCGGATTTCTTCCCGGGTAATCCGCTCTTCCCTGTTCCATCGTCCCTGTCCAATGGAACACAGGAAGATTTCCCGATCCGCTCCATCCATCAGAAGGGACGGGTGATAGGAACTGTTTAACAGCATCGCGTACCGCTGCGTATGCATCAAAACAACCCTGCTTTGGAGTCCTTTCCCTTCTTCCAGAACACTTTGAAAGCTCCCTTTTTCTTTCTCCACCGCCTGATGCGCCTCGGAAAATCCGGCAAGAAGATCGTCCACATATGCCGCGATCGTTTCCTCTTTTCCTTTCATCCATGCAAGATTCCTTCCTGCGGAAGTAAATCCCTCCCGGTAGGTGATATACATGCTGGAAGTCTCCTCTTCCGCCACCGCCGGAATCTGAAATGGAAGCTTCTGTCCTTTCTGGCTATGAATGGCACTTCCGTCAATTCCCTCTCCCTCTTTGTTCCACACATAAAAAGGTAACATTCCTGACCCCAGCACCGATTCTCTAATCCATGAATAAATTGCATCTTCCGCTGACTCCGCCCGTGTCTCTTTCCCCGGACGTGCCAATGCTTCCAGATCAACGATCACCGGATACGGTCCACAGGCAATCAGATTTTCAGCGTGAATATCACTCGTTCCAAGGAGATAGGCGAGAAAGAGCTGTTCTCCCAGCCGTCTATAATACTGATGTATATCTTGTTCCGATTCACAGCTTTGATATTCCACGATTTCACACCAGCTATGGTCGTAACGGGATAAAATTGTATAGTGATATTGGCTTGACCCTGTCCTTTCACTGATCCACCCCAGAAGCCTCGTGAAAAACTGTTCATTCTCCATAGAACGAGGTTTTAAAAGTAACTTTTTCCCGTTTTCCAGACATATTTTCAGCACTTCTTTCCCTCCGTTATGAAGATCCGATAGTCCCGATTCTATCCCTGTGATCCTGCCGGGAATCTCCCCGTCAAAAAAGAGTTCCCCGATTTTATCAGAATCTTCCCGGAACCATTGCACTACCTGTACATAGTACTGGATCTGACACTCTATACGCTCCCGGATACATCGGCTCAATACCGGATAGGTGTCTGCGATATAATAGAAAAACTCTTTCCTTCCACATATTCGGCAAAAGTCCTGATACTCCTCTTTCGAGTCCGCTCCCTTTAGCATTCCCCTTTGCTTGTAACCATGCATTTCCGCAATCAAGGTGCGGAGCGCAATATTTTGCAGACGGACAGCCAGTTCATCCCTAAAATCTTCATATACGCCCGGAGCGATCTGCTCTTTCCCGGTATTTAACTGACGTTTGAATTCATCTATCCCTGTTATCAAGAAAGACTCGTAAAATTCTGTAAAGAACAGTTTCGTCTCTCCAATCTTTCTGCGGATTTCATCAGGTGATTTGCTCCATTCCCGATATTCCACCCGCAAGCTTCCCGTGTAAGTCCCTTTTTTTCGCTCAAATCTTTGATCTTCCAGATATGCCTTAAAATTGAGATCGTACTTCTGAAACTCTGCCACCAATGCTTCTCCTAAAAGCTGATCCCAGTATTGCTTTTTCTTTTCATTGACTGGTTTCCTTTGGTCTTTTCTATACTCTCTCTCCCACAAATACGTATCTTTCATAAACTCCTCCGAAAAGAGCAGGATGCTCGCATGAACATCCTGCTCTTAAAATAATTAGCAACAGAAAATTGTTAAAAATGGATATTCAGCTGGATTAGTAAAGCCCTCTACTGCTTCTTCCAATTCCAGATCTTGCATCCCGTTTATTTCTTTTAATTCGCTTTTTAAGTCTCCGGCAGTATACAAATACACTTCTTGATTCATATTTCGTTTCTCTCCTCTAATCTCCAAAATGTAATGGTTACTATAAATTCACTTTCACGTATCTGATAAGAAAAGTCTCCTTCGTATTTACGGACAATCTTCTGTACACTTTTTATCCCATATCCATGTAGCTGATGATTCTGTTTATTGGTAATCAATTTTCCCTCTTTCTCTAATGGTCTGCCTTTGATACTGTTAGAAATAGTAATATAGAGCATCCCTGATTTCCGCATGATATTCAGCTGGATCCACCGTCTGTCATCCTGAATTTTCTCACAGGCTTCGATTGCATTATCCAAAAGATTGCTGAATAGTGTGCTGATTTCCATATCTGAAAAAGGCAGTTCTCCAATTCGATCCGCCCGGATGCGAAATGCGATCCCTTTTGACTCTGCTTTTGCCTTTTTCTGTTCCAAAAGTGTATCCAAAATTCCTACTTGAGTCCACATAGCCTTTTTTTGTACCAAAATATCATCCGACAACTCATTGAGATATGACATCAGCATATCCCATTTTCTCTCCTGTCCATACTCACGCAAAATCAGCAGATGATGCTTTATATCATGTGTCTGTATTCTGTTTTTTTCCATCATGATTTCCATTTCTTTGATATGATTCTTAGACAGTGTTCCCAGTTCCAACAACATTTCATTTTCTGTTTTCAACATTTGAAAACGATTAAAAAGCACGAAAACACCTGCTGTCAGCGCAGCTACAACCCCCATCGAAACTGCCGCTCCCAATCCTTGCGCCTTTCTGGAATCTATTGCCATATTCATCATTATTACCCGATATATCTTCAAAATTCCTAAAAATACGACACAAAGGAGTGCTAGCGTCTTTCTGTCCCCTTCTAAAACCAAGCTTTTCTCTTGCCATTTCGCCAAAAGCAACGCTACACCTGCTCTTGGTATCAAAAACAACGCACATTGCACCATGGACTGTGAAAACTTATAAATCTCTTCCCAAAATTGTTTTCCGATCATTTCCATGCTGATAAATCCACAGAAAAAATCCAGCAAAGCAAGAATCGTATAATATAGAATAATGATTTCTATTTTAATCAGCATATTCTTTCTCTCTACAATCCAGGCACAGAGCAGCGTAGCTAAAATGATGAATATAAACATGGTACTAGAGAAAAAAATGATTTTTCGATTGATCCCCAACAGGGTGCCTGACACCAGAATATTCCCCCAGATCAGCACCTGCTTCCATTTCCGTAGACATTTCTTCTCCAGCGCCGTCCGGTATAATACCTGATAGCACATCCATACTTCAAAGATAGAAAGCAGAATCAATACTATGACATGGATTTGTCGTTCCATTCCCGTTCCCTCCAGTAAGCTTCAATCTTTTTCTTCGCTGCATCGATCCGGTACTGGTTCAGTTCCAGTTCATGACCTTCCTCCATGTAGATCGTATTGCCCTTGATACTTTGGACATTGCGGAGGTTGATAATATTACTTCGATCTGCAAGGAAAAATTCATTACTGTCCAGCTTTTTCATCAATTCGCTTAAAGAAATCCGCTCTTTGAAGTTCCCGTGGAAGGTCGCATATTCTGCATATTTTCCCATCTTTTTCTTATGGACGGTAATAATTTCACGGAAATAGACTTTTTGTTCTTTTTCTTCCGGTTCATCCTGTCGTTTCAGCATTAGATATTCATTTTTTTCTGCTCCCATCCGGCGCATGAGTTTTTCCAGGATGTGCGGCAGCCGCTCATCCATCGTTTCTTTCAGGATATACTGATCTGCCTCGATCTCATAGCTTTCCAGCGCAAATTCCGTATGAGATGTCAGGAACACAAGTCCCCGGTTCGGATATGTTTTTCGCAGAAGCCTTCCAAATTCAAGTCCGGTCATCCCGTTCCCAAGTTCGATGTCCACAAAAAAGATATCCCCTTCCTCTCCGTATTCCTGCGTCTTCGCATACTCCAGAAATGCTTCTCCCGATGAGAAAACCAGAAGTTGTGTGTTCAGAAATGCGTCCGCCGTTTCTTTGATTTTATCCCGGATCATATCCTGCATCCATTTGTCATCATCAACGATCATAATTTTAAGCATGTGATTTTTCCTCCTTCAAAAGCAGATAGTATCGATTCTGATTGACATCGTGGAAAATTGCATCTCCATCCTGTATTTGAAGGCGGAAAGTATGTTCCCACAGTCCGTCTTCCCCGTCTCCGGCAATCATTCTTCCGCAGTGATAGAGGAAGATTCCCTCCTCCTGCTCTGTCACTTTCCTGATGATATCTTCCACCGCATCGCCGATCCGCATGGAATGCCGGGCTGGATTCCATCGTCCAAGCAGACGGTTGACTCTTGTTTTGTTGACGACGATCTTTTCGCAGAAATGTCTCCGAAACTCTTTTCTCACCTCCCTGTCCGCTTCCAGCAGGCCGAAGATCTCTTCCGCCTCATCTTTTACATCGTCGTATGAAAAGCCAAGCTCTCCATATGCCTCCATATGGCAGAGCGCTTTCTTGAGATCTTCTTCCTCTTTCAAACGCTCATACCGATCCCTCAGCCACTGAATGCTCTCTAATAAAATCTTCCTGCACTGAAGTGCGTCCGTTTTGTAAAATTTTGAGACCGCAAGTTTGATTCCTTCGACTTCTACTTTGGCAAACTTCATTTTTTCTCCCTGCGCCCTCAGCTTAACTATCTTTTTGTCCTGATAAAATTGTACTACATTTTTCACTAATTTTCGCCCTTTTGTCCTCGAATTCATCATTTTTGTCCTCGAATTCTCCCTTTTCCTTTTGGTATTTTTCTGTCCTTGCCAAATATGTTGAAAGGGCGGAAGATCTGCTCTTCCGCCCTTGCTGTTCTTTGATTCTGTTTTTGTTTTCTTAGCCATTGATCATGAAAGATACGAGTTTGTCGATATCTTCCTTTTCATAGGCAATGATTTCCAGTTCCGGAATTTCTCCGTTGGAAAAGATATTGGCCAGAGATACATACTGAGCCAGTTTGGATTTGAGGTTCAGTCTGTCGCCCTCTCCTGTTACCAGTTCTACCTTTCCTTCACAGCTGTCCACTACTTCAAAAAATTTGTCAATGTCCGTAATGTTCTGTACTTTCATCTGCGTTTCTCCTTTCTTTTTCCTGTTTGTTTCTTATATGATTTATTTGCCTGCAAGGACAATGTCCTTTTCCCTGATTTCAATCTTTTTCTCTTTCAGGAGACGTCCCACCGCCCGTTTGAATTCGTTTTTGCTCATCTCAAATTCCTTGCGGATCGTTTCCGGTGCCGCCTTATCCGTAAATGGAATCCGGCCGCCATGTTTTTCCATGTAGTCCATCAGTTTTGCCGCGTCTACATCCATCTGGATGAATGCTTTTTCCCGCACGCTTAAATCCAGTTTTCCGTTGTCTTTGACTGCAGATACTCTGGCACGGATCGTCTCGCCTACCCGGTAGGAATGGTACACTTCCCGTTTCGGGATCAGGGCAGAGTATTTTCCGTCTACCGCCACGAAGACACCGAAGCGGTCACTGAGTTCGTAGACAATTCCTTCCACCATATCGTCTTTCTGGTACGGGGAATCGCAGGACAGCTTTTCGTAGACTTTCATGGTCGCGCACAGGCGGGAGCTTTTGTCAATGTAAAGGCTTACCAGAACGTGATCGCCCTTTTTCACCGGTCCGGTCTGCTCCCTGAATGGAAGGAAGAGATCCTTTTCCAGTCCCCAGTCGAGGAATGCGCCGTTCTTTCCGGTATCGATCACTTCCAGAACCGCCAGTTCTCCGAGGGTCAGCTTCGGCTCATTTGTCGTTGCAATGAGACGGTCTCTGGAGTCTTTATATAAAAAGACTTCCACCGGATCTCCCGGGCCCGCCCCCTTCGGCACCTGTTTTTTCGGAAGAAGGACATGCTCCTCTTCCGTTCCCAGATAGACTCCGAAGTCTACCTGCTTTTCAATCGTCAATACTTGCTTTTCGCCCAATTTCATCGTTTTGTTCTCCTTTATGCTTTAGCTCCACAACCGCGTACGGTTTTCCATTCTCATCCCCAAGCAATACTGTCGAAATGCCGTCCTGTATCTTGTATGAAGGATAAAGAATGTCCCCGTAAACCGCTGATTTCTTATATTCTACCCGCAGGCCGGAAAAGTCCGGCTCCATCCCGTTTTCTTCCAGAAGTTCCACCGCCATCTGCACATACTGGCAGTTGTTGACGTGATGGTTCGTGTCTATATGATACTTCCTGACTTTGATCGGAGACGTTTTGACTCCTCCTTCCGGCATCGGCACTTTCCGGGATGCATATTCCATCGGATACGGCTCTTCCATCCCGTAACGGCTGATCTCCTCTTCGGAAGGCCGGGTCGGACGTCCGGATGTCAGATCCATGTAAACCCAGATTGAGTTGGCATACGCCGTGACTTCTCCATTTTGATCCTTCATGACAAAGTTCCGGTCACCGAAGAATCCGTGGAATCCGGTCGGCCAGGTGCAGGTCCGGATTTCTTCTCCAAGTTTTGGATAGCGCAGGATTTCTACCTGCCAGGAAGAAAGCACCCATGCTTTTTTCTGTTCTTCGAGATACTTCGTTCCTACGCCAAGATCCTCCGACTGAAAGATGCTTGCGTCCTGGAACGAATTGATTATGCCCGGAAGTGTCATGCATCCGTTGTCCGACACTTCACTGAGCCGTACTCTTGATTTCACCTCGTACATATCATCCCTCTTTTACTTTTCTTTTGATTCTGCCACATAGCTTTTTTCCATCGTAATTACGCATTGATACCTCTCGTCCAGATGACGGATTTTCTCCATCACCAGATGAAGCAGTGTATTTTCCTCTTCTTTATCATACCCGTGGGGCATCACCATGTCAAAGATCAGATTGATCTGATGTTCGCCCGGCACCATACGGAAGTCATGAATGCTTGCTTCCGGATCGGTCTCGGCCACAATGTGCTCCACCTTTTCCCGGATCTGAAGTACATCCTGATCTTTTGTCTCGATCGGATCCATGTGGATCAGAAGATAGATGCCCAGATATTTTCTGGCATCCCGCTCGATCCGGTCGATGATCTCGTGGGAAACTTCGATATTGACATCATTTGGCACTTCCGCATGAATGGAAGCCATGCTTCGTCCCGGTCCGTAATTATGTACCAGCAGATCGTGTGTCCCGACAATGCCGTCGTAAGATTCCACAAATCTGGTGATTTCATCGAAAGTTTCCTGCGGGACCGCTTCCCCGATCAATGGTTCCAGTGTATCTTTTGCGATTCCGATTCCGGCCCACATGACAACGAGTGCCACGCCGATTCCGACGAAACCGTCGATATTGATGCCTGTCACACGGAAAAATAATACTGAAAGAATTGTCGCCGTTGTCGTTGTCACGTCTCCCATTGCATCGGCCGCCGTGGCCATCATGACTTTAGAATCAATCCTTTTTCCAAGCTTTCGGTTAAACGCCGCCATCCACAGCTTGACTCCGATGGACAGAATCAATATGACAACAGAAATGGTATTGAAGCTGAGGATCTCCGGATTCCGGATTCTCCCAACGGCGTCTTTCAGGAAGGTAAAGCCTACCTGCAGTACGATAAATGCCACAACCAGTGCCGCGATATACTCGATCCGCCCGTGCCCGAAGGGATGTTCCTCATCGGCGGGCTTTTCCGCCATCTTGACCCCGACGAGACCGATGATCGATGATCCGGCATCGGAAAGATTGTTGAATGCGTCTGCCGTAACGGAAATACTGTGAAGTACGATTCCGATGGCGCCTTTTACAAGAAAGAGAAAAACATTGCAGAGGATGCCCACTACGCTTGCCAGTACTCCGTAGGCTGTCCGCACCGCAACCGTCTCTGTCTGTTCGTAGTTTTTTACAAACCGTCTTACTAAAAATTCTGTCATTCCTTTTCCCTTTCGTCTTTTGTCCTGAAGTACTTTTTCTTTATGATCCGAAGAAGAACCATCTGATTTTGAATTTTGATGTCGCTGTCACCATCTCATATTCCTCTTCTGTCAGGACATGTTCCAGCTGCTTTTTCCCTTTTTCCGGGACGACCGCATGGACGCTGTCGATAAAGCAAAGGCTCGGATACAGAACACACCACCAGTTGTGCCCTTTTGCTTCCCCGATCTGGATCCGGAGCGCTTCATACGTTCCGGCCGGAAAGGTGATATCCCCGTAGGTCTTTTCCGGGAAGACTGTCCACTCAAGGGATGCCCGGACCGGATAGGAATATCCTTCCTTCTGGATGGTCTCTTCGGCAAGTGCTTCGATCTGCGGAAGGTGGGAGCGGATAAATGCTTTTGTCTGTGCAAGGCTTTCTGTATCCATCTCTTCTTCCATCCAGGAGACAACCGTATCCTTTACTTTCATTTTCAGGTTCTGGTCCTCTTTGCTGTCGCTGTTTGCAAGCACATGGAAGCGCAGCACTTCCTCTGCCATGTGCTCCTGTGTTTTCTCTACTTTTGCGCTGACTGTCTCCGTGCGCCAGACACACGCAGTCAGCATCAGCGAAATCATGACAGCTAACGCTGCCATGATGAGATTTCTTCTTTTTTCCATGATCCATGTCCCTCCCGTTGTTTCCATTACTAACGGGAGTATTGCCGGATCTGGTTGATTTATTCTGCTTTTTCCGGATTTTTATTCCGGCGGATCGTCTCAAGCACGGTTCTTGCCTGCTTGTCGATGTGTACGCCGATTTTTTCTTCCGCCTGCTCTTTTGCGCCTGCTTCCAGATATGTGATCAGCTCTTTGTGTTCTTTTGAGATCTGCGGATGGAATTCCCGGTGCTTTAAGTATTCCACCCGGTACCGGTACATCTGCTCTCCCAGATTATTCAGAAGCTGGATCAGTCTCTGGTTTTCTGTAGAGTTGTAAATGATGTCGTGGAAGTGGACGTCTGCCTCGGCAGTCCTTGTCACATCATCAGATGTCAGCGACCGGTCAAACTCTTCCGCCGCCTTTTTGAGCTCTTCAATCTGCTCCTTTGTGATCCGCTCGCAACTCAGGCTGACCGCAAGCACTTCCAGCGCCCGTCTGACTTCCAGCACGTCCCGCATGCTTTTCTCCGTGATTTCCGCCACTTCTGCTCCTCTTCGCGGAATCATCAGTACCAGCCCTTCCAGCTCCAGCTTCCGGATCGCCTCACGGATCGGTGTACGGCTCACGCCCAGCTTTTTCGCAAGCTGGACTTCCATCAGCCGTTCTCCCGGCTTTAACTCTCCTTTCAAAATCGCCTGGCGGAGTGTATTGAACACCACGTCGCGCAGCGGAAGATACTCATTCATTTCTGCTCCAAAATCTGCTTCCATCAATCGTTCCTCCTGTTCTTTCGTACATTGTGAATGGTTGTTGTGTAAATCTGTCTTGCAAATCCCTTCTGTCGAATCTGTTCCGCTGTTTTCTTTGCCATACTGCGTTCCCTGAACAGGCCGAATACGGTAGGGCCGCTTCCGCTCATCATGGCGTTCATGGCTCCGCCGCGAAGCATCTCTTCTTTGATCTGCGTGATCACCGGGTACTGTTTCTCTGTCACACTCTCCAGGACATTTCCCATCGAGCCGGCCACACGGGTGACGTCTTTTGCCCGAAGTCCTTCGATGATTCCGTCAATGTCCGGATGATCCACGATGGCAGAAGAATCCAGCTTTTCGTAGACCATCTTTGTGGAAACGCTGATGGGCGGTTTTGCAATGAGAACGTGGCATTTTGGCATGGCCGGAAGGCGGGTAAGCTTTTCCCCGATTCCTTCTGCCAGAGCCGTTCCCCGCATGATACAGTACGGAACATCCGCGCCAAGTGTGACCCCGTGCTCCATCAGTTCTTTTTCACTTAATTTCCATCCGAAAAGCCGGTTCATCCCGAAGAGCACGGCGGCGGCGTCCGCGCTTCCGCCTGCCATCCCTGCCGCCACCGGAATGTGCTTTTTCAACGTGATGGAAACTCCGTGCTTTTCTCCAAATTCATCCAGCAGAATCTTTGCTGCACGAAACGCAATGTTGCTTTCATCCGTCGGCAAAAAAACGAGATTGGATGCAACGGTAATGCCAGGCTCCTCCCGCTTTTCCAGCGTGACCTCATCATACAGGTAGACGGTCTGCATGATCATCCTGACATCGTGATATCCGTTTTCTCTTCTCCCAAGTACATCGAGCCCCAGATTAATCTTTCCAAGTGCTTTTAACTGAATTCGTTCCATCCAATCTCTCCTTAGTTTATCCTCTTTTCTCTCCTGCCCTTTTCTTCCTGTTCCGGATCTTATAAAAGATTCTATATAATAGAAGAAACGGACAATATGTATTTTGTATACATTTCCTTATAGTATACTCAAATTTTCCTTAAAAATCAATATCCTCTGACCCGGACGTAAGCCTTTTTCCTTCTCGATTCCATTGACCTCACAGATACTCTCCTCTGTCGTTCCGAACCGCTTGGCAAGGGAGAACAGATCATCCCCGTCTTTGACCGCATATCCCACAATGCCCGGTCTTTTAGCCAGTTCTTCCATCGAACGTTCTTCCATGGTAATGCCTTTGATATTTTCGATTTCCACCGGTTTCCTTACCAGCGCCCGGAAGCAGACCGCAGCCTTAATCTCCGCCTTTCCCTGCCCCAGAAGGTTGACTGTCAGCTGTTCGATGCAGCCGTTTAAGGAACAGCGGATATCCGGATACATTTCATTGCATTCCAGCATACAGGAAAACGGGACCATGCCCTGCCAGGTGTCAAACGGAATATCATCATCCGGCTTGACATACAAAAATCCGATGTGCAGGATTCCTTCTACCTGAATTCCTTCTTCTTTTGCTTCCGTCCGGACAATTTCAAGGCTGCCCGACGTATGGCAGATCTGAAAAATATTGTCTTTGAGTTCCGGCAGGGAAAGGATCTCGCTGACACTGCATTTCAGGTGGTTCTGCATCACCATCTGCTCATATTCATCCTTCTCCTTTTCAGCTGTCAGATTGCAGCTTAAAGAATACAGATCCTGAAGGATTTCCACTTCTTCCTCCTCGAAAACGGAAGCTTTCACTTCCAGCGATGCCTCAATGCCGACAATCCGCATTTCTCCGTCCTCATCCAGCCGCACTTCCGCGTTTTCGTCGGTAAAAGCACTGTCGATCTGGTGGAACATTGTCTCATCCGCTCCCGGACAAGGGATCCTTCCCTCAAAGCGTACCGGCTCCTCGATCCAGTTCAATGTCTCATCCGGCGTCTCATAAAAGGCAAAGACAAGCAATTCCCCTTCCACGATCAGTCCGTCCTGGACCAGTTTCGTGTCCAGCCGCTGCGGTTTGATATCCGTCCACAGAAGGGAGGCAATATTTTCTTTCCCTTTCGGAAGATGGATTTCCTCTTTGATCCGATATGTATCACGGATGGAAGTCAGCATCTTCAGAATCTTCCGGGTCTCCTTTTTCTTACAGCACCGGTCGACGCCGTCCACGTCTATCGTCAATTCGCCTTCCTCTCCGGCTTCCGGAACTAGCACCATCTCCGCCATGGTCCGGATATTGAGCTTTCTGGAATGGATCATCACCGCCGTCACATCGGTTCTGGTGCTTCGGATCAGCCAGTCTCCCCGTTCCTCTTCTGTGTAAACCATCTCTTCAAACGGGAACTGTCCGGAGAGTTCTGCCATCTTTTCATCCGCCTCATCGGTGACATAGAGAATTTTGAACATCAGCTTTCCATGGATTTTCACATAATGATCCACCTTTCGGATTTCCTCGATCCGCAGCGTTCCTTCGCTTTGCATGACTTTTTTGATATCCTTTTTGTTGTCCGGCACATTGTAGTCTTCATCAATCAGAAACTGGTCTGTCACCGGCTTTCCGCTCCATTGTTTCATAATCTGTTTTTTTACCAACTCCATAGGGAACCTCCTCATTCTTCAAAGACAACATGTCTGTCCTGATAATCCAGTTTCACGACAAGATAAGGCCATGTGTGTTTTTCGATGACCTGTTCCTTTTCTCCCGGTCCTTTCAGCTCCGTGCGGATATGGACGGCGTTTTCGGTCTCGTAAAGTTCTTTTACCTCAATGCTGTATCCGCTGCTCTCCTTTTTTCCATACCCTCTGACAAGGTACATCTGTCCCTGGTCCGTATACGTCAGCTTCATCGGTTCGTCCTTTTTCTCTTCGATCTGAGTCTTTAATTCCTCCGGTATGTCTTCCTTTTCCAGGACCGTAAAGTCCAGCTCCTGCTTTTTCGTTCCTCCCAGGTCCGTGACAGAGCATCCGGACATGCATAAAATCAGGAAGACTGCAGTACAGGAGAAGATGATTTTTCGGAAATTTCCTGCTTTTTTGCTCATTCCATGCGATCCTGCAGTTTCTCTTTATCATCTTACACAAACTTCCCATAAAAAATACCAAATCTTGATTTCTTTTCGCGCATTTTTATAGTATAATAGTGTTACTTTGTAAGTACGTCTTTTTTCGACATACTGTCTATTAAATTTTATGGAAAGGAGCGTATCCCCATGATTCGCTTTATCTGTATTGTCATTTATCTGGTTGTCTATCTGATTCTTTCCATACCGGTCTTTTTAGTGGAATGGCTGATCGGAAAGAAAAACCGGCAGATGCGCGATCTTTCTTCCCTGCGGATTGTGCAGTGGGGTTTTAAATGTATCCTGAAAATCGCGGGCGTAGATGCTACGGTGATCGGACTTGAGAATATTCCGGATGAGCCGGTCCTGTTTGTGGGAAATCACAGAAGTTATTTCGATATTCTGCTGACTTATTCAAGATGTCCGAGACTCACCGGATATGTTGCCAAAAAAGAGATGGAGAAGATTCCTCTTCTCTCCACCTGGATGAAGTATGTATACTGCCTGTTTCTGGACCGCGAGGATCCAAAGCAGGGTATGAAAACAATTCTTCAGGCGATTGATTATGTAAAGAAGGGGATTTCGATCTGTATTTTCCCGGAAGGGACGCGAAATACCGGGGAAGAGTTAAGCCTTCTTCCTTTTAAAGAGGGGTCCTTTAAGATTGCGGAAAAGGCGGGATGTGCGATTGTCCCGATCAGTTTGAATAATACCGCTCAGATTTTTGAAGCCCATTTTCCGTTTGTCTGGAAGACTCATGTGGTCGTAGAGTACGGGAAGCCGGTATATCCAAAAGATCTGGACAAGGAGACAAGAAAACATCTCGCGCCGTATTTTGAAGCGATTATTAAGGAAACGATTGAGAAAAACGCGGATATGGTATAAGGTAAAAAATCAGGGGAGACAGCGGCCCTATGAGTCGCTGCCTCCCCTTTATCGTTCTGTTCTTTTAAAGATCCGCAAATTTTTTGAAACATTCCTGTATCTTCTGATACTTCTCCCATGGCACACTTCTGAGTATGTTCTGCCGTTCCACAAACTGCTCTGCAGCAGTCCTAACTGAAAAAAATACATCAAATTTTGCCTTAGTAATATATCTTCGTTTATTTAAATATCTTTTTTTCGGATCTACGGATTCTACAAACTGATTGCTTTGACAGATCAATTGAGCGTCATATGGATCGTTTTCAGCAATCGCTTTCAAAAGAAATGTTTCCATCGCTCCCGTTTCCTCAAACGGAATTACCAGTAATAATATATCCACCGTAATTTCCTTTTTCTGTCCGTTTTGCATATGACAATGAATCCATTCATTATTCTTTATCTCTTGCTGAGTTTGTACATGTCGCTCAGACATCATGTCTCTAATCTTAGTACAGAATTCTGCCTCCGTATCGACCTCATCCCGATCCGTCAGAATCACAATTTTATTATATTCTTCTTCATCGGCAGCCAGACTGTTTAGTTCCAGCATATATCCAAACTTTTCCAAAATCCGACTGGCTCCTCCGCTTCCTCCTATGCACAATAATCGCTCTTCTTTTTTGAGAACACGAAATGTTTTAAATTTTTTACTTATGAGGAAACTCTCCCGGGTGTCCTCCCACTGATATGTGTTTCTCATAAAGTACTGGATCAGAACGGAATCCGTTGAGCCTTCGCAGATTAACATACTTTTCATTTATCTCAACTCCAATCCCATTTCGTCCTGTACTTCCAACGCTTTATTTCCGGAAAGCCGCCTAACTGTGATTTTATCCTTCTTTCTGTAAAGAGTATATACTGCTGTACGACTTCTCACTTTTTCAGAACATTTTAAAACTTTATCAATCGCTTCTTTGCTGTGTGACGTTAAAAACACCTGTACATTCAGTTTAAGACAAGTTTCCAAAATCCATCGAAATGTTCTGCTCATAGCTGATGTATGAATTGCAGTTTCAAATTCATCCAGAAGCAAAATCCCGTCTTGCGCCTTTAAAACTGCACTCATCAGCAAAACTGCTTTTTTCATTCCATCGCCATATACATTCAATGGCAAAGCTTCCTGATACGACTTTGACAAGATTTTATAGATACCTTTTCCATAATTATGATTCCCTTTATCATAATTAATGCTGATAATATTTTCATCATAATCTTTTAATATCTCTAACATTTCTTCATAAAGATTCGGATATTTTAGAATATCTGTAAGATATATATCTGCATCCGTATGACTGGATGGCGCAATATAGACTATATTATGTTTTTGCTTTCCTTCTGTTCCAACGGAAGCGGTATCTAAACGTCTTTGCCCCTCATACACCCAGCCTTTTGCCACGGTCGAATCATTGATTCGGATACAAAGCTCCATCTTTCCCACTCTCTGAAGCATTTCTTCTGAATCGCTTGGGGCATAATTGACAATTTCTCTTACTTGATTATACTCAGATTCGGTCATCTCTTCGTCTATAATCCGTGCATCAACTCGTATTCTTTCTTTTACAACATGTTTTGATATAGAGTCCTGGCTTTTAATAGTATATTCGATACTCTTATCTTTTTCATTGATATTAAATAGGTCATAGAATCCTTCATAAAAAGAATATGCCGACGCTGACGATCCCTTTCTTAACAATGTCCCCCACATTTTGAGGCTTTCTGGATTACTGTAACTTTCTATGACTTCGAGTACACTTGTTTTTCCAGAATTATTATCCCCTGTCAGAATATTAATACTGGAAAGCTGATCTAATTGTAATGAAGAAATTCCTCTGAACGATTGAATGTCCAGACTATTAATATATGTCATTCGCCTTTCTTCCTCTCTGCCCACTACATTCTCTCACCTTACCTGGTCATTTTTCAAAAAGGCCTCAATGCCGATGACTGCCTCTTCTTCGTCGTCACCCTCTGCAGTGATCTCGATCTCCATTCCCTTTGATGGTCGGAAAGCCATCATCCCCATAATACTCTTTGCGTTGATATGCATATCGCCGCTCTTTAACATAATCCTGCTCTGGAACTGGCATGCAATACGAACCAGTTCTGCGCCCGGTGCCTCATATCTGCTTTCGATATCTGCTGCTATCACTTTTCGTGTGGTCATATTGACTCCTCCTTCCATCTGGAAATGTTCTTTTTTTAAGTTTATTATATACCAGTTCCCCGGGGCTTTCAATTTGAAGTTGCGGATTTTTTCTTTCCCTTTGCCCGGATGAGTGCTATAATGTTTCCAGTATTATGCTGAAAAAAGGCCGTACGCTCTTTTGTGCGGCAAAAAAGGAGTGTGTCCTATGTTGGAACGTAATTTGACATTATTGACAGATTTGTATGAACTGACAATGATGCAGGGATATTTTAAGGAGAAGGATCACGACAAAGTCGTTGTATTTGACGTCTTTTACCGTGCCAACCCTTGTAATAATGGCTATTCCATTGCAGCCGGGCTGGATCAGGTGATCGAGTATATCAAGGGGCTGCATTTTTCGTATGAAGCAGTGGATTATTTAAGAAGCCTGCACATTTTTGATGAAGATTTCCTTCATTATTTAAGTGGATATCATTTCAGCGGTGATATCTACGCAATTCCGGAAGGAAGTGTGATTTTCCCAAGAGAACCGATTATCAAAGTCGTTGCCCCGATTATGGAGGCCCAGCTGGTGGAGACGGCGATTTTGAATATCGTAAACCACCAGTCTCTGATTGCTACCAAGACTGCCCGTGTTGTCTACGCGGCAAACGGCGGCGGCATCATGGAGTTCGGCCTTCGCCGTGCCCAGGGGCCGGATGCCGGACTTTACGGGGCGAGAGCTGCCATGATCGGCGGCTGCGTCGGCACATCCAATGTTCTGGCCGGACAGATGTTTGATGTTCCGGTGATGGGAACCCATGCCCACAGCTGGATTATGAGTTTTCCAAATGAATACGAAGCATTTAAGGCGTACGCCCGGATGTATCCTGATTCCTGTACTCTGCTTGTGGACACATATGACACCTTAAAATCCGGTGTACCGAACGCGATCCGTGTGTTCAGTGAGATGCGTGAAGAGGGAATCCAGTCGAAAAGCTTCGGAATCCGTCTTGACAGCGGCGACCTTGCATATCTTTCTAAGAAGGCACGTAAGATGCTGGATGACGCAGGATTCCCGGAGGCGAAGATTTCCGCTTCCAATGATCTGGATGAATATCTGATCCACGATCTGAAGCAGCAGGGAGCAGCCATCGACGTCTGGGGTGTGGGCACTCACCTGATCACGTCCAAGGACTGCCCGTCCTTTGGCGGCGTCTACAAGCTGGCGGCTATTCAGGATGAAAACGGCACGTTTGTTCCGAAGATCAAGCTGTCCGAGAATACGGAAAAGATTACCAATCCGGGCAACAAGACGATCTACCGGATCTACGAGAAGGAAAGCGGCAAGATCAAGGCAGACCTGATCTGTTTTGCAGATGAGACTTTCGATGAAAATGACGATCTGCTTCTGTTCGACCCGATCGAAACATGGAAAAAGACGAAGTTAAAAGGCGGCACTTACACGATGCGTGAAATGCTCGTTCCGGTTTTCATCAACGGAGAATGTGTATACCAGTCTCCGACCGTGATGGAGATTGCGGACTACTGCCGCCAGGAAAAAGATACACTGTGGGATGAGACAAAGCGTCTCTTCTACCCGCACAATGTCTATGTCGATTTATCTGACCGGCTGTATCAGGTGAAGAAGGAACTGCTCGATCAGATGAGTATGGATAATTTATAAGGAGGACATGATTATGAAAATTATTGTATTAGCAGGAGGACTCAGCACCGAGCGGGACGTTTCTTTAAGCTCCGGTGCGGGGATCTGCCGTACCTTACGTGAGAAAGGCCACGACGCTTTTCTTCTGGATCCGTTCCTCGGGCTTCCGGATGCCGGGGATGATCTGGAAGCGGTCTTCAAAAGACCGGACGCAGGTCTTAGAATCGCATCCGGAATCCGCTCCACAGAGCCGGATCTGGAAGCGGTAAAGGCATGCAGAGAAGACAAATCAGACTGCTTTTTCGGCGCCAATGTCATCGAACTTTGCCGGCTTGCGGACATCGTATTTATGGGACTTCACGGAGACGTAGGAGAAAACGGAAAACTCCAGGCATCCTTTGATGTCCTCGGTATCCGTTATACCGGCCCAAGTTCCCTTGGCTGCGCCCTTTCCATGGATAAAGAAATTACGAAGGTGATCTTCGAGACAAACCAGATTCCGACTCCAAAGGGAACCTGGATGAAAAAATCTGCTTCGGATCATTCCCTTGCTTCCACTGGACTTTCTCTCCCGCTCGTGGTAAAACCATGCTCCGGCGGTTCCAGCATCGGCGTTTATTTCGCCCACACAGAGGAAGAATTTGACCAGGCTGTCCGGGAGTCTTTCCGCTACGAAGATGAGATTATTATTGAAGAGTATATTAAAGGAAGAGAACTCGCCTGCGGCGTCATCGACGGAAAAGCTCTTCCTGTCATCGAAATCTGTCCGAAAAACGGCTGGTTTGATTATGCGAACAAATATCAGGACGGCATGACAGAGGAAATCTGCCCTGCCCGGATTCCGGAAGAAACAGCACTTCGGATTCAGAATATTGCGGAGAAGGCATTCAAGGCACTCAAACTTGACGTGTATGCCCGTGCCGATTTCCTTCTGACTGAAGACGGCAGCATTTACTGTCTGGAATACAACAGTCTGCCTGGAATGACAGCCGCAAGCCTTCTTCCAAAAGAAGCAAAAGCGGCCGGAATCGAATTCGGCGATCTCTGCGAACTGCTGATTGAAAAATCCATGGATGCCCGTTACCGCGGGTAATTACCAAAGACAGGAGAACACATATGAAAGGATTATCACTGGCAGCTATTGCCTCCGCCTGCGGCGGTACCTGCTACGGACCGGAAGAGCTTCTCAGCCGGGAGATTACCGGCGTGGCGATTGACAGCCGCAAGATTGAAGAAGGATTTCTCTTCGTTCCAATCAAAGGTGCGCGCGTAGACGGACATGATTTTATAGAACAGGTTATGGAGAAAGGAGCACTGTGCTCCTTATCCGAACATTCCCTGGGAGACGTCCCGTACCCGTATATTGTTGTAGAGTCCACCGAACAGGCGCTCAAAGATCTGGCCCGCTATTACCGCAGCCGGCTGAATCTGAAAGTGATCGGCATTACGGGAAGCGTCGGCAAGACCAGCACTAAAGAGCTGATCGCCTCTGTTCTGGCGCAGAAATATCACGTACTGAAAACAGAAGGAAATTATAATAATGAGATCGGTCTTCCGCTGACCATTTTCCGGCTGACCGAAGAAGATGAAATCGCGGTTCTCGAAATGGGAATCGACCATTTCGGAGAAATGCACCGTCTGGCGGATATTGCAAGGCCGGATGTCTGTGTCATCACCAATATCGGATACGCACATCTGGAAAGTCTCGGTTCCCGTGAGGGAATCCTCAAAGCCAAGACTGAAATGTTCGATCACCTGCAGGATGAGTTCTGTGTTGTTTTAAATGGAGATGATGATATGCTGCGCACGGTCTCTGATGTGCGCGGGCAGAAACCGGTATTTTTCGGCATCGATTCTGCCGCTCCGGTTTTCGCATCCCACATTGAAAACAGAGGACTCAAGGGAACACTCTGCACAATCCAGCTTCCGGCATGCGGCGATTTCCCGGAGGCAACGATTCAGGCCGACATCCCGATTCCAGGAAAACACATGGTCTACAACGCTCTCGCAGGAGCTTACATCGGCCGCCTCTTCGGACTCTCAGCCGAGGAAATCGAATCCGGTATCCGGACTCTCCAGCCGGTATCCGGACGGAATCACCAGATTGAGACCGATACTCTGACCATTCTGGACGACTGCTACAATGCCAATCCGGCATCCATGCGGGCATCCCTCGATGTCCTCGCCATGGCTTTGGGACGCCGCACCGCGGTTATGGGGGACATGAAAGAATTAGGCAAAGACGAAGACCGCCTTCATTTTGAAACCGGAGAATACGCTGCCCGCAAAGGCATCGACCAGATCATCTGCATCGGACCTCTGGCCGAACACATGTATCAGGGTGCCAAAAATATTGCCTCCGGCAATACCATACTCTACTATCCGGACAAAGAACGCTTTTTAGAAGATGTACCTTCCTTATTTGAAAAAGGAGATACCATTCTTGTAAAAGCTTCCAATTCCATGAAATTCTCTCAGATTGTGGAAACATTAAAAGAATTCGGCTGTAACGGAAACTCCCCGGCAGACAACAGCATGGAAAAAGGAGAAACATTATGATGGATTACCAGATCCTCGCCCTGGATCTTGACGGCACATTGACCAATTCCAAAAAGGAGATCACACCTCAGACCAAAAAGGCATTGATCCGGATACAGGAAAACGGAATCAAAGTAGTCCTTGCAAGCGGACGCCCTACAACCGGCGTCCTTCCCCTTGCAAAAGAACTGCAGCTGGAACGCTTTGGAAGCTACATTCTCTCCTTCAACGGCGGACGCATCACCGACTGCCGGAGCCGGGAGATCATCTACAACAGACTCCTTCCAAAAAACATTGCTGCACCTCTGTTTGAAATCGTCAGACACTTTGATGTCGACATTGTAGGATATTCCGAGAAGGCCATACTTTCCGGGCTCCACACGAACCAGTACACCGAACTGGAATCCCGGATCAACGGGCTCCCGGTCCGCCATATCGAACCATTTACCGAACATATCGAGGCAGACAACAACAAATTCCTCATCACAGGAGAACCAGATGAAATCGCCCGTGTAAAAGACAAGCTCATCCCGCACTTTCACGGACTGCTCAACATCTACTGCTCCGACCCGTTCTTCCTCGAAATCATGCCGCAGAACATCGATAAGGCACACTCCCTTGCGAAACTCCTCGCAAGCATCGGACTGACCACCGAACAGATGATCTGCTGCGGAGACGGCTACAACGACATCACCATGATCCAGTCCGCAGGACTCGGCGTTGCCATGGCAAACGCACAGCCCGCCGTCAAAGAAGCCGCCGACTTCATCACACTCTCAAACGACGACGACGGCATCCTCTACGTCATCGGGGACGTGTTCCGATGCTTCGGAACCTGTCCCCAATGAATTTTCCATGAAAATGCCCGCCAGCCCTTGATTTTACTGGGCTGGCGGGTGTTTTTTGCGTTTTGGGGACGTGTTCCGGCGTTTCAGAACCTGTCCCCAATGAAAATTTTAAGAAAAAGCCCTCTAGCCCTTGATTTTACTGGGCTGGAAGGCATTTTTTGTATTTTTGGGACGTGTTCCGGTGAATCGGAACACGTCCCAAAAATTATTCAAACATCTGGGCTGCGTCTTTGAGGAGTTGGCGGATCTGGAGGTGTTGTGGGCAGGTTTTTTCGCATTTGCCGCACTGGATGCAGGCGGATGCTTTTCCTTTTTCTTTTGTGATGGTCTGGTAGTCTTCTTTGCTTTTTTCGTTTTCGTACTGAATTTTGTCGTTGACGCAGTTGAAGATTTCCGGGATCGGGATCTGTTTTGGGCATCCGTCGGTGCAGTACCGGCATGTGGTGCAGGAGATCATTTTCTGTGCGTTGAAGATCTCTGCTGCCGTTTTGACTGCGTCCTGTTCTTCGGGTGTGAGTGGCTGGAACCGGGTCATGAAGCTCAAGTTATCGTTCATCTGTTCCATGTCGCTCATACCGGAGAGTACCATCATGACATTGTCAAAACTTGCAGCGAAGCGGATGGCGTAGCTTGCGTTTGTTCCGCCGTGGAGTGCGTCGAGTGTGTCCTGTGCTTTTTTCGGCAGGCGGATGAGTTTTCCTCCTTTGACCGGTTCCATGACGATGACCGGCTTTCCGTGTTTCCGGCAGACGTCATAGCAGGCTTTGCTCTGTACTTCTTCATCAAGATAGTCTGCATAGTTGAACTGGAGCTGTACGACTTCCAGCTCCGGGTGATCTGTGAGAATGCGATCCAGTACTTCGGCGCTGTCGTGGAAGGAGATTCCGACGTGGCGGACTTTTCCTTCTTCTTTTAATCTCTGAGCTGTTTCATAGGCGTGGCATTTCTGGAATTTTTTATAATTTTCTGCGTTCTGTGCGTGCATCAGGTAGAAATCGAAGTAGGACACGCCGCACGCTTCCAGCTGGCTTTCAAAGAATGGGCGGATATCTTCTTCTGTCTCGAAGTATGGTTCTGTCAGTTTGTCTGTCAAAATAAAGCTTTCTCTTGGGTACCGTTTTACAAGGCATTCCCGGATGGCTGTCTCGCTTTTTCCTTTTAAGTAGCCTCTGGCCGTGTCAAAATAATTGAATCCGGCCTCCAGGAAGGTGTCTACCATCCTGGTAAATTCCTGCTGATCTACTTCTTCGCCGTTCATTGGAAGGCGCATGCATCCGAATCCAAAATTCTTTTTTACATTTTCAAATCTGTTGCTCATGTTGTCTTCACCGCTTTCTTTTTTCTTCTTCTTTTATTGTAATCCAATCTTTCATCCCAGGCAATCATTTCTCACACACAAAAGCTCCGCCTGCGGGAGAAGGAATCCCGCCGGGCGGAGCTTTGTCTGAAAAGAGATGTGTCTCTAGGAAGCAAAGTTTCCTGTATAGAGTTGATAATATTTTCCTTTTGCCTCGATAAGGTCATCGTGGGTGCCTCGTTCAATGATGCGCCCCTGTTCCATAACCATAATGCAGTCTGAATTCTTGACTGTGGACAGGCGGTGGGCAATGACAAAGGTGGTCCGTCCTTTCATGAGGGCATCCATTCCGGCCTGTACGAGTTTCTCGGTACGGGTATCGATAGATGAAGTCGCCTCATCAAGAATCAGTGCCGGCGGATCCGCAACTGCCGCCCGGGCAATAGCGAGAAGCTGCCGCTGTCCCTGGCTTAAGTTGGATCCGTCTCCCGTCAGCATGGTATTATAGCCGTCAGGCAGCCGCCGGATAAATCCGTCCGCATTCGCAAGTTCTGCCGCCTTGATACATTCTTCGTCCGTGGCGTCAAGTTTTCCGTACCGGATATTTTCCATTACCGTACCGGTAAACAAATGGGTATCCTGAAGGACCATACCAAGAGATCTTCTCAGATCCTGCTTTTTGATTTTGTTAATATTGATGTCATCATACCGGATTTTCCCGTCCGCAATATCGTAGAACCGGTTGATCAGGTTTGTAATCGTCGTTTTTCCTGCACCCGTCGCGCCGACAAACGCAATCTTCTGTCCCGGTTTTGCATAGAGACTGATATTGTGCAGGACAATCTTGTCTTCGTTATATCCGAAATCGACATCATCCAATACAACGCCGCCTTCCAGTCTGCGGTATGTAATGGTGCCCTCCGCCTTATGCGGATGTTTCCACGCCCAGATATTGGTCCGCACCGGGGATTCAATCAGATTGCCGTTCTCATCCTCTTCGGCATTGACCAGTTCCACATATCCTTCGTCCTTCTCCGGCTCCTGATCCATCAGTTCAAAGACACGCTGTGCTCCGGCTGCCGCATTGACCACGAAGTTGATCTGCTGGCTTACCTGGGTAATCGGGTTGGTAAAGCTTCGGTTCAGTCCCACAAAGGTAACAACAGTACCGATGGTAACTCCTGCCAGCCCGTTGATCCCGAGGATTGCTCCTACAATAGCCACCAGCGCATAGCTGATCCACCCGATATTGGCGTTAATCGGCATGAGCAGGTTGGCATAACGGTTCGCCTTGTTTGTACTGTCACGAAGCCGTTCATTGACTTTGTGAAAATCCGCCATCGCTTCCTGTTCATGGCAGAACACCTTCACAACCTTCTGCCCGTCCAGCATTTCTTCGATGAATCCATCCACTGCTCCCAGATCGATCTGCTGGCGGACATAATATTTTCCGGACAGTTTGGAAAAATTGGCCGTTACAAGCAGCATGACACATGCTGTCAAAATGGAAATCACGGTAAGAAACGGATTTAACACTATCATGGTAATCAATGTCGCAATCATGGATATCACGGAATTGATGATCTGCGGAATACTCTGGCTTAAAAGCTGTCTCAGTGTATCCACGTCATTGGTATAGACCGACATGATATCCCCATGTGCATGGGTGTCAAAATATTTGATCGGCAGAGACTCCATCCTGCGGAACAGATCATCTCTTAAATGCCGCATCGTTCCCTGGCTGACATTGACCATGATCCTGTTATAGGTAAATGCCGTGATAACTCCCGTTGCCATTATGCATACCAGACGAATCAGGTCTGAAGCCAGACTGCTGAAATCCCTGGAGCCGCTTTCGAGCATTGGTGTAATGTGATCATCAATCAACGTCTGGGGGAATGTCGCCCCTACAACAGTTGCGATGGCAGTAATCAAAATGCAGATAACTACAATCAAAAACGGAATTTTGTAATAATGAAGCATATATCGAATAACCCTGTTGATCAGCCTGACGGCTGTATTCACTCTGGATCCTGATGGTTTTTCATTGATCTTTTCGCTCATAACACTGTTTCCTCCTTTCTGATTATGCCGGCTGGTCAAAGTCGCCGCTGCCTTCCAGCTGCGAGTTGTAAATTTCCTGATAAATTGCATTGTGTTTCAGCAGGTTTTCATGTGTATCGAACGCATCGATCTTTCCTTCATCCAGAACAAGAATCCTGTCTGCGGACTCCACACTGGAAACACGCTGTGCAATAATAATCTTTGTTGTTCCCGGAATCTTCTTTGCAAAGGCTGCCCGGATGTTTGCATCGGTCGCCGTATCTACCGCGCTGGTAGAATCATCAAGGATCAGTACTTTCGGTTTTTTCAAAAGTGCACGCGCAATACACAGACGCTGCTTCTGTCCTCCGGAAACGTTGGCTCCTCCCCGCTCGATCCGGGTTTCATATCCTCCCGGCATCCGGTCAATAAATTCATCCGCGCACGCTGCTTTGCATGCCTCAATACACTCTTCCTCTGTGGCATCCGGATTTCCCCATCTTAGGTTATCCAGAATCGTTCCCGAGAACAGAGTATTTTTCTGAAGCACAACGGAAACCTGATTCCGAAGCACTTCGGTATCATATTTGCGGACATCCACGCCGCCTACACAGACAGAGCCTTCATCCACGTCATAGAGCCGGCAGATCAGATTGACAAGGCTGCTTTTCCCGGAACCGGTTCCTCCGATTACACCAACTGTCTCACCGCTTTTAATGTGAAGATCGATATCAGAAAGAGCATTTTTACCGCTTCCATGTTTATAGGAAAAGTTCACATGATTAAAATCAATCCTGCCGTCCTCAACTTTCATCACCGGGTTCTCAGGATCCGTCAGATCCGGCTTTTCATCGAGCACTTCACCGATACGGCGGATACTTGCCATGGACATACTGATCATAACCACTACCATGGACAGCATCATCAGGCTCATCAAAAGCGACATGATATAGCTGAACAGACTGGTCAGATCTCCTGTTGTCAGTGATCCTTCCACAATAAACTGCGCGCCGAACCAGGAGACGGAAATAATGCAGAAGTAAACCGCAACCATCATGGCCGGGTTATTGAATGCCAGAAGTCCTTCTGCCTTAACGGATAGATCGTAGAGAATCCTGGATGCTTTTGCAAATTTTTTATTTTCATAGTCTTCACGTACAAATGCTTTTACTACACGGATTGCAGTGACATTCTCCTGTACACTCGCGTTCAAATCATCATACCGGCGGAAAACCTGACGGAAAATTTTCAGAGTGATGACCATGATCGATCCAATTACAACCACAAGGAACACAACCGCAATCAGGAACATGCCGCTGAGTCTCCGGTTAATAATCATACACATGGTAAAACTGAAAATCAGGTTTAACGGTGCCCGGACTGCCACGCGGATCACCATCATGTAGGCATTCTGCACGTTGGTAATATCCGTTGTCATACGTGTAACAAGTCCAGGCACACTGAATTTGTCAATATTGGAAAAGGAAAAGGTCTGAATATTGGCATAGATTGCCTCCCGCAGATTTGCGGACAGACCGGATGCGGCGCTTGCAGCATTTTTTCCTGCCATCGCTCCAAAGATCAGGCTCAGAAATGCCATGACAATCATCAGGGCACCATAACGATATACGACGGAAAGATTCGACTGCTCCAGTCCTCTGTCAATAATAATGGCCGTAACAAAGGGCATGAGTATTTCCATAATTACTTCGAGAGCGGTCAGTCCAATACACAGAAAGGTATCCCGTTTATACTTTCCCAGCTGTTGTAATACTTTTCTCACTGTAAAAACCTCCTGTCCATTTACTCTTTTACCTTATTTTTAATTTTTCCAGTACCGGATGCTTTTTGTCAGCTTCCGAACTGTCTCCTATTTATTAAATCACAAATTTCCTTGAATGAAAAATGAAAAAATGGTATCATTAATGCTACAAACGCAATAATAGAAAGGAACGGAAACCATGAATACACAACAGCTGAAAACATTTGTCCAGGTGGCGGAAAACCTGAACTTTGCAAGAGCCGCTGAATCTCTCAATATTACCCAGTCCGCAGTCTCCCGCCAGATTCATGCTCTGGAAGAGGAACTGGATACCAAACTGCTGCACCGGACCACAAGGACTGTCCGCCTCACCCCTGCCGGAATCAGCTTTCTTGACGATGCAAAGCAGATCATAGAACGACTGAAATACGCTACCGCCAAAATTCAGCACCACACCGCTGCCGCCATGCAGGTGGTCTCCATCGGGTGTGGAAGCGAGGCCCACCTTGATTTTCTAAACGGCATTCTCGATTCCTGCTTAAAGGAGATGCCTGCGTTTCATCCGTTTCTGAGAATCATCTCCCACCGCTCGCTTCTGAATCTGTTTTATCAGGGAGAGCTTGATCTTCTGATCGGATTCCAAAGCGACATCCCTTTAAAAGGAAACGTCGTTTACGATGAACTGCTCCATATCCCGCTTTGCTGCGTATTTCCGCGCGGTCATGCCTATGCCGGAAAAAACGAAATCACCGAACAGGATCTTCTTTCAGAACGCCTTGTTTTCTGCAACTCCTATGCGCTTCCTGCCGGCGCCTTGGAATATCAGAACCGTATCACCGGTTATCTGCCGCCCGAATCGGTTTACTTCTGTGATAATTATCAGGCAGCTCTGACACTGGTCCGTACCGGATATGGATACTGCATCCTTCCGCAGTCCCGATTCCCGGATGAACAGCTGTGCTACATTCCTCTCGCCGGCACGGATCCTTTATCCTACGGAATTTTCTATAAAAAAGGAGTGGATAACCCACCCTTGAAAAAATTTATCTCTATCGCAAAAAGGAGTGTGAAAGAGGATTTCCTCTCATGAAAATAAAGCCATGGGAGCTGTCTGTCCCATGGCTTATATTTCCTTACAAAGAATATGGCGGAGCGATCTGCCGTATTTTTCTTTCGTCGCCCGGATTCCGTAACCCCGCTTCTGCACATTGGAAAGGCTGTACGGGTTGTCCGGATGAACGGTCGCCAGCAGATAACGCATGCCCCGTTTCTTCATTTCCTCTTCGCAGACTTCCATCATCCTGTCCTGAAGATGATGCCCGCGGTAAAGAGGAGCCACAGCTGCCGTATCCATATGCGCCGACAAAAGCAGCTGTTCTTTTGAAAATCCCAGATCATTGCCAAGGTTGTACGGGACATCCCCCGGGATCTCCACAAGAAAACATCCTGCAGGAATTCCCTCCTGCTTAGTCCTTGCAATGACCGCAAAACCAGCATTCTCCTCTTCCTTTACGCAGGTTTCCAGAAATTCTTTTCCATCCTCGTAAAACCAGTCCGGATTCTCCATATATGCAACGGTTGTTTCCATCAGCTTCTGAATATCCGCAAGATCAGCTTCCCCTGCTTTCCGGATCACAAATTCGGCCTGTCCGATTTCCCGGTATGCCGCTTCGTAGGCCTTCTTTGTTTCTTCATCAAAGCATACCATCACCACTTCCCGGACCGTGCTCTGAGTATGAAGAAATGTGAGAATCTCCCTGACAGCCGTCTTTGCCGCAAGGGAAACCGGGTATCCGTAGATTCCGGTACTGATGGACGGGAAGGCTACAGTATTCCGTTCATAGCAGGCTGCAAGCTTTAAACTGTTCCGGTAACAGGAGGCCAGAATCTGTTCCTCTCCACAGTTTCCGCCACGGTATACCGGCCCCGGTGTGTGAATGACATAGTCCGCCGGAAGGCGGTAGCCTTTTGTGATCTTCGCTTCACCGGGCCTGCATCCATTGAGAGTACGGCACTCTTCCAGAAGTTCCGGTCCTGCTGCCCGGTGGATGGCTCCGTCCACTCCGCCGCCTCCAAGCAGCGATGGATTCGCAGCATTGACGATGGCGTCCGCTCTGCATTTTGTAATATCTCCCTTGATAATCCGAAATGTTCCCATCTGTATTCCTCCTGTCTCTGACTTTACTCTGCCTTTTTGTTCCATTCCCGGATGATCTGCGGAATTTCACAAAGCGTATCTGCCTTCCGATCGATCAGCGAAAGAAGCTCCTCATCCGGCCGGGTGAGATCCGGCACCATAATGACACGGCATCCGGCACCGGCGGCCGCACGAACGCCGTTTGGCGAATCCTCCACCGCCGCACATTCTTCCGGTTTTCTTCCGATCTTCCTGCATGCATATTCATACACATCCGGAAACGGCTTGCCGCGCTCTACCATAGTAGCACAGACGATGTCGTCAAACAGATCCAGAATTCCAATCTCACTTAAATAGCTTCTCGTCCGCTCTTCGTCCGTTGCCGTCACAACGGCAGTCTGATATCCGGCTTCCCGAAGCCCGCAGAGCACTTCGTCCACACCGCCCTTCTTCTCGATTCCATTTGCTCTCAGATGCTCGCTCATCAGCTCTTTTCTCCGCTCCCGGATAGCCCAATAATCGTACTGCTCACCATACGTCTTTGCGAACCATGGGGCAGCGTACCTGCTGGCAAAACTGCGGAACTGATAAGAATCCTCTTCTGTCAGCAAAAGCCCGGCTTCTTCTGCCGCCTGTCTCCAGAACCGGGTCAGGTATTTTTCCGTATCAATCAGAACACCGTCCATATCAAAGAGTACTGCTTTTATTCTCATCTTCCCTTACCATATTCCTTCCATCTTTTCTACAAGCAGGGATTTCACCGCACCCTTTTCCTGTACGTGGAACTCAAAGTTCCCCATCTCGGACTGCTGATAAAACTTCTTCGCTCCTGCCGCCTGCCCTTCATTTAAAAATACCTCGCAGACATTCCGGTCCACAAAAACTTCCACCACTGTCACCTGATCAATGTCCGCAGGATAGAGAATATTTTTCGCTCCTTCCCCGACAGTCCGGAAACGGCACTGTCCGTCTTTCTGCTCCAGATAGAGCTTGCGGTCCTTCCATTTATAAAGCGTCATGCGGAAATCCGCCGAATGTTCCAGTTCCAGTCTGACATAGTAGGTGTTCCCTTCGATTCCGGAAAGTTCCACATTCTCGTCACATCCTTCATAGACCGGGTAACGGATCAGCTGATAAATTCCCTGAACCGGATTCTGGTACAGCCTTCCATCCTTGACATGGAGCACCCTCGGAATACTCATGCTTCCGCAGGCTCCATTTACTGATTTGACATGTTCCTTTGCAACATCGCTGATCCAGCCGATGGCAACTCTCCCGATCTCGGTTTCAAGTGTCTGCACGGCATAAAAATCCGCGCCGAAATCATATAGTCCCTTCGTCTCCGCATGGAACTGATCCTGATACCATTCTCCGATATGGTAATAGGTCCCGTTTTTCCTTCCGTGCTTGTCCACGTGGCCGCAGTATCCGGCTGTCAGTACCCACTGATTGTCCAGTTTGTAAAGATCCGGGCATTCCAGAGGGAAACATCCTTCCTCCTGCTTTTCCTCGAAGATCTCCTGACAGTACGTCCACCGCACAAGATTGTAGGACTTATAAAGCGCAACCGCCGGGTGTTCCTTTGTCCGTGTACCGATGATCATCTTGTATTCGCCATCTTCAAAAAAAACTTTCGGATCCCGGAAATCCTGGATTTCCTCATCTTCCGGTCCATCGATAATCCGGCTCTCCCGTTCCCACGAAATTCCGTCCCAGCTTTCCGTCATGACTTGGTATTCCCTCATATTCTGCGGTTCTTTCCGCTTTCCGATATGTCTTGTAAAGAACAGCCTCATTTTCTGCTCATCATCAATCAGCGCAGTCCCCGAAAACGCTCCTCCCACAAGTTCCGGATGATTCAGAATCTCCTGCTGCGGCTCCATGCACACCGGGAGGTGTACCCAGTGAATCAGATCCTGGCTGACTGCATGTCCCCAGTACATATTGTCCCACTCTTCCGAGAATGGATGAAACTGGTAAAACAGATGATAGTATCCGTGATAAAAGCAAAAGCCGTTCGGATCATTCATCCATCCCTTCAGTGGTGAGAGATGAAACTGATTTCGCACCGGCGTATCGTACCATCCTGCCCACTGGCTTTTACCGTAAAATCTGCCGTCCTGGATCAGGCAGATTCCCCGCTCCATGATATTTTCACATCCGCTTAAATACGCATAGGAAATCTCGCAGTCCTCGGGCGTCACCTCATAGGTTGTTCCCTGGTTGACAGCGATCCGCATCCACTTTCTGTACTGGTCAATCCGGAACATCTTGCGCGCGCTTCCGGAAATCATATGAAGTCTGCCTGTCTTCCCAGGTTCTGTCTTAATAAACAATTCCAGCTGTCTGTATTTTTGTGTATTAAATCTCATGTTTTTCCTCCTGTTCTCAGGCGTATTTGTCGTCAGTTATCTACTTCTACTGTACAGTTTATCACAAAGCGCCGCATTAAAAAAGCGGTATCCCTTCCGAACGCTCGACAAAATCCGGCCGGAAACGATACCGCCTTCCCTTTGATGTCTACAGAATGATGCTTACAAGAATTCCCGCAGTCAAAAGAATCAGAAGAATCCCTACACTGACCTGAAGCCATCTAGGATTTTTGACCTCCTGATCTGAAATTTCATCTTCCGGCTCCACATCTATCTCAGATTCCGCAAGAATCGATTCGATAATTACTCCTGCCTGCTCCGCATCCCGTCCATCTACATAGATCTTCTCTCCGAAGATCGAATTCCCCGTATACACATCCATAACTCCTCCGGCCCCTCTGGCCTCGCGGAATCCCTGAATGCCGTTTCTCTGAAGTGCCTCCAAAAGCATCTCGGCCTCGATTCTGTCGCCTGCCGTATAAATGCAGACCGGACTCATAGCCTCCACTTTTTCCCTTCTTACTGCTCTCATACGAACACCTCTTTTCCTTTACACCAGCGGATTTTCTGATCAAAGATTTCTATCTTTATTATACTTCTGTTTTTTCTCATTTTCAATTCGGATTTCCCTTGACAAGACCTGTTTTAAGATCTATGATGATATCAAAATAATATCACTTTAACTCATGTTTGAATGAAGGAGGAAGAGTTATGGAGGCAAAAGAATCCCTGATCCAGGAGGAACGGATTATTCACGCACTGAACGGTTTTCTCATGTTGTTTGTCAGTACCGTAATACTGATAGCAGGTACCGCGCTTTTTATCGCAGGACCCGTTTTTTACAGCATGGACCGGGTATCCGGCGGACTTTGCGGTGTTCTCGTGACGCTTGGCATCATCCTTTTCGTTGTTGCCATCATTTTGTACTGCGGACTGAAGATTCTCAATCCGAACGAAGCCCTTGTATTTGCACTCTTTGGTAAATACTACGGCACGATCAAAAAGTCCGGCTACTACTGGGTAAACCCTTTCTGCTCGGCAATCAACCCGACAGGAAACAAAGCCGGTTTTACCGTTTCAGCCGGCGGACGTACTTCCGTAACGCCTGCCGCGAAAAAGATTTCTCTTAAGACAATGACTCTCGACAATGCAAAGCAGAAAGTCAATGACGAACTGGGAAATCCGGTGGAGATCGGCGCCATTGTCATCTGGAAGGTTGTAAATCCGACGCAGGCTGTCATCAACGTGGAGAATTATAAAAACTACCTCTCCATCCAGTGCGATGCCATCATCCGGAATACGGCCCGCATGTATCCTTACGACACAAGCGAAAAGGGTGACGAAAAGTCTCTGCGCGGCAGCAGCCAGGAGATTGCGGATATCATGCAGCTGGAGCTTCAGGAAAAGGTAAAAGATGCCGGTATCCAGATCATTGACGTGCGTATCACCCATCTGGCTTACACACCGGAGATCGCGTCCGCCATGCTTCAGAGGCAGCAGGCCGCAGCCATCATTGACGCACGCCAGAAGATCGTGGAAGGTGCAGTCGGCATGGTGCAGATGGCTCTGGATAAGCTGAATGAAAATGATATTGTAGAGCTTGACGAAGAACGCAAAGCCGCCATGGTCAGCAATCTTCTTGTCGTACTGTGCGGCAACAAGGACGCGCAGCCGATCGTAAACAGCGGTACCATCTATTAAAATCAGGAAAAGGTGGGACACATTTTGGAGAAAAATACGACTGAAAAGGGAAAAGCCAAAAAACAGGTCCCTTTAAGGCTCTCCCAGAGCCTTTATAACGAAATCGCCCAATGGGCAGAAGATGATTTCCGTTCCATGAACGGGCAGATCGAATATCTTTTGACCGAGTGTGTGAAATACCGGAAAAAGAAACTGAATAAAGAGTAAAAAACAGGAAGAGTTTCCAGGCCGGAACTCTTCCTGTTTTTTTATTCTTTATGCTTTTTTCTAAACAAGATGTAACAGGTGTGTTGCCACCTGAAAGTATACCATGATAGAGCAGACGTCCACGATCGTTGTGATCAGCGGCGCCGCCATGATGGCCGGATCCAGGCGCAGCTTCTTTGCGACAAGCGGAAGCACACATCCGATCAGCTTCGCGATCAGAATTGTCGCAACAAGTGAGATCGATACAAGAAGTGCCAGCATCGGATCATGGTAACGGATCACCATATAAATTCCGTTGACTACCGCAAGAGCCGCTCCCACAAGAATGGCCACCCGGAACTCTTTGAAAATCACCTTGAAAATATCTTTAAAATGAATCTCGTCAAGGGCAATACCGCGGATAATCAGCGTCGAGCTCTGGGAGCCGCAGTTTCCGCCGGTGTCCGTCAGCATCGGGATGAAGGAAACGAGAAGCGGAACGGCAGTAAATGCTTCCTGATAGTGCGCGATGATCGTCTGTGTCAGCGTCGCGGAAAGCATCAGCACCAGAAGCCATCCGATCCGGTTTCTTGCGTGTTTGATCACGCCTGTTTCAAAATACGGCTGTTCACTCGGGCTCAAGGCGTTCATGATTTCCATATCTTCTGTCGTCTCATCAACGAGGACATCCATCGCGTCATCGACTGTCACGATTCCGACCATATATCCCTGCTGGTCCAGAACCGGGAGCGCCAGAAGATCATACTTGGAAAGCAGATGCACTGCCTCCTCCTGGTCGGTATGAGTTGTGACGGAAATAATCTCTGTCTCCATCAGCTCTTCCATCGTCATGTCATCGTCCATTGTCATCAGATCCTTGGCAGAGACGATCCCGACAAGCCTTCTATTTTCCAGCACATAACAGGTATAGATCGTTTCTTTGTGAATCCCGGTCTGTTTGATGTGGTCCATGGCCTCTTTGACCGTCGTCGTCCGGCGCAGATCCACATACTCCGTCGTCATGATGCTGCCCGCACTGTCCTCCGGATAATTCAGAATTGTGTTGATCTGTGCACGTCTTTCTTTATCGACCTGCTCCAGGATCCGCGTTACCAGATTGGCCGGCAGCTCCTCCAGCAGATCGACCGTGTCGTCCATGTAAAGCTCGTCAATCAAGTCTTTCAGCTCTTTTTCCGTAAACATTTCCACCAGATAAGTCTGCATGGAGCTGCTCATCTCCGCAAATACTTCCGCCGCTTTTGCTTTTTCAATCAGGCGGAACGCCAGAATCATTTCCTTATCTTCCAGCTCGGCAAGAAGAGCTGCAATGTCTACGGTATTCATGACCTCCAGAATACTTCTGACTGCCTTGAACTCTTTTTTCTTCAAGAGGTCTGTTAAAATCTGTCTGTTCATAGCAATCCCTACTTTCTTTTATGAATTTTTCCATGTAACAATACGAGTCATAACTGCCTCCAGCATCCATTGCACCTCACCTGCCTTTCTTTTATCGGACGTTACTGTTCATTCCGTGGAACATTTTGTTTTACAGGGAAGAAATTTCCTGTGAAACAAAAAAATCTCCGGCAAAAACCGGAGATACCTGATCCTGTCCTTTCTTACGTACAAGCTTTAGTATCACAGGGCATAAAAACTGCGTTAGGTTATGCCTTATCGCCGACATAACCTGTTGACCAGCGCATTGTGTCTCCACAATTTAGCGGCAGCAATCTTAGGTGTCCCAGATCCCTGTGGTAACCTCACCTACCGATTTCCTATACCATCATACTTCGATTATCATCCGGTGTCAAGTTTTTGTTTCTTTCTTTTCGGATCTGATTTATACTGGAAAGTATCAAAGGAGGGTGATGCATGTGCGTATATTAATTGCAGAAGACGAAAAGGATCTGAATCAGATTCTTACTTCACGTCTGAAGGCCGAACACTACAGCGTGGATTCCTGTAAAAACGGCCGGGAAGTGCTGGAATATATGGCCGGCGCCGAATATGATGCCCTGGTCCTGGATATTATGATGCCGGTACTGGACGGCTTAAGTGTCTTAAAGAAAATCCGTCAGCGAGGCTGTACCGTTCCGGTTCTTCTTCTGACTGCAAAAGACAGCATCGAAGACCGCGTGGCAGGTCTTGACGCCGGAGCGAACGATTATCTTGTCAAACCATTTGCCTTTGAGGAGCTGCTTGCACGAATCCGGGTACTGCTACGCAAACCTGCCGAGACTCCATCCAGCTGTCTTCAGACTGCAGATCTGAAGATCCTTCTGGATACCCATCAGGTATTCCGCGGGGATACGGAAATCCGTCTCTCCGGGAAAGAGTTCTCCCTGCTCCGCTACATGATGCAGAATGAAGGAATCGTGCTGTCCCGCGACAAGCTGGAACAGCATATCTGGAATTATGACTATACCGGCGGTTCCAATGTTATCGATGTCTATATCCGCTATCTCCGCCGCAAAATCGATGACGGGTACGAGCCGAAACTGATTCATACAGTACGGGGCGCCGGATACGTCCTGAAGGTGGTATCATGAAACGATTATCTTTAAAATTAAAAGTAACATTACTGTATTCCTTTTTCATGACACTTCTGACCTGCGCGGCTCTTGCGATTTTGTTCTCCCTGAGCAATCAGGAGATTCTTGCTTCTACGCAGAATACACTGAAAAAGCAGGTGCAGGAAAGCATGGAGGATGTCGAATGGGAAGACGGTTCTTTTGATCTGGATTCGGATTTCTATGATCTGGACGGCGGTGTGTATTTGTCCCTTTATACGGAGACCGGAGAGCTTCTGTATGGACGGATTCCCTACGGATTTGATCTGAAGCCGGATTTTTCCGACGGACAGCTCCAGACACTTTCCGATTCCGGCCGTCAGTGGTACGTGTTTGACCTTGCCCACCGGATTTCCGGCTATGGACTCGTCTATATCCGCGGAATTTCCTCTGTCACAGAGGCGGAATCCAGTTTCCGGATCACGCTCCGTTTCGCCATGATTGTGCTTCCGCTTCTGGTTGTGTTGACTGCAGTGATCGGATATCTCTTTACGCGAAGGACGCTCCGCCCTGTCCGCAGGATCACGGATACGGTACAGGAAATTCAGACAAACCAGGATCTTTCCCGACGCGTCAAGCTTGGAAATGGAACCGATGAAATTTATCAGCTTGCCGATACATTTGACCAGCTGCTTGACCGGATTGAACGTGCCTTCCGGAGGGAACAGCAGTTTACTTCTGATGTTTCCCATGAGCTTCGTACTCCGATTACCGTGATTCTGGCCCAGTGTGACGCGGCACTTGCCGACGAAACCCTGAACGGTGAACACCGTCAGCAGATTGAACTGATCGAAAAAAAGGCGCGGAATATGGCTCAGATTATTTCCCAGCTTCTGCTGCTCTCAAGGGCAGATCAGGGAAGACAGCAGCTTCAGATGGAATCACTCAATCTCAGCGAACTCACCGAGATGGTCTGCGAAGAACAGTCAATTCTGGCTGAAGAAAAACAGATCATCATCAACACACAGATTGAGCCGGAACTGTATGCTTCCGCAGACGAAACCTTTTATATCCGGATGCTTGTCAATCTGATTTCCAATGCTATTTATTATGGAAGAGAAGGCGGACACATTTTCGTCTCCTGTTTCCGGCAGAACGGATTTATCGCCGGCTCCGTAGAAGATGACGGCATCGGCATTTCCAAAGAAGATCTGCCCCACATCTGGGAACGGTTTTACCGGGCAGACACCTCCCGAAGCGCGTCAGGACATTCGGGACTTGGGCTTTCCATGGTGAAATGGATTATCGAGGCTCATGGCGGTACAATCACAGCGGAAAGCATCCCGGGAAAGGGAACCATATTTACCTTTTTGCTGCCGGAAGAAAAAAAATAAATTTCTGTTTTGCTTTAATGTTCCTTTAATCTTTGGGTACTATACTTATATCAACAACAAAAAAACACCCCGAAAAACCAAAGGGACATCATAGAAAGGAGATTTATTATGAAAAAAAGAATGATTGTTACAGCAGCAGTTACCCTTACACTTCTCGGTCTGGCGGCCGGATGCGGAGGAGGAAATGATATCGGAGAAGCAAAGGCAAAAGAGATCGCTCTGGAAAATGCAGGCGTAGCTGAATCTGATATTTCCAGATTCCAGTCTTCTAAGGAACGGGACGATGGAAGAACTACCTATGAGATTCAGTTCAACTCCGGCGATACAGAATATGACTATGAGATCAACGCAGAAAACGGCGACATCCTGAGTTACGATACGGAAACTGCAGGAAACGGACGCAGTCAGATTCAAAGCGGCACAGACACTGCCGGCAATACAGACACGGCTCAGTCACAGGATGACACCCAGAACAGCACCCAGGATAACACCCAGAATAATACTCAGAACAATACCCAGAGCAATACCGGAACTACCCAGACTCCGAATGTTCAGATCAGTGAAGCGGACGCAAAAGCCGCAGCTTTGGAACGGGTTCCGGGCGCAACCGAGCAGGATCTGCGCATGGAGCTGGAACATGATGATGGAAAATATATCTACGAAGGAGATATCATCTACCAGCAGACCGAGTATGAATTCGAAATTGATGCAAATACAGGAAACTTCCTGAAATGGAGCGAAGAGAGAGCATAACAGCTCCCTGTAAGAAAAACTGAAACATGATGAAAGGCGGCTGTCGTAACCGGTCTGATTTTTGACCGGATCACGGCAGCCGCCTTTTTCTTTTGTCTTTCATTGTCCTTCCCGCCATCTGTTAGAAAAGATCTCTTGTGTAGATCTGCTCCATGCATGTCTCGAAAGACTCTCTTAAAAATGCACTCCATTTTCTAAGCATTTCCGGCACCTCCTTTTAATTTTGATTGCATTGTAGCTTAATTTTCGCTATAATTCTTGTCAAATATATGGAGAAACCGGCCAGATTTTGCAGGAGGGATATGTATATGCACTTTTTTTATGAACTGAAAGAATCCAGTATGGAAATTGAGAAAAAGACTTCTGTCCATGTTCCTCCCCACCTTCACCGGTCACTGGAATGCATTTTTGTTACCAGTGGTACGCTGGAACTTGGCATCGGTACAGAGCTTTTCCATATGAATACCGGCGATTTCGGAATTGTATTTCCTGAGCAGATCCACCACTATCAGGTCTTTGACAGCGCGTTCTGTCAGGCAGTTTATCTGCTTGCCGCCCCTTCGCTTTCGGGTCCATTCTCAGATCATCTTCAAAACTTTGTTCCTGAATATCCTGTCCTGTCTGCGGCAGACGTCCATCCGGACATTACGTATGCCCTGCAGTCTCTTCTGAATCTTGGAACCCCTGCCTGGACTTCAGTGCTTTGTCAGTCCTACACCCAGATCATCCTTTCCCGGACACTTCCGCTTTTCTCTCTACAGCCCAAAAAGGATTTGACAGGGCAGGACATTGTATTTGATGCCGTCTCCTACATGGCAGGACATTTTACAGAAGAGCTCTCTTTGTCCCGGATGGCCAAAGATCTTGGTTACAGCCAGTTTGCGCTTTCCCGTGTCTTTTCCTCCGTTTTTCATACAAACTTTAACCAGTATTTAAATGACCTTCGTCTGAACTGTGCGCTTGGGCTGTTGAAGAACACCTCGCTTCCGGTTACTGAACTTGCCATGAATGCCGGTTTCACCAGTCTGCGCACATTCAACCGTGCCTTTAAGGAGCGCTTTCACATGTCGCCAAGAGAATACCGGAAGCAGCAGGCAGCTCCCGGTTCCTGATTTTCTTCTTTTTCAGGAGACAATTGCTTCATGCTTCCATTTTCCGCTTTTAAAGCGGAGCAGAAAACAGACAGAGCGGGCAACCCAGTCGATAATCATGGCAACCCAGACGCCAAATACACCCATTCCAAAATACTGTCCCAAAATATAGCTGAAAATAATCCGGAAAATCCACATGGAAACCACAGAAATAACCATACACATCCTTGCATCTCCTGCTGCCCGGAATACAGCCGGTGTTGTAAATGCCAGCGGCCAGATCAGTACACTGCATATTGCATAGAATCCGACAATCTGTGTCGTTGTGGATGCCGTAAGCTTCGACAAATGATACGCTTTTAAAATCCACGGCAGTACAAACAGAATAATCGTATTGGTTACAATCATGCTCAAATATGTAATGATCATAAGTTTCTTTGTGTAGTATTTAACCTGCTCATAATCTCCGGCACCCACACATCTGGCAATAACCGTCGTCACTCCCAGTGCGATGGCCATTCCCGGAAGAACCTGAAAAGAAGCAATAGTATTGGAAACCGCATTGGCCGCAATTGCATATGTACCAAATGTAGAAACAAGGCTCAATACAATGATCTTTCCAAGCTGAAACATACTGTTTTCCAGTCCATTCGGAATTCCGACCTTCAAAATGTTCCTGATCATCTGCCAGTCCGGACGGTAATGTAGATTTCTCTCCATGGATATTGTCTGACCCGGACGAAGCAGCAGAGAAATGATCAGTATCGCCGCCACCATTCTGGATATGAGCGTTGGAACAGCCACCCCTTCAGTTCCCCTGTGCAGTCCATAAATCAAACATGCGTTACCTGTCACATTGATAATATTCATAATAACAGACACCCGCATGGAAACTTCCGAATTCCCCATTGTACGGAAAATAGCCGCACCGCCGTTATATAATGCAATGAACGGAACAGATGCCGCCACAATCATCAGATAAATGTCTGCATGCCGCATGACATCCTCTTCGATCTTTCCAAACACTCCATGAAGAATCCAGCTTTTGCACAGATAAATCAGTACGGTAATCACAACTGCACAGATCGTAATAAACCAGATAAGCTGTGTAGCAGCCTGTCTGGCTTTTTCTTTATCTTTTCGTCCAAGATACTGCCCTGCAACCACGGCACCTCCGGTTGCAAGAGCAGAAAACACGTTGATCAGAAGCACCATGATATTATCCACCAGCGACACCCCGGAAACCGCCGCTTCTCCTACATTCGCTACCATAATGCTGTCCGCCATCCCGACCAGTACGGATAAAAGCTGCTCAATTACCAGCGGAATCAGCAAAGCCGTCAGATCCCGGCTGCTGAATAAATATCCGGATCTGTCCACCTTCTCTTTTCCTCTCATTTGTATATCCCCCTTTTCACGTAATGTCTATTATAAAACTTCTGTCCGGAGGATACAATCCTTTCTGCCCGGTTTCTCTATTTCTCGAGCAAACGCACTTTCACATGATAGATAAGGGTCTCTCCCGGTTCCACAAATTTCAGGCGGCCGTCCCTCCTCATGACATCTCTGCCGTCCGGATAACAGTTGCCACATTCCAGGCCAAGCACATAATCCCGGACGCCCATCATTTTCCACTCGGTAAAGCAGTCCAGTTTCTTCGGATCAAACCGGATTTCCAGGCCGATTCCAAGTTTCGGCTGGCAGATGGACGCACGACCCTCTTTTTTACATTCATGGTAATAACAGCGTTCCTCATAGCCTGCCTGCGGTTTCTCCATATGCATCCAGTTTTCCAGGTCTTCTGCCGCATGGGCATTGCGCGGGCGCACCTGTTCCGAGGATACTTCCACAATACTGTCTTCATCCAGGAGTGGATAGCCCATATTCATATGGTACAAAAGCTCAATCGGCTCCGTCCGGTCTCCTTCATTGACAATCCTGTCACAGATCGTAAACGAAGCTTCCGTAAGGCTGACCCGGATCTCTCTTATCAGCTTCAGTTTCCTGCCAAAAATCACCTCGTCCCGCATCTGCGCATGAACAACGATCTCGCCGTCTTCCTCCTCCCACCGGTAATATTCCGCAGGGACATTGGCGATCGAACCGTGCATCGGCACCTGTTCCCCGCCGTCTTCACACGGCACGCCTGCCGATTCCAGACCGCATGTGGTCAAAAATCCTGCTGTAAAGGATTTGAGAAAATGATCCTCTCTCCTGTCATAATATGCCGGTCCCACATACCCGCACGGGGAAAAGTACCCCATATTGATTCCGCGGAACCGAAGTCTGGAAATATCCGCCGCACGGTCCAGCGACACTGTCAGATGCACCCCTGTCCCGCTGCTGATTTCCAGCAGACGCATTCCATCTCCTTTCCCGCCTACAAGGCGGTGTTCTTCCACACTCCAGATCTGCGAATCATGTCCAATATACGGATTCATACCCATTCCTCCTCTTTCTTTATCTGTCAATCTGCTTTCATCCAGACCTGCATTTCTCCTTCACCCCGGTTGTTCCACAGATAATACGGGACAGCCCGGACTTTGACTTTTTCCTTCACCGGACGATACGGCATGTAAAGGTCCTGCCCCTCCGGCAGTTTGATCCGGACAGCATCTGCCTCCAGCTCCACATATCCATTCCACTCCGGACGGGCCGTCTCCCGGATTCCCGCTTCCGTATTCAGCACCAGTTCATCCAGACGCGGCCCGTTGTCCGCTTCTTCCAGGCAGTACACCAGTGGTCCTCTTGTCATGGCTGCCCTGCCAAGATCATAATGGATCTTCGGATTTGCCCCGACAAACTGTGCTTTCATCTTAAAATCTGCCTGAATCATGGTCTCCTGTTTCCAGTTCCTGCAAAACACAGCATATCCCTTTTCAACCTGATCCGGCACCACCGCTTCTCCATTGATCGTAAACCGCCAGTTTTCTGCCCAGCCGGGAATCCGAAGCGCAAATTCAATATCTCTTTCTCCATCACCCTGAATCGTAAAACTGATCTTGCCATCGTTCGGATACTCTGTTTTCTGGATGACCGAAAGCGTCTGTCCCCCTGTATTCAGATGCGCAGTCCCTGCAATATACAGCTGGACATTGACCCGGCTTTCCCCGACCGTATAAATATATTTCCAAAGACTTCCGATCAGCCTTGCGAGATTCGGCGGACAGCAGGCACATGCGAACCATTTCCTGCGGAGAGTCCCGACATGATGCCGCTCCGGATTTGCCTTGCTTACCTCCGGAACCGCTTCCAGCGGATTCACATAGAAAAACCGGTTCCCTTCATAGTTCATTCCGCCAAGCACAGTATTATACAGAGCCTGCTCCATTACATCCCCGTATACCGAATCCGTTTCGCACTGCAGCATTCTATGAGCGAAAAAAATCAGTCCGATGGACGCGCAAGTCTCGGAATAATTCGTATCATTCGGCAGATCGTAGTCTTGCGTAAACGCTTCTCCGGACGAAGTCGCACCGATTCCGCCGGTCAGATACATCTGCTTTGTAGTCACATCATCCCACAGCCTTCTGCAGACCCGGTAAAGTTCCTGGTCCTTCGTCTTTGCCGCAAGATCAGCCATCGCCGTGTACATATACATGGCTCGCACCGCATGGCCAACCGCCGTCTCCTGCTGCCGGACCGGTGCATGAAACTGATTGTAATAGCTATAAGGATAGTGATTGTACCTCTCATTGGGTTCCGGAATTTTTGCCCCGTTCCAGAAAGTGGTCCTTCCGCGCTTTTCAAACTCCTCCTCAAAAAAGCGGTTCGTCCCCCTGGCCTCCAGAAAATATGAAGCAAGCCGCAGATACTGCTCTTCTCCAGAAACCTCGTACAGCTTCAGCAATGCAAGTTCAATCTCCTGATGCCCCGGGTAACCGTGCATCTTTCCCTCTTCCTGTCCAAAGATTTGCGTCAGATAGTCCGCAAGACGACAGGCCGCCCGGTAGATCTTTTCTTTTCCCGTTGCCTGATAATAAGCAATCGCTCCCTCGATCATATGCCCCGCACAATAAAGCTCATGGCACTCCAGCAGATCACTCCACTTTTTGTCCGGCTCCCGAATCGTAAAATAGGTATCCAGATACCCGTCCGGCTCCTGCGCTTTTACAATCAGATCAATCAGAGAATCCGCCTGCTCCTCCAGATGAGAATCACGCTCCAGCATTAAAATATTTCCGACAGCCTCCAGCCACTTATACACATCACTGTCCTGAAACACCTGCCCGTAAAACGCCCCCTCCATCTCACCTGCCGCAATCCGGAAATTGTCGATCGCATGACTGGGCTCGGCATCCTCTCTCCGATCATTCAAAATATCCCACTGATACGGAATTACACCATTCCGTATCACCCCGATATACCGGTTCCAGAATCCACTCTCAATCCTGCAGGACCCCTGCCCCGGAATCTCATTTCTCTCCACTGTCCATCACTCCTCACCTTCCTTGATACATATCCTATATTACAGGTTGCTCCTATAAACATACTATATCTTCCACACACCACTTCCGTCAACATAAAAACTTGGGGACGTGTACCGATGCACAGGAACCCGTCCCCAATGGTGTTATTTCCTACCATCTCAGTAGGTTATTCTTGATAGCGAATCCGTTCGACGATGGATTCTTTTTTGATATTTCGGCTCAGGATGAAGGAGAGTGAGATCTGTAGTGCCGTTAGGATGATAATCATGGCAGCGATCTCGATGACCGGGATGTGGTACACGTCCAGACCGAAGTATCCGTGTTCTCTTCCGTAGCAGAAGAGTGCGTATCCTGCCGGCATGCCGACGAGGAGGGATACGAGGATACTTCCGGCGGTGAAGAGGACTCCTTCGTTTCTGAGCATGCTGTTCAACTGGCTGTTTGTCATGCCGAGTGCCTGCATGACGCCGAGTTCTCGTTTTCGTGTGATGATGCTGATGATTATGGTATTTGCCATATTCATGAATGCGATCAGTCCAACGAGGAGGAGGAAGCCGTAGGCAAGTGTCTCGAACATGCCGAGGCTGCTTTCGGATGTCTCCAGTGCGCCCTGGTAGGTGCTGAATTCGTAATGCTGTTTATCCGTGAGCAGGTCTTCCAGCTGGTTTTGTACGTCTGTGCAGTCCTGCGGGCGGCAGTCTACCCAGATGGTACCGATGCTTTTTCCGGAAAGTCCCAGCTGATCATAGGCTTCATCTGTGATAATCCAGTCGTAATTGCTGCTACCGAAGGCTCCTGTCATTGTTCCCTGGAACCTGGCTTCGCCGCCTGCGTCTCCCATAGTCATGGTGACGGTATCTCCGAGATCATAACCGCTCTCTTCGATGAAATAAGACCAGCCGTAAAGGATGTCTCCGTTTTTCGCTGCGGTTTCGTAGTCAACTTCTCCTTTTAATGACCCCTGGTATTCTTCGTCATCGAACTGTTCTTTGTTCAGAACGCCGATGGACTGAAGATTGCCGTTCTGATCATAAGCGTACATCATGTAGCGGATCTTGATATCTGTAACGGCATCGATTTTCCTGATCTGTTCCACCAGTTCCTCATCCAGAGGGTTGGCTTTTAAGATGGAGTCCAGATTGTTTTCCGGATAGGCCGTATCAGCCTTGCTGTAGGTAAGGTCGATCTGGAACTGTCCGTACGGTACCTGTTTTCTTGCGTCATATCTGGTGCTGACATTTCCGGTAAAGTTGGCTGCCACTACAAAGAGGACACAGGAAAGTCCCATGGAAATAATTGTGGTGATGGTCCGCTTCCGGTTCATGGACATATTAGCCTGGGTCAACTGGCGCACGCCCATCTGTTTTCTGCCCCTGCGAAGTCCTTTGTTTTTCTTCTGACTGCCCTGGAAACGGATTGCCTCCACCGGCGAAATCCTGGAAATCACTTTCATCGGACGTTTCAATGCCGCCCATACCGCAATGGCTGATGCTGCCGCACAGAGGAGAAGTAATGGAATCGATACCATATTAACCTGTACCACATCCTGGTTTCCTAAGGTTGTGCTCTGAGAGAGCCAGCTGTTCATAAAGCCAATGGAAACGGTGGTTCCGACAATCAGTCCTGCCGGAATACTGATTATGGTAAGCAGCATTCCTTCCCGGAATACCAGTTTTTTCATCTGTTTTTTCGTTGCGCCAAGCGCCTTGATTTTTCCGTATTCCTGAATCTTCTGAATCAGTCCTACCTGAAAAATGTTGTAAATGACCATGACTGCAAAGAATACTACAATCAGTGCCACAACGATGCAGCCGACAATCATTTCCATACCCGGATCCAGAACCCACATAGAATAATACATATTGTCAAAGGCATATTCCGGATTGATCCCACATTCCTCCGCCAGGTCTTTGATGGTCATCTCCAGAGTGGAGGAATTTACATCCACGGAATCGGACAGGCTGAAATAAATCGTATATGCCCGTTCTTCCGGTGCATAGAGGGATTCATAGCAGGCTTTGGAGACGTAGGCCGTATAAGACTGATTTTCCTGCTCTTTCACCGTCTGGCTCATGATGCCGCTTACAAGAAACTCTTTTTCCTGATAGGTCTCGTGAGTATTTCTCCGGAACCGGATGTTCACCTTGTCTCCCACTTTCACATCCGGATAGCCGATCCGCTCAAACATGGCCTTCTGACCCGCAATTTCATTTTCCTGTTCCGGGAAGGCACCTTCCTGAAGCTGCCTGTCAAGATTAGCCAGATCCCTGGTCTCATTATCCATCCAGACCATGGAAATGCTTCTCGCGTTTTCAATAGTTCCAATAGTTGCCGCTCTTCCGATCCGGTCAAATTCGCTCCGCTTTTCCATCTCGCCGATCTGATCTTCGGTTACTCCGACGTAGGAGCCGTAATAGGAACCATAAAATTCTTCTGCGTTTGCACTCTGGAATTTGATCTGGCCGTACCCGAACGTGGCAATTGCTGAAAGCAGTACCGTGGTAAGGAAGATGGAAAGCATAATAAGAATGCTTCTTGTCTTATTCTTTTTATTGTTACTCAGTGCAAGTTTTGTGATCATTTTCATCTTAACTCTTCCACCTTTCCGTCCTCAATCGCGAGAATCCGGTCCGCGATCTGGGCAATGTCTTCGTCGTGTGTAATCATAACCAGTGTCTGTCCGTATTTTTCCACGGACATTTTCAGAAGTGCTATGACCTCGTCACTTGTCCGGGAATCCAGATTTCCCGTCGGCTCATCGGCAAAGAGGATATCCGGGCGGGAAGCAAGCGCCCTTGCGATGGCAACTCTTTGCTGCTGACCTCCGGAAAGTGTATTTGGAAGATTGTGAAGCTTCTTTTCCAGTCCCAGCGTCTTTACAATATCCATGACAAATGCTTCATCCGCTTTGCGTCCGTCCAGTCCGATCGGGAGCACAATATTTTCCCACACATTAATGGAGGAAACCAGGTTAAACGACTGGAAAATAAAACCTATTTTTCTTCTCCGAAAGACTGCAAGAGCGTCTTCTTTGTACGAGAAAATGTCTTTCCCGCGGATAAATACTTTCCCGCCTGTCGGGGTATCAAGCCCGCCCAGCATATGAAGCAGCGTGCTTTTTCCGGAACCGGATTTTCCGACAATCGCGACAAATTCTCCTTTCTGGATGTCAATGTTGGCATTCTGCACCGCTCTTACTTCGTTTTCGCCGCTTCCATAATATTTACATAAATTTTCTGTTCTTAAAATTTTATCCATATCATCTGATTCCTTTCTGCTGTCATTTTCCTGTTCTGTCATCTATCTTACCGCGCCTGTCTTTCATTTCCCTTGCAGAAACAGAAAAAAAGCCTTACAGTTTTGTAAGACTTCTCTTCTACCGATATGGAATCTGCACTACAAACACGGATCCTTTCTCTTTTTTCATCTTCTTTCCATCCAGAGAAATGGTGCCGTGATGGCCTTCAATGATCTTCCGGGCAAGGTAAAGCCCCACACCGGAACCTTCCTCCTTTTGAACTTCCTTTTCATCCCCCCGGTAAAATCTCTGAAAGACTTTGTGATAGTTTTCTCTGGCAATTCCGATTCCCTGATCCTGGATCTCTATTCTCAAAAAGGATGCCATTCTGGCTGCGCGGATCGTCACGGTTGTCCCCGGCGGACTGTATTTTACCGCGTTATCCAGCAGATTAATCAGCGCCTCACACAGCCATTTGGAGTCGAGCGGAAGAATAAGATCTTCCAGCTTGTCTTCCGCCTCCATCTCGATTTCAATCTCCTTTTTCTGAGCCTTTACCCATACACGGTTGACCGCTTCCAGAATCACATCAAAGATTCTGCCCTCTGTAAGCTTCAACTCAATCATTCCGGTCTCCATCCGGGAAATATTTACAAGCGCTTCCACCAGCTGTCCCAGGCTTTGCATCTGTTCTTCCAGTCTGCCCTCAAACTCCCGTCGTTCGTCCTTTGTCAGGTCCTCATTTTTCAGCACTTCAAAGCAGGAATTGAGCGCCGCTACCGGTGTCTTCAGCTGATGGGAAATATCGGTGACCAGCGTCTTCGTCTCCTGCTTCTCCTGCTGTGCCTGTGCTTCCATCATTTCCACGTAGTTTCCGAGAGAATCCAGCTCATCCAGAATCCGGTCTTCACTTTCTTCCTCTTCATACCAGTCCATAAGATCCTGCCGGTAATCACCCTCCCGGATTCTCGCAATCCCGTCTGCCGCCTTTTTGCTCTGTTCTTCCATTTCCTTTTTATGTCTGTGTTTTTCATAGAAAACAACAGCCGCATAGCCAAGATAAAGAGCCACTGCACCGCCTGCCGTCCATCCGCAGTTTCTCAGAAAACGTTGCCCTTCCAGACTGTCCCTGACATGCTCATATCCGTAGTCTCCGAGAATATCCTGCACTTCTTCTGTATTCAGATCCCCGTCCTCTTTCAGAATCTGAAACACCTCTTCCGCTGGATTTTCCGCCAAAAGCAGTCTTGCCCTGGAAGCCAGATTTTCCTGATATGTCTCATACTGCCAGAACAAAATCATTGCTGTCACGGCGGCCGTCACAAGAAATCCGAGAACCAGTTCTGTAATACACCGCCTTGTCTCTTTTTTCATGACCTGTTCCCCTGCCTTTTCTGGCAGTCCTGATCCCAGATGTATCCCAGCCCCCGAACATTCCGGATATACTGAGGATGTGAAATATCCGGCTCAATCTTTTCACGAAGCCTTCTGATATTGACTGCCACTGTATTTTCATCTACGAATTCACCATCCACATCAAAGAGCTGATCCAGAATCTGTCCCTTGGACAGGATCTGTCTTGGATGTTCCAGAAAAAGTTTCAGCATCTTCCACTCATTTTTTGTAAACGAGACTTCCCCGTCCCCCTTTTTTGCGCACATTCTGGACATGGAAAAGACGAGTTCCCCGGATTCGATTTCATCTGCCGCCGCTTTCTGATGCCGTTTGAAAAAGGCGTTCACTTTCAGGACAAGCACCGACAGGCTGAACGGTTTTGTGACGTAATCATCCGCCCCTGCCTCGTATCCCATAACCTGATCCATTTCCGTATCCATCGCGGTCAGGCAGATCACATGCGTCATGCTGTCTTTTCTGATCCGCCGGATCAGATCCAGACTGTTGCCATCCGGCAGATTCACATCACAGATCATCAGACCCGGCTCGTCTTTCAAGAACATCTCCCAGGCCTCTTTGATCGTTCTGGCACTATCCACCTCATACCCTTCTTTTTTTAATGTGAACTCAATCCCACGATTGACACTTTCCTCATCTTCCAGCAATAAAATTTCTGCCATGCCTTTCACTCCTGTCTATTGCTTTTACGTCTCTTTCTCTGCACGCACTGCCAAAAATGTCGGGATTCCATGCTCATGAAGATTCCCTTCTCCATTCGTGTCTTCATAAAGATGGGTAAGACAAAATCCAGCCTTTAGAAGCCCGCCGATCTGCTCCTCCACCGTATGAGAAAACTGAATCCCGTCACCGCTTTGCATCGCTTCCTCATACAGTTTCCTGTCTTTCAACGGATTGTACGGAAGTCCATGAACCAGACGTGTCTCGGTCTCATCAAAGATATAATTGATTCCGTTATCCACGCCGGCAAGAAGAATCCCGCCCTTTTTCAACACACGGTAACATTCTTTCCATACCGGCAGGACTTCTTCCACATAGCAGTTGGAAACCGGATGGAAAATCAGGTCAAAGGTCTCATCCGCAAACGGAAAGGTCTTAGTCATATCCGCTTTGACAATCTCAATGTCGTACCCTTCCCTTTTTGCCACCATCTCTTCACTTGCAAGCTGCCGGTCCGAATAGTCCAGCACGGTACAGCTCCCGCCAAGCGCCGCAAAAATGGGCATCTGCTGTCCACCTCCGGAGGCAAGCCCCAGAATCTTCTTCCCTTTCAACTCCGGAAACCAGGATTTTGGAACCGGCTTTGTCGGTGTCAGCACCATATCCCATTCTCCGTTTACGGCCTTTTCATATACCTCGTGGGAAATCGGTATGCCCCAGATCCAGCCTTCCTCTACCCACTGGTCGATTGTTTTTGCATTCTCTTTTGTGTAATCCTTCTCATACATCATCAAATTTCCCTCCCTATGCTATCTATGATACCACAGCCAGAGTATGGAAGAAAACAAAAAACTGACAGGTCTTCCCGTCAGCTTCTGTTCTTTTCTATTTACTTTTTTATCTCATCCAGCCGGTTTTCCAATGCAAGGCGCATTGCAAAGGCCGCACCGTCCTCATCATTGGTTTTTGTAATGTAACCTGCCGCTTCCAGTATCTTTTCATGGGCATTTCCCATCGCTACTGCCGCGCCGAATCCGGCCTGAAACATGGACAGATCATTCAGACTGTCTCCAAGTACCATCACTTCTTCTTTCCGGTACCCCAGCTTTTCCATATATCTTGAGATCGCATGCCCTTTTTGTGCCTTCTTATCCGTCAGCTCCAGATTGTTAAAAAAGGAAGATGCAACCGCGATTCCCGGAATCTTTTCCATCTCTTTCCAGATCTCCTGAATGATTTCCCCGGTCTTTGCGTTGATAAACACTTTATAAATCGGAATCTTCATCTCCCAGAGCTCCTCCAGGCTCCCGATTCGGCACATGCGCCTCAGCAGCTGCTGAAACTGATCCGATTCAAGGATTTCTTCATCCGTATTTCCCGGGAAAAACAACCTGGATTCTTCCAAAAGCCTCTGCTCCAGATCTTCTTCCTCTGTCAGGACAATATCCTTTCCCGTTGTGCAGAAACGGATATACGCCGGGAACTTCTCCACACAGGAAACGATCTGTTCAAAGCACTTCGGATCCATAGGTATCGTCTGAAGAAGCTCTCCATCCCGGTTTCGGATCTCCGCGCCACTTCCCGTCACCCAGTCACAGTCCAGCGGAAAATTTTTTAATGTATCGGATGCCGATGGATAATCCCGTCCTGTTGCGATCATAAAACGGATTCCACCCTGTTGAACATCCTGTATTGTCTGATAAGTCTGCTCTGAAATCGTATGTCCGGAATTTAAAAGCGTTCCGTCCATATCCGCTGCTATTACTTTTATCATCTCTTTTCTCCTTGTCCCTGCATGCTCGTCTCCTTTATCTTATCACAGGAGAAAAAACCATACAATCTACATTCTGTCTATGATTTTCTTTCTTATTTCCGGTTCTGTAGGCAGATTTTCCAGATCAGTGTGAAACGGGGACGTGTTCCGATGCATCGGAACACGTCCCCAATGGTGTTAATCCCTATCTTTCCGATAGAGTTTCTTGAGATTTTGTACTTTGCCGAGGCGTTCGGCGGACTGGGATGCCATGCGTTCGGAGATGGCTAGTACCATGGCGTCGATCATGGCAACGGCGGTGGTCATGGAGTGGTATTCTTCTTTTTCTCCCCGGTATACGTAAATGTTGATGTCTGCCCGCTGGTCGCTTGGTGCGTAGAGTCTGCTTGTGAAGGCAAGTGTCTGGTAGCCTGCGGTCTGTGCGTAGTCCAGGATGATCCTTCCTTCTGTGGATACTTTGGAGTAACTGAAGATGATAACGAGGTCTCCTTCGCCTGCGTGTGCGATTCCTTCGATCACTTCGGAACCGCCGGATGGCACCATGGTCACATCAAATCCAAGTCTGCGAAGCCGGAAAAACAGCAGTTGTCCGGCAGATGCAGATGCGTTTTTGGCGTGGATATAGATTCGTCTGGCTTTCTGGATTGCGGTGAGTGCTTTATCCATTTCACCGATATCAATCTGATTCTGAGTCCGTTCAAGGCATTCCTGCTGGTAGGTAAACCATTTGCGGATGTCAAATCCCTGAATTTTCATCAGGGTGCCTGCGATTTTTCTGGCCGGTCCTTTTCCTACTTTGCGGGCGGCCACATGGTTTTTCATTTCTTTAAAATCGGTATAGCCGATATGTCTTGCGAATCTGGAGATGGTCGCTTCGGACATGTCCAGCCGTTTTGCAAGCTGTCCGATACTCATAAAAAGGAATTCATCCGTATAGTTCTCGATAAAGTCCATAATTTTTAAATCTGATTTTGTATACTTGCTGTCCTCATCCGGCATCAGCCATTCCATCTTTCTTCCTCCGTAATCTTAAGTAGTTTCTGAAATTCTTCCCGGATTTTTGGTGTGCATGCCATGGTATCCGGTCCCTCTATGACTGTCGTTCCACCTGCTTCTGTGACCAGAAGGCTTCCGGCCGCGTAGTCCCAGATTTTCAGGTTCTCTTCATAAAATCCATCCAGACGCCCGCATGCCACATAGGAAAGTTCCAGTGCCGCGCTCCCGATTCTTCGTATATCCTGGCACTGATCATAGATGCGCCTCATTCTGGCAAAATTTTCGTCCGCGTGTTCCCGGCATCCTGGTGAGGTGCCTATGGCAGTCAGGCAGTCGCCAAGCTGTTCTTTTTTGCTTACCTGAATCGGCTTTCCATTCAAAAATGCGCCTTTCCCGAGTTCCGCAGTAAAGCATTCTTCATGAAATGGATCATAGACGACTCCAAACAGAATTTTTCCTCCTTTGACATAAGCAAGAGAAATGGTGCTGTGCTGAAAATCATGGATCAGGTTCGTTGTCCCGTCCACCGGATCCAGAATCCAGATGCTCCCCTTCCGGTCGATTCCCTCATTCTCTTTCTCTTCTCCAAGAAGCTGAGCTGTTGGATCCAGTTCTTTTAACTCCGCAAAAATCTGCCGTTGTACCCGGATGTCCACTTCTGTTACATAGTCGGTCCGTCCTTTTTCCCGGATGGCGTCTGCCCCGTCTCTTCCGGTGAGCTCCGCCCCGTTTTTCTTTACAATCTCAACAGCTTTTTCAAATATCATTTCCATTTCCCTGTCTCTCCTAACCGCTCGATGTGCTCTGTCCGAAAACATTACGCCTGCTTTTCCACCAGCACGTTCACATAATTTCCGCCAAGGGCATCGATTTCTTTCAGTGCTTTCTTCAAAATTCCTGCTGTCCGGACCTTGAAAGAAGCATTGTCAGATATGAGAATCTCATACGCTCCTTTTTTCATCTCTGCATAAAGATCGCTTACTGTAATGATTTCTTTTTCAAATTTTGTCCGGATGCATCCGTACTGAACTGCCTGATGGGTGTCGCTTCCGCTTACCACCGGGATCCCTAGCTTGTTCCCGAGCCGGTATGTCTTTTCTTCGGTACCTTTCCGGTCCTGCGCAACATCCTTCCCGTTAAGATCCAGAAAATGGAAACGGCCAAGCTGTTCCATCGGAAGTTCCGGAATATGTCCTCCCTCCCGGAACGGATGCCCTGCTCCTACTATTATAGGATATTTCTCAAACAAATTCATCAGTTTTTCGAATGTGAGAAAGGATCCTTTCTCCTTATTCGGTTCCAGTCTCCGGTTCAGTTCCAGAATATTCTCCGGCGTTCCGATTGATAAAATATGACCACCTTCTGCAATATCTGTCTCCATTCCGGCAAAAATCCTGATCCCGCCTTCCGTAACGAGCGTATCCCCGTCCCTCCGGCATGTTTTCATCAGATAGCCGTAAAGTTCATCAAACTGTAAGGTGTTAAAATGTTCAGTCAGGCAAAGTGCATTCAGTCCTGCATCCTTTGCCTCTCCAAACAGCCAGTCAGTGTATACCGTAGAAAACGGCAGTTTTTTTGCCAGTTTTCCGTGGGTGTGAAAATCAAGATACATGTGCGCCTCCTATATCATTACCATAACCAGTACAACGACCGCGATCCACAAAAACGAAACCGCTGCGAACAGCATGTCATTGTACGTCACCTTTAAGGAAGATAGTTTCATCTTCTTTACTTCTTTGTTCACCGCCGCATAGCGGTACCCTTTGATCTCCAGGGCTTCCACTGTAGTTCTGGACCGTTTTGCCGTATTAAGCATAAGCGGATAAAAGGAATGGATAATGACCTTCACCTGGTAAATCAGATAACGGATCTTTCCCATCACGCCTTTGCTGTCCGGTGCGTTTCCCCTCAACCGGTAAGAGAGTAGCACATTCTGAAACTCCTCCATCAGCATCGGCAGCATCCGGTATGCATAAGAAATGGAAAAGGACAGCTTTTCCGGGCATCCATACCACATCAGCCCATTCGACAGACGGTCCGGATCCAGACCGGAAAATACGGTAATCGAGGCCAGTGAGACTGTTGCCACCTTTAATGTCAGTACAAGCAGCGGCACAATTGTCTCCGTATTGCCTCCAAAAAGAAGCGAGACAACAAACAGATATCCTGTCTGCGAAAACACTCCGAGACCGAATAAAACCAGCACCAGTCCTGCCACGCGTGCCATGATCGTGGTCACTACCACCAGGAGAAAGCATCCAAGCAGAAATACCAGATCATTCATAAACCATGGTACAACAGCAAAAAACAGATACCAGACGAGCAGCACTCTCGGATCCGTCTTTGCAATCAATGTATCATCATTTCCATACGCATTTTTCAGAACCTGATTCCGCAGAAAATCCATGGAAAACTTATCCAGAATGTTCTCGGACATCTTTTTCATCATTCCACTCATCTTAGTTTCCTCCAAATCCCTGTACAAATTCATCCACTGTGTAACAGAATGCGTCCGACTGAATCTCCTGTCCAAGGGTAAAAATCTCCGGTGGTCGGATTCCGGATTTTTTTACGACTTCCATATCCCCGAAAATCTCATCTCTCGTTCCGTCCGCAATGACTTCTCCCTGACACAGTACAATGATCCGTTCCGCCCACTCGCATACAAGCTGCATATCGTGCGTCGCTATCATCACTGTCTCTGTGATTTCTTTTATATCATTCAGTGTGCGCATAATCTCTTTTCTCGTCGCAATATCCAGATTGGCCGTCGGCTCATCCAGAAGCAGAATCTCAGGATTGAGGGCAATTCCGATGGCAAGTGATGCCCTTCTCATCTGTCCGCCGGATAAAAGCCGTCCGTCCCGGTCCTTGAATTCCGTGAGCCGGAACCGCTCGAGAAGTGCTTTCGTCCTCTCTTCCCAGTCCGATTCATTCCGGACTTTCATGGCGAACGCCACATCTGACTCAATGGAGTCTTTGATAAACATATCTTCCGGATTCTGGTACACCAAAGATACATACCTGGAAAGCTGTTCCGGCTTCGTATCCTTGATGGATTTCCCCTTTAAGAGGACCTCACCTTTTGCCGGCTTTATAAGACCGGTCATCATTTTCATCATTGTAGACTTTCCGGCACCGTTGGAACCAATCAGGGCGATCTTCTCCCCTCTGTGAATTTCCAGATTCAGCCCGCCAAACACCTGAGCTGCCTTGCCTTTCACTGCCCGGTAGGAGACAGAAACGTCCCGAAACTGCACCATCGCCTCAGTTTCGGATATAACGGCACCTTCACGATCACCACTTCTTTGACATACAAGACCTCCCAGAAGCCGGATTCCATCTTCCATGCTGGACGGCAGCATGTCCGGCTTTGGAATGACCTGTTTTTTGACCATCTCGTAGGCTGCCAGTGTCACCTGAGGTGGAAAAATGTTACAGGACTGGAGTTCTTCTACCCGGCATAACGCTTCTTTTGTCGGCTTCTTCCATTCCATATGCCCATCTTTCATCAGAATCACATGTTTACAGTACTCCGCAATATACTCGGTATGATGTTCAATCACAATAATTGTTTTTCCATACTTCTCATTCAGATTTTTTAAGATCTGATAAATCAGATCCGCATGATGAGGATCCAGCTGTGCAATCGGTTCGTCCAGAATCAGTACTTCCGGTTCCAGAGATACTACGCCCGCCAGCGCAAGCAGATGGGTCTGCCCTCCGGAAAGCTGCCAGATATACTCATTTTCTCTACCTTCCAGCCCGCACTGCGCCAGTGCTTTCGTTCCCCGCTCTTTATAATCCGGCATGGCATAATTCATGCAGGCATAGGAAGCATCGTCCAGCACAGTCGGCCGGACGATCTGATTTTCGAAATCCTGATAGACATATCCCACTTTTCTTGCCAGAGTTCCGATGTCTGAATCCTGAACCTTTACCCCGTCTGCCTCCACACTTCCGGAATACTTTCCGGTGATAAAGTGTGGAATCAGCCCGTTCATTGTCTTGCATAGTGTCGATTTTCCGCAGCCATTGTTACCGACAATCGCTGCAAAATCTCCTTTTTCAATTTCCAGGTTTACGTCATTTAATGTATTTTTCTCCGCTCCCGGATAAGCAAATGTCAAGTGTTTGATTTCAATACTATTCATATCTGTCTATTCTGCTTCCCTTTTTACTTACGCATTTTTTAGTGTATTATCAGTAGTTTCCGCCTTTTTCTTCATCACGAGCAGCATCACAACCGCAAGGGCCGCTGCCACAACCATGCCTGCCGCCACTGCGGTACCGCTTTCTGCCCAGCTTGCTTCCCAGTCAATGATCGAAGTGCCGCTCTCTGCCAGCATTTCCGCTCCGATCGCCGCCGCAAATGCCACCAGCGCGCCGATCACTACTTTTGCATTGATTGCTCCCAGAGCTGTTTCCTCTGTCCTCGGCTGCATGCCAAGAAGCGGCTCGATTTTCCCATAAAGTCTTGGCACAAGGAATATCGTCGGAAGCAGGCAGAACAGGATTCCGGAAAACAGGATATCATTTAAGCATGCAAAACCTTCTGTCGCAAATACACTTTCCGGGAGTCCCGGTACCGCCTCAAAATCCGTTACCGCAAACTGAACCTTTAAAATATCCACAATCATTCCCAAAAGCTGCTGTAAAATCACACCCGTCATCGATGCAATTCCTACCATTGTCCGGTTTTTCGGATTTCTCACAAGTCTTCCCGCAATATAGACACCGATTGTGACTGTAATAAACTTTTCCAGCTCTCCAAGCCCGCCAAACTGTCCCAGCATGATCTCACTGAATACCAGTTCTCCGGTAGCCGCTCCAAGTGCAGCTGACATCGGATCAAACAGAATCGCAAGAACCAGCGGAATAAACAGAAAATATTCTACGGAAAATTCCACAATTCCCACCTGGAATTTCGGAATCAGTTCTGTAAATAACGTAGCCAGACCGTAAAGTGACATCGTAAGAACAAAAATCATAAGTTTCTGCGACTGTGTCGCTGTCTGTTGTTTCGTAACCATTCTCTTTTCCTCCTGAAAACTTTCACGCTTTTTACATTAAAAATCATAACAATCCGAAGTAAAGTTTTCTTTCATTCTTTAGTTAAATGTAAGTAAATTTTCTTTCACTTGGTTTATGAAAGTTTATTTTCTCTTGTCTTCGAAAACAATATCGAAGAACACTTTCTTTTTATTTCCCTTTTTCGTCAGAACTTTTCATATTTTTCACGTTATTAATAGAACTTTTACAATTTGAAAAGAAATTTTTTCACTTTTCCCGTCCCATCCATGATATGATAGATCTAACTTATCAATTTTCAACTAAAAGGAGGTAGTGTAAAATGAAAGGCTATGCAATGCTGAAAATCGGTGAATCCGGCTGGATTGAGAAAGACCGCCCTGAATGCGGGCCGCTTGATGCGATCTGTAAACCACTTGCTGTCGCAATCTGCACATCTGATGTTCATACGCTGTGGGAAGGTGCCATCGGAGAACGCCACAACATGATTCTTGGCCACGAATGCTGTGCTGAAGTTGTAGAAGTCGGCTCTCTTGTCAAAGATTTCAAACCAGATGACCGTGTTCTGGTTCCGGCCATCACTCCGGACTGGAACTCTCTCGAAGCACAGGCAGGATATTCCATGCACTCCGGCGGAATGCTGGCAGGATGGAAATTCTCCAACTTCAAAGACGGTGTCTTCTCTGAATTCTTCCATGTCAATGACGCAGATGGAAACCTTGCGCTTCTGCCGTCCAACATCGATCCGGTAGACGCATGTATGCTCTCCGACATGGTTCCGACCGGATTCCACGGCGTAGAACTTGCCGACGTTCAGTTCGGTGACACGGTTCTCGTTATCGGAATCGGCCCGGTAGGACTGATGTCCGTTGCCGGCGCCAATATGCGCGGTGCATCCCGCATTATTGCAGTCGGCACAAGACCTGTCTGCGTAGAGGCGGCCAGAGGATACGGCGCTGTTGATTTTATCAGTTACAAAGACGGAAGCATCGAAGACAAGGTTCTTGCCATGACAGACGGAAAAGGCGTGGACAAGGTCATTGTCGCAGGAGGCGGCTGTGAAACGTTTGAATCTGCTGTCAAAGCATTAAAACCAGGCGGAAAGATCGGTAATGTCAACTATCTTGGAAGCGGCACCTATGTCAATATCCCACGCGCTGAATGGGGTGTCGGCATGGGACACAAACAGATCAACGGCGGTCTCATGCCAGGCGGACGTCTCCGCATGGAAAAGCTCGGTGCACTCGTTTCCGCAGGCAAGCTGGACGTACATCCGCTCGTATCCCATGTATTTGACGGATGGGAACATCTGGAAGAGGCACTCTTCCTTATGAGAGACAAGCCAAAGGATCTGATCAAACCAGTCGTTAAAATCGAAGACTAACCAGAAAATCGGAGGATATTATGAAGATACTTGTCGTTTCCGGCTTCCTCGGCGCCGGGAAAACTACCTTTATTAAAGAGATGGCAGAAAAGACAGGGCAGGACTTTGTCGTGATGGAAAATGAATACGGAGAAGTCGGAATTGATAAAACTCTTCTGGATGAAGGGAACGATATCAATATCTGGGAACTGACAGAAGGCTGTATCTGCTGTTCCATGAAATCGGACTTTGCCTCCTCCATCCTGACCATCGCCAACACCCTCGATCCGGAATATCTCATTGTAGAGCCGACCGGTGTAGGCGTACTGTCCAATGTCATTCATAATATCCAGCAGATCGAGTATGAACGGATTTCCCTTTTAAGTCCCGTTACCATTGTGGATGCCAACTGCTTTGACCACTATATGCGGGACTACCGGGATATCTTTGAAGATCAGTTAAAAGCAGCCGGTACTATCGTCATTTCCAAACGTAACTTCGATACACCGGAAGAGATGGATGCTCTGGTTTCCAAAATCCGGGAGGTCAATCCTGACGCCCGGATCCAGGCAGAGCATTACAGCCATATGGAGTTGTCCTGGTGGAACACCTTGTTGCATACGGACCTGAGCGGGAACTCCATCGCACCCGAACAGATGGACACTCCAAACCTGCTCTCCCTCGGCCTTACAGATATTTCACTTCCCGGTCCCAATCATCTGATCTGGTTTCTGGAACAACTGATCCACGGTGCTTACGGGACGATCTGCCGGGCCAAAGGATTCGTTGACGCCGGAGGCTGTCTTCTCCGCTTTGATGTGGTGGACGACCGTTACACCATCACCGGATTTGACGAAACCGAACAGCCAAAGAGTATTTTCATCGGCCCGAAAATCAAACGCCGGGAACTGCGAAAAATACTGATCAAAGAATTGCGAGAATCTTCTTAATTTCATGTGAGGCCTTCCGGATCAGCATTGCAAAATCCGGAGGGTCTTTCTTCCCTTTCTGTGACTTCATCACGGAACTCTCCATTTAAATCTGAGATAATAATGTCAGAAAAAGCGAAGGAGGATTCCACTATGAAATTTCATCTTGACGAACGATTAGTTGAACATATGAAAAAATCCAATCATAAAAACATCCTGATTACCCCAATGATGTGCCACACATGAGGCGGCTCCCGTCTGGATATATCGGCAAGGTTTGTCGATTCGGAAGAAACGGCCGTCCTGAAACGTGAGCATTTCTTAAGTTTCCCTCACGAATTCGGGGAAATTCTGATCCGCCGGATCCCGCAGCGTGTGGAAGAAACCGTAACCCTTGGACTCTCCCGGTTTTTCCGGCAGATCACCGTACAGGGCATTTACTCCGCATAAAACACCTGTATGCTGCAGTACGAATATTCTGCAACTGGCAGCATCAGATAAGGCGCCGGAACAGAGACTGAACTCTGCGCCGACGCCTTATTGTCTTTAATCTGTGTACAAACCAATCAGTTTTTCCTGATATCCTGCCTTTTTTTCTTCTCTCATTCGTTCCACTGCCGGAAGCAGCCGTGGTTCCGTAATTTTCTCCAGCATTTTCATTCTCCTTTCGGAGATCGTTTCTTTCGACATCGCCTGCTCATAATCCTGACGTGTCATATGCCAGAAAATGAAATCTCCCCGGTAATACTGTTTCAGTTTTTGTGCAATTAAAAGCCCCTCCGGGTCAAAGTCTCCGGCATAGTAAATCCTGACTCCGCTCCCTGCAAGCAGATCCAGCAGAAGAAGAGAACTGAGTCTTGGCTGTCCGTTCATACACATACAGGATCGTTTTCCTTTCCATTTCCCGCAAAGGACAGAAAATACCGATGGATTCTCCACAAGAAATAATTCATGCTCCCTGCATTCCACCCGTCCCCACTTTGCTATAGAAGCAAGTGAAACCTGCACGGCCTCCTCTTCTTCTAAATATCCGCATATTCCCTGATGCAGTTTTCCATTCTCTTTCCACGCACGAATTCCAAAAACAGTAGTGTAATTCGATACATCATCTTTTAAGATTCCTGCCTGAAGATACAGTTTCTGCGTGTGAAGTGCCGGAAAGATGTTATGATTCGGCTGACAGGACTCTTCCTTGTTGTTTTGTCCATTCTGATTCTGCCTGGCAAACCAGTTCAAAATGAGTGTAAGAAGCGCACTGTCCTGTTCTCCCCGGTCAAATGCGTGCGGATTTCCTGTTACCTTTGCCGCAAATACAGCCTGATATTCCACGTTTCCTTTCCAGTATGGGAGCGCATTGATCATCCGGACAACCATGGAAACCTGTTTTCGGATCTCATGTTCACTGCTTTTTGACTCGCCACAGCGTTTTTTCAAATAGCGGTATATCTCCTTCACACAGGCAGAAACATCAGAACTGACGCCTTTTTCCAACACATCCTCAAGATTCTTAATCCAGCCGGCCGCAGGTGTTCCTTCCGCTTCTTTCCCTGCCTGTTTCAGGATCCTTTTCCACATCTGTTCATATAATCTTTTTTCTTCGCTTTTTGCCTCCGGCTTTTTATCGAAATAGATTTCCAGAACTTTCTCCGGTGAAATTTCACCAAACCGGCTGTTTTCCCAGGCATTTCTGAATTTTGCCGCAGAGACAGAAACACTCTTTTTCCCATGAAAATTTTTTCCAAAAAATCCTTCCAGTTCCTCTCTCTCATCTTCTGTCAGATTCCGTAATTCTACTGTACCTGTAAACATCCCGTATGATTCATATTTCTTCCAGAATCCTTTCAGCAGTCTGGCAAATACTTCCTGTCCTTTCAGATAGGTTAGGCATTCTTTTTCAAGCTCTGGCAGCCCGCTTTTCCATCTCATTTTCATCTTCCATTAATTCCTTTGTCTTTCCGTTCCAAAGATACGGCATTACTGTCACAAACTTTACGTTTTCCGGACGGATCAGCTGATAAATCGCAAGAGCGTCCAGTGTGTCGCAGTCTCCCCAAAGTACCTGTGAATTAATCAAAAAATCAAACCGGAATTCCGTCATCAGCCGGAACATATCTCTGATATTTCTGTTATCCACACCTGCAAATGCTTCATCGAGAGAAATCAGCCTTGGAGCGTCTTCCCTTCCGCCTTCATATTTTGCTACTACAGCCGAAAACAGAGGCACATACATTGCCATCGCCTTTTCACCGCCGCTGAACGTACCAAACATACTGTTCGTCAGTTCTTTTACCTTTTCACCGCCTTTTTGAAAGAACAGCTGAAATTCAAACCATTTCCTGTAATCAAGCGTCTCCTTCATTACCTGATAGAAAGAAACCATTCCTCCGCTGTCTCTCGCGTTTTTCCGTGCCTCTTCTACTTTTGAGCGGAAATGCATGGAGAGTCGTTCTGCCTCCTCTTCCCGCATCAGCCGGTAATCTTTTTTCAAAAGTTCTACCAGTTCTTTTGTATCCAGCTGCCCCTCTGTTTCTGCCGTCCGGCTTCTCCAGCGGAGACTGAGCTTCAGGCCGCTTGACGTATTCATCGCTCCCATCAGGTGATTCATATTTTCCACCCATGTAATGGAACTGTTGATCTTTCCACGGATTTTCCGGCTCACCGTATTTGCCAGAATATCTTCAAAAAGCTCTCTGTCTCCTTCCCGGATCAATTCTGTCAGATCTTGAATTTCCTCCTCCAGATATCCGAGCAGTTTTCCAAACGGAATGACAGATCCCTGATATCTTGCCGTCATATCAATTCTCTTTGGAGATGGCAATCCTTCTCTGATCTCCCCGTCCCCAAACAGTTCTTTCTGCATTGGCTGATAGTCATTTAAGACACCCCTGTTTTCAAAATAAACCTGATTCAAATCCTGAATAATACTGTTTCGATCCATTTTTTGACATTCTGCGCTCAATGCTCTTCTGACTTCTTCCGGTTTTTCCTCAAATTCTGGCGAAAATCCTGCATATTCAAGAGCCAGTTCCTCTCGGAAGCAACGCTTCAAATATTCCTCTTTGTCCTCCAATTCCAGTTTTTTGTCCTTCAATTTCTCTATCTGCTCCCGGATTCCCCGAATCTGCTCTTCTTTCTGCGCCTTTTCTTCCACGCATTTCTGCAGTCTCTTCGGATAAGTATTCAGCCATTCAATGCAGGAATCCAGCCGTTCTTTGATTTTTTCATAATCCGTCAACTTCATCTGCTCTCTGACCGAATCGTATTCCACCTTATCTTTATTCATCTGTCTTTCTAAGATCCCGATGTCATACCGGATCTGATCCATGTCAAAATCCAGCCCTTCCAGCTGTTCCTCCATTTCTTTTTGGTAACGGATCATCTGGATATATACTTCATGGCCGGCTTTTAATTGATAGAACGCTTTTTCATATGTTCTGGAAGCTCCATCCGCCTTCTGAAAGATATCAAGCCGGCATGACAGATACAGTTTATCCGCAATCTCTCCGGCTTTTGTTTTCAATTCTCTCAGTTCTGCGGCTGCTGTTCCAATCTCGCCTTCCAGTCTTCTGCCCTCTTCCCGCAGTTTCTGCTCCCTTTTTTCTGCCTCTGTAAGCATTTTCCAGGCAGTCCTAAGATCCTGATCTCCTGGAAGTGCCTGATATTCACTTTCCAGAATCTCCATTCTTTTACTCAAAACCCCGGTTTCTTTTTCCAGACAGGTCATCTCTTCCTCTAGCACATTCATATATTCTCCGCACAGCCGGATTTTTTCCTGACGGTTTCTCTCTCTGGCCTGTGTTCCGAGAAATCCCGCTTCATAATTCCCTGTCACAGTTCCCGTCAGCACACCAATCTGGTAAATTCCTTCTTTCGTTACGATCGTACTTTCCTGCATATCTTCTCCATAAGCAATTCGTCCCAGAATATTCGTGATTGTCTGATTAAAGAAAAGATTATTCACCGTATCGTTTAAATCCAGCACGGAGAGCAGACTGTTCTCAACATGCCCGTTCTGTACAAACAGATACCTGTCACATCCTGTTGTATCCAGATGAAGCACCTGATCCTTATATGTTTCATCGATCACGAGTGCATCCAGAATCCCCATGTAAGCCAACGCTTCTTCCAGCCGGTCACATTCTTCTTTGTTCAAGTTCTGCCCAAATTCAATGACTTTATAAAATTCCTGATATGGGATCTGCTTTTCCCGAAGCACCCGGCGGTTTTCCAGAACCTCTTCGCTCCTGTCCGGTTCCGGCTCTTTCCTGTTCTGCCAGTCAGCGAGTTCTTTTTTTGTCTTTTCGTACTCCTGTGTCAGATCCTGAATTCTCACTTTTCGTTCCCGGCTCTGCCGATCAAGTTCATCTCTTTTTCTCATCCAGATATCTGCCGCCTGCGTCCGAACTTCTGCAAAATCCGAATGATCGCCATAATGCTCTGCGAATCCGGACATCCCTTTTAACGTATCCGATGGAATGTGCAGTTCCTCATTGCTACCTGCCCATCTGTACAACATCTCTTTCCATTCGTTTTGTGCCTGAATCAGCAGATTCTCCTGCTCCTGCACCTTCCTTGCTGACAAATCTTCTTCCCTCTGGTGCCGTTCCCTCTGCAGACGCAGTTCCTCCAGACGGCGCTCTTTTCCATCTGCCGCCTGTAAAATTTTCAGGCCTTCTCCAATACGTTCCTGTACAATTTCCATCTGGTTTTGATGACTTTCAAATCCATATGGTTCTTCTATATTCTGCAATAATTCATCTGCGAAAAAGGTATGCTCCTCAAAAGCCATGTCCCCGGCATCCTCATCCATCTCTTCTAAAAGATGCCCAATCTCACTTCTCTTTTCAAATGCCTTATCTTCTTCCTGCTTCTTTTTCTTCTCTGTCTCAATATATGTGTCCTGCTTGTCCGCAAGCTGCCCTTTCTTTTTTTGAAGCTGAATTTCCTGATCAGAAATCCTCTTTCCCAATTCCACTTCCCGTTCTTTTAAACCGACAGCGTCACTTTTCTTCAGAGAATCTCTTTCTTTTTCCATCGTCTCCCGTCCGGCATCCAGCTTTTCTTGTTCAGCGATGAGTTCCTGCACCCGTTCCTGATGTTTCTGAAGCAGCTGCTCATCTTCTTCCTGCTCTCTTTTTGTGTCATTGAGCCGTTTCTTTGCTTCGCAGTAATTCTGGACTTTCTCATAAAGTACCAGTCGATTATACTTCTCAAATACCCTGTTGATCTTTTCCGCAGCCTGTTTCCCTTCCCGGCGCGCTTTCAGATTCATGTTCATGGTGTCCATATTTTCAATTGCTTCCGACATCGGCAGAAGATCTTCGTCTGACAACGGCTGCAGGGAATCGCTCAAAATTTCATTGATAATTGACGGTTTAAAATCTTTTGACAGTTTCGGCGTACGCAGCTGAATCAAGAGATCGATCATCTCTTTGTATTCTTCCACATTCTCAAAGCCAAAAATCTGACGATTGACATATTCCATATACTCTGCCTGCCGTTCTATAACCCGGCCCCCGTCTCCAATCCGGTTTTCCAGTTCTCTTTTGGAAAGAGTGATCTTCTCATCCAGCTCTTTATAAAGCCAGAAATCCTTTCCGATTCTTCTTCCGTCTGTGATGGCAAAATACCATTTATCCAGCGGCTTTCCTTTTCTGGCACGAATCCCCATCCCGATCGTCAGATAGTTCTCGCTGTCACATCGTTTAAACTCCAGATAGAGGTATCCTGTCCTCTCTTCTCTCTCATCTCCGTCTTCCAGAAGGTAACTGCTCATCTTACGATCTCTCGATCCAAAAGGATCCAGACGTTCCGGATTCATATTTCCGTCCAGAAGAAGAGGAATCACACTCTGCATTGTTACTGACTTCCCCGAACCATTGGAACCCCTGAGAAGCATTCTCCCTTTCGCAAAAGAAAACTCCTGCTCATCATAGTACCAGAAATTGATCAAACCGATCTTGTTCGCCTGCCATCTACTGTTCATCTCTATCTCCTCCTGCGTAATCTGCCGGGTATCTTCCCTGTATTTTTCCTGCTGCCGGATAGATGCCAACCATGTGATCCTTCTCCATTACCCGGATAAAACTCCAGATCCGCATTTCTTCCATCATGGTTTCTACATATTCTCCTTCCTGCATTTCCCGAAACTGCTTGGTAAATCCATTTCCATACGTTCTCTTCACTTCTTTTAGAAGTCTCTCAAATTCCATCTGATCTACCAGGATCATCTCATCTGTCTCTGCTTTCCAGATTCCTTCTTCAACTTTCCGCCTTACTTCCCGGCACACAAGCAGAATCATGTCTGATACTGCATTATTTCCCGGAAATTGTATTCCAAGCCTGCTTCCTTCCTGCGGAAGGGCATAAGCGCTGCCTCTGTGAATATGCAGATCACAGTCCAGATGTTCATTCAAATCTTCTGCCAGACGTCTTCCATAATATTTCAGATATTCGAAATCCTCCGCTGTTCCCTCGCTTCTGTACATTCCGGGTGAAAACAAAAGACGCTTATAGACACGGTGTCTCCTGGCAATTCCCCGGTCTTCATCCACGCCAAACCACTCGCTTTCCAAAAAATCCTCCGGTTCAGAATAAGACATAATATCTGTAGAGAAATTTTTCATAAAATACCTGGACGCTCCTGTATTTTCATAAAGGACCTGCCCATTTTGATCTTCCATAAAATTTTCATCATTCCCGTCTGTTACCTGAATAATCCCCTGCGTCTTTGCATAACGCATCACCTTCACCAGCCTCCGCCTGTGCGTGTAGAGTGTCCAATCCACCTTTTCTGCCGGCATATTAGCGGAAATATAATCCGTCAGCATAGAAATCGTAAACTGATATTCTGTATCTTTATCCTCCAGAAACATCAACAGTACACAAAGAAAGGCATATTCCTCTCTGGATGTAAACTCCCGGATTCCCATCCATTCCTCCGGCACTGCCGGAATCTTCTCCATTTTGATCAGCAGCGAATTGGCAATGATCTGGCAGCCCATTTTTTCTGTTGCAAACTTCCGTATTTCACCTGCCGCATCCCTCAGCCTGTAATACAGTTCTTTCTCTTCCGCCTTTAATACCCATCTTCGATTCATTAAAATCTCAAGTTCTTCTCTCATTACTCATCCTCTTGAAATACAATACTGATTTTTGGCATCGTAAAATTTCCATCTTCACAGTGAACCACACACTTCTCCTGCGCATATTTCATATCAAGTACAAACCGTCTGCCATCATCGGTCCGTGCAGAATATTCTGCATCTTCCATCGCATCGGACAGCCATCTTAAAAGGATCTCTCTGACTCTTGGTTCAATTACCGGAAGTGTGGAAAAATCAATTCTTCCATTCTGAATCAGCTCTCCTGCCTTTTCCCTGTCTTCTTTGATCTGCTTTAACATCTGCTCACGCACCCTGGCTTTTTCTGTTCCATGGTCACGAAGACCGCTTCTTATACTCTTTTCCCGATATGTCCGGATCCTCGGTTTTAATACGAACTCCTCCGGAGCTTCCTCATACACGGTCGTATTCATACTGTCTGTCTCACGTTCTTTTTTTACATTCAAATGGAATGGTTTCTCCAATCCGAAAATCATTGCCGCCATCTTATGCGCCTGCTGCACGTCCTCACAGGCCATAAAGATAGACGCCGCCTTTTTATATTCTTCCTTGCGGTTTGCTCCAAGAGCATTCCTCTCACTGATCTGTGCCGCGTACCGGGTGATCTTTCGAATAATTTCGTTCGTAGCATCAAACAGTTTTCCCGCCTCATTCTCCTGGCCATTCTCCGGAACAAACCAGTCATAGATACTTTGAAATCTGCCGTAAATATTATCAGCAATCAACGTCTCTGACATTTCCACATCTATTCTTGGTATTGACATCGAATACTGTACTACCTTATTCAAGACAGTCTCTTTCGTTTCTTCCGGCAGTCCCCGGATTTCTTCCTCAATGATTCCCACATTTCTCTGCAGTCCTTTGATAAAATTCCTCAGATATTCAATCAAACGGTCTTTGAATCCAAGAAATGCCCGTGTCCTCATCATCTCTTCCGCTCTTACGCTGTTCAGATCCCGGATATAATCCTGGTAATTCTGATTCAGCCGGATGAAATCATTATTGAGATCTGTCCACCATGTGTAAACTGCATCTAATGGCTCGGATACCATCTGAGGAAATCTCCCCACATTGATCCGGATCCGTTCCAACAGCGTCGGTTCCAATGATGCTCCCTCAATAAACAGATTTTCCAGTCTGAGAACCAGTCTCTCAATCTCCACACTGTATTCTGACATCTGATACCGGAACCTGCGGTTGCTGAACTCCTCCAGCGATGTGACTTTCCGCGTATCCTGATCCGCAATCAGATTTTTCCAGGCAGTCAGCGCATTTAAATCCTGCTGGCACTGCTCCATCTTATAATCAGCAAAATATGGATCCTGTTTTAATTCGTCATAAACTTCCTCCTGATACATCCAATATTTTAACTTTTCATAATTATCAAAAAAAATGCGCATAATGCACCGATACCGGTCCACATTATCCGCATTTAAATATTTTACTTCTGTTAACGGCTTCGTAAGTTTATCTGTCACGTACATTTCCAGCGTCCTCCTAAAACAGACTCTGGAATTATTATAAACTGTCATCTGCCGATTCACAAGGAAAAGAAAAAATATCCTACACAGCGCTATTCCATCCATTTCTGAATCAGCCTGATTTTCTCCTGATATTCGTTCAGCTCCCGGATTACTTTTTCTACTTCTTGCTTTCCAAGGAGAATTTCGGCGTCATCTGCTGCTTCAATCCCAAGTGCACGTTTTATATTGTATGCAAGCCATCCAAGCATTCCAGAACATCCTCCGGCAGATATGATATCCCAGTCCGCTTTTTTCAAATCTTTGCAGCATGTGTATGCTTCTAGTAAAGCATCAAAACACTCCCGATTCAGACTGCCTCGTCCGTCATCCGCCCAGTAAAGTGCAACCTCCAGAAATTCCTGATATGGATTAACAGGACCTGCTGCTTCCCAATCAATGAGATATGGATTCATTCCATCCCACATTACGTTTTTCGGATCCAGGTCCCTGTGGCTGATTACCCGGCACTTTCTCAAAACATTTCCCGCCTCGCACGCTGATTTGTTCCACAGAATCAACTTTGGTACCATTTTACAGAATTCCCTGGCCCAGGTTTCATCCTTCACACTGATCTCCGGCAGATACCTCTCCCATTTATACATTGGCATCATTTCTTCTGTATCCTTTATTTGCCATGCATTCTCTGCAAGCTTATGCATGATCCCAAGTATCTCACCAATTTTCGCACAATGCCTTTCCTGAATTTCAGGCGGAAATACAGAATTTCCCTCCACCCACGGAAATACCATATAAAATTTACCGTCTATGGTGCAGACTTTTTCCCCATTCACTTCCAACGCTGTCACTGCCGGAATCTTTTTGCTGAAAAATGCGGCAATCTTTTCCGAACGGATTGTATTTTCAAGTACACCTGGCCGTTTCATAATCTCACTGTTCAAAACTTTTACCGCAAATACACCTTCCGCTGTGCATACCCTGTACATTTTATGAAGAAGTCCGCCTGTAATTTCTACAGGTTCCTCAAGCGCTTCACCTATGCCAAGTAAATTTGTGTTCAACTGACTTTTCATATTTTCTCTAATCACTCTCTTGCTCCAGCTCCCAGATATGTTTGTCTCTCCGGAACCAGAGGCATACTCCGATTCCTGCAAATGCAATGACGAAGAACAGCAGTGCTGCGCCGGATCCTTTTCCGCTTCCGAAAATCCGGACCAGGATACTTCCCTCCTTCCGGGATGCCATCAGTGGTTCAAAGACACGGTCCACGAGAAATCCTCCCAGGAAATATCCGATCGGGATCGTAAAAAACTGAAGGGAATTCCGTACAGAGTACACTCTTCCCTGCATTTCCATCGGAATCCTGCTTCTCAGGATGACGTCCAGATTCGTATTCATCAGCGGAATCGCAATCCATCCCAGGAATCCTCCGATACACCAGACAAGCGGTGTCCTTCCCAGTGCAAGCAGAAAGTTCTCAAAACTCATGGCAAAAAGCAGGCTGTTGCAGATGACCCGCACACGGCTTTTCGGCTTTGGCAGTACCGATGCCAGAATACTTCCCAGAAGTGTAGCGGCACCGATCACGGCATTCACCAGTCCCATCGCAGTTTGGCTTCCGCCTTTTCTGGAGAGCATCATTGCCGGAAGGGCCGCATCATAGATGGATGCCACCAGATTAATTGCCGCAAGAAACAGAATCAGTCCAAAGATTCCTTTTTCTGTTCTGAGATATGCGATTCCTTTCCCTGCAGATATAAGCAACGATTCGTTCCCCGGCGCTTCTTCCGTCTCTTCTGGAATTTGAATTCCAAACGCCAATGTCATAAATGCCGCTCCAAATGTAAACAGGTCAAATGCAATCACCGCATCCATTCCTGCGATTCCCAGTACAGCCGTTGCTATAATCGGCGTAAGAATCGAATTCAAAGCATTGGCCAGATACCGCATGCCTCCGACTTTCTGATAATACTTTGGCGGCAGAATTCTCGTCACGGCCACCTCGGATGCCGGCTGCTGTACCGTATTCATCAGTCCGTTGACAATATTGATCAGATAAAGATGTCCTACCTGCAGCGTCTGCTGTTTCATGAGAACCAGCATTACCACGGTGGATACCGCCGCGACCGTATCGCAGACTAACATTGTCGCCTTCTTATTCCAGCGGTCGCTCAACGCCCCGGCAAAAATGCTGAAGATGACATATGGCGCATAAGAGCAGACCATTAATAATGATGTCATCAGAGCCGATTGTTTCTGTGTATAGGACCAGATTACAAGTGCATAACTGGTCATCGCACTTCCCAGTGCGGAGAATGCCTGTGTCCCCCACAGCATGAGAAATGGTTTCATTTCGTGTAATGTTGTTTTATATGTTTTCATAAGACTTTGCTCCTTTTTTTCTTTCTTCCCGGCAAAGTCTCTGACTGATCATCTTACTCCATGCAATGTGATCTTACAAGACTTTGCATGGAGATAATGCAATGCATAATCTCATTGTTGCTCCCTCTTTCTACTCTTTCAATCTGTTATTTTCCCATCCATTTACGAATCAGTTCCATCTTCCCAGTGCCTGGCCTCTCTGTTATGCTTTGTGGTTTCATAACTTCCCCCATTCGTAAATTATATTCTCATTATACAGTCCTTCTTCTTTTTTTACAAATACCGAATCAAAAAAAGACCGTATTCCGGTGTTTTTATACCTGAATACGGTCTAAATAATTTAGAATCTTTATGCAATGGCACCTCATCCATCATGCCAGTCCATGCTCTTCCAGCCACACCATCCATGTATTTTTGCCTTCCCGCATTTTCCGGGATCTCACAGTGAACTCCAGAATCGTAAGTCCTGTAAATACAAGGAACAGAATCAGCAGGAAAATGAGACATCCCCGGATACTCTCGCCGCCGCTTATGGTACTGCGGAACGCCTGCACCGTATAGGTAAACGGCACCCAGTCATGAAGATACGGCACAAATGATCCGGACAGTTCATAAGGGTACGTACCTACAGAACCGGCCAGCTGGATCACCATGAATATCAGCATCAGGAAACTTCCTACACGGCCCAGCAGACTGGTAAAGAAGTACATCACCGACATAAATGCAAGCGATGCCCCACACGCTACCAGAACGGTCTTTCCAATTTCCGCAGGAGTAAAACCATCAAATATATGGAGTGCACCAATCATAACTACCGCCTGTAGAACTGCTGTCAGATAGAGCACAGATGCCTTGCTGATCCACCAGCGGAAGCCGGATTTCATTTTTCCTCCATAACTGGTCAGCGGATACATCAGGCTGAACGCAATGCAGCCGACCCACAGCCCTACAGACATCATATACGGCGCCATTGCATGGCCGTTGTTGGCAACCTCCGTGATCTGTGTCTCTTCTGTATCTACCGGTGCGGCAAACATATCCGTCGCCTCATCTGACGTATTCGTTTCCCGGATCTTCTCCGCACCGCTTCCCAGTTCTTTTGACAACGTATCCGCACCCTCCGAAACCTGATCGATCCCATCGCCCAGTTCGCGACTGCCGTCAGAAAGTTGTTCCGCTCCTTTTCTGATCTGGCCGGCTCCGTCTGTCAACTTTGCCGCCCCCTCCGTCAGTGCTTTACTGTTCAAAGTAAGCTTTCCGGCTCCGGAAACAAGTGTATCCGTTCCGTCTTTCAGCTTCGTACTTCCCTGTGCCAACGCCCCAAGGCCACTGTTCAGTTCCGCAGCTCCTTTCCGGAGCGCTGATGTTCCCTGCTTCTGAAGCTGATCTGCTCCTGAAGCAGCAGCGGAAATTCCTCTCACCAGTACCGGAGCCTGCTCTGCCAGTGCGGACGTCCCGGACTGAAGCTGTCCGATCCCGTTTTTCAGGGAATCCGCACCATTCTGCACAGTGGAAATACCATTCTGAAGTTCCGGGATCTTCGATGCAAGCTGTGTGCTTCCTGCTGCCGCTTCATCAACACCGTATGTATAATCGGAAACACCTGCAGACAATATTTCTGCCTGTTGCTGTACTGCTGCAATCTGTGTCCTCAGTTCTTCCGGTACGCCTTCTGCTCCGGCAAGTGCCGCCAGCGCCTGGCTGATCCCGGCCGCCCCATTACGCAACGACCGGGAACTGGAAGCAGCAGACTGTAGACCGGAGCTAAGAGAATCCGCTCCGTCCTTCAAGTTGGCCGCTCCTTCAGACAGAGCTGTAATCCCGCCTGAAAGCTGTTTTGCTCCGTCATTTAAAGAAGCTGCTCCGTCATTCAGCGCATCTGCCGCATCCGGAAGGGCAGATGCGGCCACATTCAGTTCGGACAGTCCGGCGTTGAGAGCAGTCATATTATCATCCACATCCGCCGCACCGGCTGCCAGATCGGAGCCGCCTTTCTGTGCATCATTTACGCCGCTGTCCAGCGCATTTACACCGTTTTGCAATTCTTCTGCTCCTGCTGCCGCCGCACTGACTCCATCTGTATACTGCTCAAGCCCTACTTCTAATTCCTGACTTCCATCCGCGAATACCAGAGCGCTCTTGGAAAGAATCTGCAGATTGTCAGTAATCGTCCGATTTCCGTCGGCCAACTGATCCGCCCCGTCTTTCAATTCACCAGAACCGTCAGCTGCCTCCTGCATTCCGTCCCCCACTTCCGCAAGTTTTGAGTATTCCGTGACTTCGGAGCCACTCAATCCGTTGCATAGAGCCACCCATTCC
>ERZ1643247.222-NODE-222-length-73912-cov-14.055106_pt1 | contig 73912 bp, 76 predicted proteins | sample MGYA00579264_ERZ1643247 | MGnify/ENA primary metagenome ERZ1643247 (study PRJEB29033, sample SAMEA4952262) | chicken gut metagenome | biome: Broiler Chicken; feature: Gastrointestinal Tract; material: Caecum | place: Ireland | collected 2018 | study: Broiler... | reverse complement strand
AGGGCAGGAGCAGCGTCCCAGGATATTTCGCCGCCATCTCCGCGCTAAGAGCCGCTGCTTTGCGGCGGTTGCGCTCCGAACCCCCCAGGGGGCCTTCTCTTGGTCCTTCGGACCAATTCACCTTGTCGCGCCTGCGGGCGCAGTGCGGGCGACGAGTGCTGCTTCCTTCTTTTTGTAGGAAGCGACGACTCGGCCGCCGTCTCACAGGATTTCGCCCTGTGAGGCGAGTTTCTTTCCCAGCGATGGGAAAGAAACCAATGGCCCAGGCCACCCGCTCTTACCCCTTCGGGGCAATTCACCTTGAGGATTGCCGGGGGACGGCTCAGGATGAGCGCTCCGCGCTCATATTCGCCCGTCCCTATCCCCTCTGACCTTCGGCCATCTCCCCTTGACAAGGGGAGCCGGCCCCCGGTCCCCCGCTACGGAGGTTACCCCTTGGGCCAGGCAGAATCCTTCCGGCGCGCAAAATCTGAGGGAGCGTCTAAATTCCCGCCGGGCCACTGGACCCTGGCTGTTCTAAAATTTAAACGGATGCGGTTTCACCACTGCGCCTGCCCCTGCCGATCAGGTGATAACTGGTCCATCGTCAGCAGGTCAAATCGGAGCTGACCACTTCAAATCTGGAGCCCGGCAGCGCCTTCCGCCTCTTTTACATTGATTTGGAACGTATTCCGCCCCGCCACGGAGTGGTCAATTGCCCACGGCGGCAGGCCGCCGCGGGGACCCGGTTATTACAATCCTCGACCGGGCTGAGCCCGGTCTCCGGCAAGGTTTTGCCTTCGGCAAAACGCTTGGGATCGAAATTGACCACTTCAGATCTGGAGCCCGGCAGCGCCTTCCGCCTCTTTTACATTGATTTGGAACGTATTCCGCCCCGCCACAGAGTGGTCAATTTCGATGGCGTAGTCGATCTCGATCTCTCCGCCCTGATCGTCCAGCTCGGCCAGCAGGTGCCGGGTATTCACCCCGATGGTCATGGCGCCGTAGGGGGTGTTGTACATGGACATGTGCCGCCGCCCCTCCTGGAACACCATCTGGGAGTTGAACTCCCCCACCCGCATGAGGGTGATCCGCTCCGGCTCGATTTGGAAGGTGGTCAGCGTGCCCTCCAGGCCGGTGAGTTCGCTCTCCTGATAGGACAGGGTGTAGCTGTTACCCTCCCGCTCCAGGCGGCCCGCGGTCACCAGCTCCATGGTGTCCGGGTCGGCGTTCTCGTACCGCTGGACCCCCTTGATGGAAATGATCACGTCCTTCTCCAATGAAACCCCTCCAGGCTGCTGCTGTTGTTCCCCACCGCTATCATGGGATAGAAAATGGGCTGTGGTATTATACACTGGAACTCCGGCTTCTGTAAAGAGGGGGTGGGTGGTTTTGTTGGATTTCAGGCCCCCTCCCACGAGATTCAGGCCAAGACGTGAGGCGGTGCGGCTCACGGGCAGCGCACAAGCCATGCCTTAAAAGAAATCTGCCGTCCGCAGAGGGCGGATTACCTCCGCAAAATTATCCGCAAAGCTCCACCAATGCCTGAATCAATCTGGAATTGTCGTCTCGCTTCTGAATCCCGATCCGATACCACCCCGGCCCCAGGCCGGAGTAGTTGGCGCAGTCCCGAATCAGAATGCTTTTCTCCCAAAGCAGCCGCTCCCCCAGGTCTGTGGGCCCCTGGAACAGAATAAAGTTGGCGTCGCTAGGGCACACCCAGAGGCCCAGGGCCTCCAAAGTCCGGGTCAGACGGGCCCGCTCCTCCCGCAGAAAGGGAAGGCTCCGCTTCGGCCAGTCCGGAAAATCCAGGAAGGCGCACACCCCCGCCGCCTGGGCGGGGGCGGACACCGGCCAGGGGGACCCCAGCCCCTCCATCCGCTCCAGGAGGGCCCGGTCCCCGCACAGGCAATACCCCAGCCGCAGTCCCGCCAGAGCGCAGCTCTTGGTGAGGGCCCGCAGGAGCAGCAGCCCGCCGCCCGTCAGTTGGGAAACCAGAGCGTCTGGGTCTCCCTCAGTCAATTCCAGAAAGCACTGGTCCACCGCCAGAAAGGCCCCTACCGCCCGGCACCGGTCCAGAAGGGCCCGGAGGAACTCCGGCTCCATCCGCCGCCCGGTGGGATTGTTGGGGTCGCAGAGAAACACCAGGTCCACTCTGGGGCGGACTGCATTCAAAATGCCCTCAGAAACCGTAAAGTCATTTTCCTTGTCGAGAGAAAATTCCTCGATCTCGCAGCCGATCCCCTCCAGTCCCCGGCGGTACTCGGAGAAGGTGGGGGCCGGCAGCAGGGCCCGCCTGGGCCGGAGGGCCCGCAGAAAGCGGTCGATCAGGTCTGAGGCCCCGTTTCCAAACAGGAGGAACTCCTCCGGCACCCCATCCCGCCGGGCGGCCGCCTGCCGCAGGGCCCGGCACTTGGGGTCCGGATAGCGGTTCCAGTCCAGCACCGCCGCCCGGGCCGCCTCCAGCACGCCCGGGGGCGGGCCCATGGGATTCAAGCTGATAGAGAAGTCCAGCGCCGGGCGGTCCGCCCCGTACACGTCGCCTCCGTGGTCGTATCGGTGCATAGGAGTTCTCCTTTACAGCAAATTCAGCAGCAGCCCGATCCCCGCCAAAAGCAGCAGGGTGAGCCCCTCTGTGGCGTACATCAGACGGCAGGCCCGGGCGATGTCCTCCGGCTCCACCGGCCGGACCGGCTCCCCCAGGGTGGGCTTGCGCACCAGTGTTCCAAAATACTGGGCGTCCCCCGCCAGCTGTACCCCCAGGGCTCCGGCGCAGGCGGCCTCGCTGTGGGCGGAGTTGGGGGAGGCGTGCTTTTTCCGGTCCCGCCAAAAGCTCCGCCAGGCCCGCCGCCCGGAGGACCCAGGGAGCAGGGCCGCCCCCAGGCACATCAGAATTCCCGACAGCCGGGCGGGCACAAAATTCAGAACGTCGTCCAGTTTCGCGGCGGCCGTGCCAAAATATTGGTACTTCGGGGTGCGGTAGCCCACCATGGAGTCCAGGGTGCTCACCGCCTTGAACGCCATGCCCAGGGGCAGACCGCCCAAAAAGAGGAAGATCAGAGGGGAGATCACCCCGTCGCAGGTGTTCTCCGCCACCGTCTCCACCGCCGCCTTGGCCACCCCGCTCCCATCCAGGACCGAGGTGTCCCGGCCCACGATTCGGGAGACTGCCGCCCGGGCCCCCTCCAGGTCGCCGGATTTCAAGGGGGGATACACCGCCATGGACTCCGCCTGCAGGTCCCGGGCGGACAGGAGCTGGAAGGAAAACCACACCTCCACCCCCCAGGCCAGCCAGGGCGAGGCTACGCCGCACAGCCGGAGGAGCAGGACACTCCCTCCGCCGAACAGCACCGCCATCAGCAGGACCAGCGCCCCCCCGGCGATCCGCTCCCCTGTGTGCGTCTTGGGAAACGCCCGGCGCAGGAACGGCTCCAGGGCGGAAATGGTCCGCCCCATCCACCGCACCGGGTGGGGCAGCCACCGGGGGTCCCCCAGAAACAAGTCCAGAAGCACCGCCGGGAGAAGCACCGTAAAAAACCGCAGGGCCGGCAGGGTCATAGCTCCTCCAGCAGCCGGAGCTCCAGGGGATTTTCCCGGACCTCCATGCGGAAACCGGAGCAGTTCTTGGGCTGCCACTGGTAGAAGGGGCGCTTCGGACGGCCGCAGGCCTCCAGCACCGCCATCCAGGTGCCCCCGTGGGCCACCACCGCCCCCCGCTGGATGCCCAGGGAGGCCGCCTGCTGAATCACCTGCTGGAACCCCCGGCGGCACCGGGCGTAAAACTCCGCCACCGACTCCCCGTTGGGGAGGGCCGCCCCCTGCTCCCCGCCCATCCAGGCCTGATAGGCCGGGTGGTCCTTGATCTCCGCCCAGGTCCTGCCCTCAAAGTCCCCGAAGTTGCACTCCCGCAGGTCGGGGATCTCCACCGGCTCCAGTTCCGGGAACAGGATCCGGGCCGTCTGCCGGCACCGGAGCATGGGGGAGATCCACAGGGCCTCCACCGGGGGCATGTCTTTCCGCTTCTCCCGGGCCAGGGCCTCCCCCTCCGGGGCCAGGGGCTGGTCGGTGATTCCAACGTATTGTTTTTTCAGATTGCCAGGCGTGATGCTGTGGCGCAGTAAGAGCAGTTCCATAAAAAAATTCCTTTTCTCTGTTTGATTGTTTTCAGCAGGGTTCCGCCCTGCGGGGCGGGTTCCTTTTCCGCGTGGAAAAGGAACCAAAAGACGCTGGGGGACGCCGCAGAGGCGAACTGCGTTCGCCAATGACGGCTTACCCCCAGACCCCTTTTTACGGGGGGTGCCAATTAAGCGGCTTGGTCTTTAATCGCAAAGGCGCGGGTGGCTTAGTCGACTCCCAGTCTCTCGTCTTTCGCTGCCGCTTCGTCGTCGCAAAGTCAGCTTGCCTCCGTTTCCGCCTAGCGGCGAAAACTGCGCCCGCTTCCTTGCTCCTCCTCTCCAACGCAAACCCACTCCGTTGGGCTTTGCGTTGGGGGCCGCCTTCGGCGGCCTGCATAAGCAGAGGTCGGAAGCTGGGCACTCCCCTATTGGAAAGCGCCTTTGTTGCGGTGGGGCTCAAGTGCGGCTCAGATTCATAAGGAACCTCCCCCTCGAAAAATCTACTTTAACTGCATCGCGATTCCACAGTTCACCCGGTACACCGCCTCCGCCCGGGCGGCCAGGTCACAGCACAGCCGCCCGATGGCCTCCCGCCGGTCCCGGTCGGCCCGGTCCATGGGGACCACGCCGCAGCCCACCTCTCGGCAGGCCACCACCTCCCGGCCCAGCAGGTCCTCCAGCGGCGGCAGAGGGTCCAGGGCCTCCAGCCCCCACAAGACCGGCGTTCCCTCCTCCGGTACGGAGGAGAGCTGTTCTTGGACATACCCCAGTTCTTCCAGAATAAACCTCCGCTTTCCGGCCCCCAGGCCGCCCACCACTAAGATCATAACAGCACCTCCAGCCGCTGGGCCAGCACCAGACCGGCCAGGGATAAGAGCTCGCACAGCTGCAAAAACCACCCGGACAGGTCCCCGGTGGTGCCGCCGAACTCCCGCTTCGCCGTGCGCACATAGCAGGCGAAGGACAGATATCCCGCCCCCGCCGCCAGCAGAAACCAGGGCTCCAGCGCCGCCAGAGCGGCCGCACACAGCAGGCTCCCCAGCAGCAGCCCCCAGCGGCCGGGCCGCCTCTGCTCCCCTCCGGTCACCGAGGCCAGCATGCCGCTCCCCCGGGCGTTGGGCAGGGACAGGGCCCCAAAGGCGGACAGGCACCGGCTGAACACCGGCAGGAGGACCAGCGCCCCCCACACCTCAGAATCCGCCGGCTCCAGCTGGCACCACAGTCCGAAGGTGACCAGGAGCAGGAGCACGCAGTGGATCACCGCAAAGGCCCCCACATTGGAGTCCTTCAAAATCTCCAGCTTCCGCTCCCGGCTCTGGTGGGAGGCCCGGGCGTCGCACACGTCGCAGAAGCCGTCCAAATGGATGCCCCCGGTCACCCAGATGGGCAGAGCAGCGAGCACCGCTCCGGCCAAAATCGTGTGAAGGTCTAATACTTGCGACATCCACAGCCACAGCAGTTCAAAGATCCCCACCGCGATTCCCACCAGGGGGAAGGCATAGAGGGTGTACTTCCGGCTCTCACTCTCCCAGTCCAGGCGGGGCATGGGGATGCGGGAGTACAGGGCAAAGGCCATGCCCACGGTCCGCAGAATGTTCAAGCCCTCTCCCCCTTCCAGGTCACCGGCAGCCCGCACACCACCTCCACCACCTGGTCCGCCCAGACGGCCAGTTCCCGATGGAGGCGGGCCATCAGGTCCAGATAACATTTCGTCTCCCGGGGATAGGTCTCCCCGTCCCGGTGGAGGTCGTTGCTGATGACCACCAGATGCTCCGACCGGTCCCGGACGGCCTGCAGGCCGTCCCGGATGCGGAGGAAGGCCCCCTCCGGGTCCATATCCGTTCCAGAAAACAGCTCGTTGGCGGCCAGATTGCCCAGGTCCTCCAGCAGGACAGTCCCGCCGGCGGGAAGGGGACAGCCCGACAGGTCCCTGGCCCGCTCCAGGGTGGAAAATCCCCTGCCCGCCCGCAGCTCCCGGTGCCGCCGGATGCGCGCCTCCGCCTCCGGGCCGAAGGGCTCCATGGTGGCCAGGTAGATCAGTTCCCCTGTCCGGGGCAGGGAGCAGACCAGCTTCTCCCCGTACTCACTCTTGCCGCTGGCCGCCCCGCCAAAGACGAGGGCGGTCACGGAGTATCCTCCGGCCCAACTTTGGCGGGGACCCGCTCCCCGTCGGGCCGGTAGGCCCCGATGCCCATTCCCCCGAAAGTGGACATATCCCGATAGACGGACTGGGCCATATCCAGCAGAGGCATGAGGGCCACCGCCCCGGTGCCCTCCCCCAGGTGAAAGTTGCCATGCAGCACGGGCTCCAGCCCCAGGGCGGCCAGCAGGGCCTGTCCGCAGGGCTCCGAGGGCCAGTGGCTGGGCAGGAGCGCTTTTTCCGCATTGGGGCACAGCCGCACCGCCAGCAGCGCGGCGGCGGCCGAGATGGCGCCGTCCAGGATCACCGGGACCTGAGCGGCGGCACACCCCAGATAAAACCCTGTCATAGCCGCAATGTCAAGTCCGCCCACCTTACAGAGAATGTCCACCGGATCGCCGGGGTCGGGCCGGTTGACCTCCAGGGCCCGCTCCACCGCACGGCGCTTGCGCGCCAGCCCCGCATCCGACAGGCCGGCCCCCCGGCCCACCGCCTCCCGGGGAGAGAGGCCCAGCAGGGCGCAGGCCACCGCCGCCGTGGTGGTGGTGTTGCCAATGCCCATCTCCCCGGCGGCCAGAAGGGTATCCCCATCCTCCGCCAGCTCCCGGGCCAGGGAGAAGCCCACGGCCAGAGCCCGCTCCGCCGCCTCCCGCGGCATGGCCGGACCCTTCGCCATGTTCCGGGTCCCACCCTCCAGCACCACACAGGGCCGCACGCCGGGGGGCGTGTCCCGCCGGACCATCCCCAGATCCACCGGGAACACCTGCGCCCCGGCGGTCCGGGCCATGTGGCACACGGAGGAGCGCCGCTCCCCCATGGTCTGGGCCACTGTCCAGGTGACCTCCTGACCGGTCTGGGTGACCCCCTCGGCCACCACCCCGTTGTCGGCGCAGAACACCGCCACGGCCTTCCGGTCCAAGTCCAGATCCGGGCTGCCGGTCACTCCGGCCATTCGGACCAGCAGGTCCTCCAGCCTGCCCAGGCCCCGGAGGGGCTTGGCGATGGCGTCCCACCGGCGGCGGGCCGCCTCCATGGCCCCCCGGTCCGCCGGAGGGATGGACGATACCTGTTGTGAAAGCTGGGTCCAGGTCATAAGGCGTTCCTCTCTTGATACTGTCTGCACGCGGCCGCGAACCGGACCGCAAACTGGGGATTGGAGGGAAAATACAGGTGAGGGAATCCGGCAAGGAGATTTCCTTGCTCCACCATGCAGTTCCAACCCTCTCCCCCGCTGGGCCGCCGGGCCCGGCACAGCTCCCCGTTCCGGGTGCAGTCCCACCGGTGGAACTCGTGGGCGGCCACGGTCTCCCCCTGCTTCAGATAGGGGGAATCCTCCTGGGCGGTGAGGGTCACATATCCGAACCGCTGGAGCCGGGACGTTTTGAACCCCGCCCCATCCAGCACTCCGGCCATGGGCCAGGAGACCCCCTCCCCGTCCTCCAGGGTGCTTTGCAGGTACAGGAACCCGCCGCACTCGGCCAGGGTAGGCATACCATCTAAAACGGCCCGGCGGACGGCCTCCCCCATGGCGCGGTTTTCGCTCAGGGCCCGGGCGTGGAGCTCCGGGTAGCCGCCCCCCAGATAGAGGCCGCAGGTCCCCTCCGGGAGTGACTGGTCCCGGGTGGGCCGGAAGAAGGCCAGCCGGACCCCTGCCCGGCGCAGTTCGTCCAGGTTGTCCTCGTAGTAAAAGCAGAAGGCCTCGTCCCGGGCCACGGCCACCAGGGGGCCATCCGGCGCGTCCGGGAGGGGCGGCAGGGGCTCCGCCTCCAGCTCCGGGGCGGAGCGGGCCAGCGCGAAGATTTGGTCCAGGTTGGCGGTCTCCGCCAGCTGACCGGCCACCCGGTCCACCTTGGCGGACAGGTCCTCCACCTCGTCCGGGGTGAACAGCCCCAGGTGGCGGCTGGGGATGGAGCAGCCGGGCAGCTGGGGCAGGTACCCCAGCACCGGCAGGCCGGTCTCCCCCTGGATGGCGGGGGTCAGCAGCTCGGCCAGCCGCTGGGTGCAGCCGTTGAGGAGCACCCCGGCGATCTGGCTGGGAGTTCGGAATGTCTGCACCCCCTTTACCAGGGCGGCCAGGGTGAGGGCTGTCCCCTGGGGGCGCACCGCCAGCAGGACGGGGGTCCGGGTGGCCTGGGCCAGGCGCCAGCTGCTGGCCCGGTCGGTGTTCCCCTGGCCGTCATAAAAGCCCATGACCCCCTCCAGCACCGCCAGGCCGTGACCCTGAGCGGCGGAAACCAGCCGGGAGCGGACCTCCTCCTCCGAACTGAAAAACAGGTCCAGGTTCCGGCTGGGCACCCCCAGGACGGAGCAGTGGAACATGGGGTCGATGTAGTCGGGGCCGCATTTGAAGGCGCAGGGCGCGAGCCCCCGCCGCTGGGCCGCCCGGAGCAGGCCGCAGGCGAGGGTGGTCTTGCCGCTCCCGCTGGAGGGGGCGGCAAGCATCAAACGCGGGATTGAATGTCCCTCCATCATGCAGCCCCCCTTCTCAAAAATGCCGTGGCTTTTATTATATCGGAATCATAGGGAAAAAGCAACTTTGTTTCCCCTCCGCCGCCGTTCTCCCCTCTTCCCCGCCCTGCCACCTGCGTTCTTTCGGCGGTACAGCTCAGCTTCTCCTTCATGAAATTTGAATTTTTCTTTACAAATCCTCTTATTTTATGACAAAAGGGAAAATAAAAGCCGCAAGTCTTGCATCATCCGGCAATTCCTGATACAATACAACAAACCGCCTTTTTGTCTTTTGACCAAGGGGCGGCTGACCCTGGCCTCCGGGCCAACCGATGGAGGCATTTGAGCATGACAAATGAAGAACTTCACACCCCGCGGCCTCAGGACGGCCGCCCGTCTCCTCCCCGGCGCGGCGGAGGCGGATGGACCGGCAAGCTGGCCCTGGTGTTCTCCCTGCTGGCGCTGGCCATCTCCTGCGTGGTCCTGTACCTGACCGTATTTCACAAAGAGCCCGAGCCCGAGTACATCACCTACCGGGACCAGCAGCTGCTGGTGGTGGAGGGGCTGGACAAAAACACCTACGACCCCGAGGCCTTTACCACGGACAGCCAGGGCCGGATTCAGTATGAGAAGGACGGCCAGCAGGCCGCTCTGGGCATCGACGTCTCGGTCTACCAGGGGGAAATCGACTGGCAGGCGGTGGCCGGCTCCGGCATTGACTTTGCCATGATCCGGGTGGGCTACCGTGGATATTCTCAGGGGACCCTGCAAATGGACGAGCGCTTCCAGGCCAACATGGAGGGTGCTCTGGAGGCCGGACTGGACGTAGGCGTCTACTTCTTCTCCCAGGCCACCACCGTGGCCGAGGCGGAGGAGGAGGCCGACTTTGTGCTGGAGGCCATCCGGTCTTACCCTGTCCGGTACCCGGTGGTCTTTGACTGGGAGTACATCACCACCGGTCAGGCCCGGACCGAGGGCATGGACGGCCAGGGGATCACCCAGTGCGCCGCCGCCTTCTGCGAGCTGGTTTCGGTGGCCGGATACACCCCCATGGTCTACTTTAACCAGGACATGGGCTATCTGGTCTATGACCTGAAGTCGCTGGACTCCTCCCTCTTCTGGCTGGCGGAATACGACAGCAAGCCGGACTTCTACTATGACTTCGACATGTGGCAGTACACCCACACCGGCACGGTCCCGGGCATTGAAGGCAGCGTGGATCTGAACCTGGCCTTTCGGGATTTTCCCGTCTCCTCGTAGTGAAATCAAGGGGAGAACGCGTGGAGGAAACCAACCCTTGGTTTATGCGGATACGTGCGCTCCTCAGCTTGCGGCGCAAGCGTGACGGCATTTTTACAGGCTGTCGGAAAAGTCCAAGAACTTTTCTGACAGCCTGTATTTTTCGGATATTCCGAACCAAGCCCATGTCCGTAAGACGGTCATTCTGATCCCAGCAGTCCCACCTGCTCCAGCAAAACCGCGTACTCCTCGTTCACGCCGGCAAGAAATGCCTCAAACTCCTCTCATCCCAGATAGTCCATGTCCCAGCCGTATCGTTCGCAGGTATCCGCCCATTCCTGCGTCTGGACCAGCTTCGCCAGCGTCTCCTCCCAGAACTTCCGGGCCTCCTCGGGCATATCCTTCGGGCCGAAGACGCCTCTCCAGTTGTAGAAGGTCGCGTCGATCCCCTGCTCAACGCAGGTGGGCATCTCCGCCACAATACCGCTGCCCACCCGCTGCTCCGCCGTGATCCCCAGCACGCGCACATCGCCGCTCTCCACCAGGCCGACCACGTCGCCGATTCCCGCCGAGACAATGTCCACATGCCCGCCCAGGAGCTGGGCCAGCACCCGGCCCCCCTCAAATCCGGCGTAGGAAATCTGGTCCAGCGACTCGATTCCGGCCGCCTGGGCCACCTTCAGAAACTGCACATGGTCCATGGACCCGGCCGAGGACGTTCCCCCCACCCGTACGGAAGCGGGGGCCTCCCGCAGCGCCTCCATCACCTGATTCAGATTCTGATACGCTCACCTTTCATCTCACAGAGGACCTGTATCCGAAACATGGCAGCATACAGCCCAAATCAATTCAACCCGGACCGTCCGCCCCGCCGTGCGGGGTCCCGGTGTCCGCCGCCTATCCAAACAGGGAAAACAGATCCATCTGACTGGTTTCCGGCAAATCACCGAAAGCCCCCGCGTCCTTTAACAGCTCGATGTGGGTTTTGGAGACCTTGGGACAGGCGGCGGACACCTCCTCAATGGAGATGAACTGCTTGCCCTTCCGCTGTTCGGCCAGGGAGATAGCCGCCGTCTCTCCCAGCCCGGCCACCGAGACAAAGGGCGGGATGAGTGCGTTGTGCTCCTCGTCCATTTTGAACAGAATGGCCTCGGACTCATACAGATCCATCCGCCGGAAGGTGAAGCCACGGAGATAAAACTCATAGCACACCTCCAGGGTGGTGAGCATGTCCTGCTCCACGGCGGTGGCCTCTTTGTCCTTGGCGATGATCTCCCGCATCTTCCGCTGGCACTCGTCCATGCCCCGGCACATGTACCGCTCGTCGAAGGCCTTGGCCCGGATGGAAAAGTAGGCGGCGTAGAAGGCCAGGGGTCTATGCACCTTGAACCAGGCGATGCGGAAGGCCATCATCACATAGGCCACCGCGTGGGCCTTGGGAAACAGGTAGGCGATCTTCTTACAGGAGCCGATGTACCAGTCGGGCACCCCGTGCTCCTTCATCTCCTCCTCCGCCCCCTCGGGGAGGCCCCGGCCCTTTCGAACCGCCTCCATGATCTTGAAGGAGCGCTTGGGGTCCATCCCCTTGGAGATCAAAAACAGCATGATGTCGTCCCGGCAGCCGATGGCCTCGTTGACCTTGGCGGTGCCCGAGGTGATCAGGTCCTTGGCGTTGCCCAGCCACACGTCGGTGCCGTGGGAGAAGCCGGACAGCCGCACCAGGATGTCGAACTGGTCGGGCTGGGTGTCCTCCAGCATGCCACGGACGAAGGTGGTGCCGAACTCCGGGATGGCGGTGCCGCCGGTGGGCCCCAAGATCTTGTCGTCCTCATAGCCCAGCACCTTGGAGGACTGGAAGATGGACATGGTGTCCTTGTCGTCCAGGGGGATGTCCGTGCGGGCGTTCACCCCCGTCAGGTCCTCCAGCATGCGGATCATGGTGGGGTCATCGTGTCCCAGCATGTCCAGCTTCAGGAGGTTGCTCTCCATGGAGTGATATTCGAAGTGGGTGGTGATGATGTCCGTGTTTGGGTCGTCCGCCGGGTGCTGGACGGGACAGAAGTCGTAGATCTCCTTGTCCTGGGGGATGACCACCATGCCGCCGGGGTGCTGGCCCGTGGTGCGCTTGACGCCGGTGCAGCCGATGGCCAGGCGGTTCTCCTCCGCCTTGGAGGCCAGCTTCCCCCGCTCGTCCAGGTACTTCTTCACATAGCCGAAGGCGGTCTTTTCCGCCACCGTGCCGATGGTGCCCGCCCGGAACACGTGGGTCTGGCCAAAGAGCTCGAAGGTATAGCGGTGGGCGTTGGCCTGGTACTCGCCGGAAAAGTTCAGGTCGATGTCGGGCACCTTGTCGCCGCCGAAACCAAGGAAGGTCTCGAAGGGGATGTTGAAGCCGTCCTTCACATACTTGGCGCCGCACACGGGACACACCGCGTCGGGCATATCCGCCCCGCACCCGTAGGGGTGCTCCGGGTCCTGGGCGTAGTCGAAGTCGGAGTGCTTGCAGTTGGGGCAGCGGTAGTGGGCGGGCAGGGAGTTTACCTCGGTGATGCCCGACATGAAGGCCACCAGGGAGGAGCCCACCGAGCCACGGGAGCCCACCAGATAGCCGTGCTCCAGGGAGTTCTGTACCAGCTTCTGGGCGGACATGTAGATCACGTCGTACTTACAGCGGATGATGTCCCCCAGCTCCACCTCGATGCGGTCGGTGACGATTTTCGGGGGATTTTCTCCGTAAAGCTCATGGGCTTTCCCCCAGACTAACCGCTTCAGCTCCCCGTCGGAGTCCTCCAGCTTGGGGGCGAACAGCCCCTTGGGCAGGGGATTGATGGGGTCGCACCAGTCGGCAATCAGGTTGGTGTTCTTCACCACCACCTCATAGGCCTTCTCCTTCCCCAGATAGGAGAACTCCTCCAGCATCTCCTCGGTGGTTTTGAAGTAGATGGGCAGGGACTCGTCCGCGTCCTCAAAGCCCTTGGAGGCCAGGAGAATGTGGCGGTAGATCTCGTCCTCCGGGTCCAGGAAGTGCACGTCCCCGGTGGCGCACACCGGCTTGCCCAGCTCCTCCCCCAGCTTCACCACCGTGCGGTTGAAGTCTCTCAACTCCTCCTCACTGCGGACCATCCCCTTGCGGAGCATAAACATATTGTTGCAGATGGGCTGAATTTCCAGATAGTCGTACCAGGATGCGATGCGCTTGAGCTCCTCCCAGTCCTTGCCGTCCAACACCGCCCGGAACAGCTCGCCGGCCTCACAGGCGGAGCCGATAATCAGCCCCTCCCGGTTCTCGTTGATGAGGGACTTTGGCATGATGGGGTAGCGTTTGAAGTGCTCCAGATGGGCCAGGGAGATGAGTTTATACAGGTTGCGCAGCCCGATCTGGTTCTTGGCCAGGACAATCAGGTGCTTGGGCTGGCGGCGCATCTTCCCGCCCCCCTTGCGCAGCTTGGGCATGGCGGGATTGATCTCCCCCAGGGTGTGTACCCCCATGGCCTCCAGCTTCTCAAAAAAGGGGGGCAGCATGTAGGCCACCGTGGCCGCGTCGTCGCTGGCCCGGTGGTGGTTGAAGGCGGGCAGGTGCAGATACTCCGCCACAATGTCCAGCTTGTACTTGCCCAACTCGGGCAGCAGGTTCTGGGCCAGAATCAGGCTGTCCACCGAGGGGTTGTGGAAGGGAATGCCGTATTTCCGGCACCCGGCGGAGATGAAGCCCATGTCGAACTCCGCGTTGTGGGCGGCCAGGGGCCGGTCCCCGGCGAAGTCCAGGAACATCCGCAGGGCCTCCTCCTGGGAGGGAGCCCCCACCAGCATCTCATCGGTGATGCCGGTGAGGCGGATGATCTCCGGGTTCAAGATCCGCTCCGGGGACACGAAGGTGTTGAAGGTGCCGGTGATCTCCCCGTTTTTCAGGATCACCGCACCGATCTCGATGATGACCTCCCGCTTCTTGTCCAGACCGGTGGTCTCGATGTCAAAGCAGACGATCTCGCCGGCGAAGGGCTGATTGGTCTCCCCGTGGACCACCACCCGGTCGTCCACGTCGTTGAGGTAGTAGGCCTCCACCCCGTACAGGAGCTTGATGTTTTTGGCGGAGTGCCACGCGTCCGGGAAGGACTGGGCCACCCCGTGGTCGGTGATGGCGATGGCCCTGTGGCCCCAGGCCTCCGCCCGCTTCACCACGTTCTTGTCCGGCCCCAGCTTGGGGCCCACGGCGGTGAGGGCGTCCATGGCGGACATGGTGGTGTGCAGATGGAGCTCCACCCGCTTCTCCGGGGCGTTGTCCATCTTCATCTTCTTCTCGGCGGCCATGACGGCCACCGGCTCCAGCACCATGTCCCCGTAAAACCGGTCCATGTTCAGCCGGCCCTGGACCAGCAGGTGCATCCCCTTCCGCACCCCGTCCACCAGGGCCTTGCCCTCGTCCCCGGGGAAGAACTTATTCACCCGGATGGAGCCGGTGTAGTCGGTGATGTCGAAGGCCACCACCCAGGCCCCCCGCTTTTTCAGCTCCCGGTTATCGACGGCGAACACGTCCCCCTCGATGACCACCATGCCCATGTCCAGCTCCAGCTCCCCGATGGGCGCCGGGGCGCGCTTGATGGGCTTGCCAAAGATGGCCCTGCCGTTGTCCCGCTTCTCCCCTTTTCCGGCGGCCTTTTTCTTCGCCCCTGGGGCGGCCTGGCGCACCTGCTTCAGCGCGGCGGCCCGGATGGCCTCCGCCCGGGCGAAGGCGTCCTGGGGCGTCTGGATCTCCTCATGGGCGGGCGCGCTGGGGGCCGACTGGGCCGGCTGTTCCAGCCCGGAGGCTGGCTGCGGCCCCGGTTTGGGCGGCTCCGACTGGGCGGGAGCATCTGCAAGGCAGTTCAGCTTTACATGGCTGAGGCCGTAGCACTTGGCCACTGCCTCCTCCGCCTGGGCGATCAGGTTGGGCCCCGCGCCGGAGGCCCCCTCCACCGCCACCACAGCGCTGCGGGTCGCGCGGTCGATGGCAGCCTCCACGATCTTCCAGCCGCTCATGGCGTTGACGAACTCCGTCCACTGGCGCAGCGCGGCAAACATCTCTAAAAAGGGAATTTTCTTGGACATGATGCGAATACTCCTTGGAACAGGATCTTAAAACCAGACAGAGGGCTCGTCCCGAAAGACGGGGGTCTCCCCTGCCTCGTAGGGGTCGTAGTTGTGGATATTGCAGCCGAATTCCTGCAAAAAGGCGATGCGGTCCTCCCCGTCCCACCGGACCAGGGAGAGGCCGTGGAACTCCTCCACGGTCCCGTTTTTCATCCCATTGCGGAAGGACCACTCCACCACCGTCTGGTCCCCCTTGTGAAAGAACTGCTCGACGTCCCAGCGGACCACTTTTCCCCGGGTGTTCCACTCCCGGAACCAGAGGGCCACCTTGTCCCGGCCCTCATACCTGGGGCCCCAGCTCTCGATATAGGTACAGTCGGGGGCAAAGAGGTCCTCTATGCCCAGGTCCTTGGCCTGGAGCCACATGTCGAACCACAGGCGGATCTTCTGTTCGCGCGTTTCTTCCATGGGGGCTCCTTTCTTAATCCTTAATCGTGTGGGATTTCGCCGCGTCGGTGAGTGACTTTCTGGATTCGCAGAGGTAATTTCGCCGCCTGCGGGCGGCGAGCTTCTTTCTGGATGCCCAGAAAGAAGCCAAAGAGGCACCAAGGGGTGAGCTCAAAATGAGCGCTTCGCGCTCATATTCACTCTCCCTATCCCCTCTGGCCTTCGGCCATCTCCCCTTGACAAGGGGAGTCGGCCCCCTGGACCCCCACTTACGGTGGTCCCTCCTGAAAGGTGTCACAGCATTTTCGGCGCGCAAAATCTGAATGATTGAGTGCGGTTTATTCCGGCCCCACTGGGGGCCTAAGTTTGCAAAATTTAGAAGAACTGCAGTTTTCGGTCTGCGCCTTGGTTTTCTCAGCCAACGGTCCGGGGCATAGCAGTCGGTGAATCGGGGACGTTGGTCCGGCAAACTCAGGCGCGGTTCTTGAATTGCGATAGGCGCCAGATTTTACTCACTCAGGGCCCAGTGGCCCGGACGGAATTGCACCCAAGCACTCCTGGTTTTGCGCGCCGGAAATACCACACTCACGAATCAGGATCGCATCCCCCGTAATGGGGTCCGGGGTGGGCGAATATGGGCACGCCAGTGCCCATCCTGAGCCCACCCCGGGGGCGTTTTGGTTACTTTGCCGCCATGGGCAAAGTAACTCGCCGCCCGCAGGCGGCGAAACCTCCTGCTCTACAACGTCTCAATCAGCGCAAACAGCTCGTCCACCAGCTGCTCCTGGGGGACTTTCTTGATGATCTGCCCCTTCTTGAAGAGCAGGCCCTCCCCCACGCCGCCGGCGATGCCGCAGTCGGCGGCGGAGGCCTCCCCGGGGCCGTTGACCACACAGCCCATGACCGCCACAGTGATGGGCTTGTCCACAGCTTTTAAGCGCTCCTCCACCTCATTGGCCAGGGCGATCAGGTCGATGCGGGTGCGGCCGCAGGTGGGGCAGGACACCAGCTCCGCCCCCTCCTTCCGGACGCCCGCCGCCTTGAGGATCTCTTTGGCGGCGTAGACCTCCTCCACCGGGTCGGCGGACAGGGACACCCGCATGGTGTCCCCGATGCCCAGGGCCAGCAGGCCCCCGATGCCCACGGCGGATTTCAGCGTCCCCATGCGGACGGTGCCCGCCTCGGTGACCCCAATATGTAAAGGGTAATCACTTGCTTGGCTCATCAGCCGGTAGGCCTTCATGGTCATGGGCACACTGGAGGATTTTAACGACACGCAGATGTCGTCAAAGTCGAACTGGTTCAGCAGCCGGATGTGGCCGAAGGCGGACTCCACCATGGCCTCGGGACACACGCCCCCATACTTGGCCAGCAGGGGCTTCTCCAGGGAGCCGCCGTTGACTCCGATGCGGATGGGGACCCCCCGCCGGGCGCAGGCCTGGGCCACCGCTTTCACGTGGTCCGCTCCCCCGATGTTGCCCGGGTTGATGCGCACCTTGTCCGCCCCGGCGGCGATGGCCTCCAGAGCCAGCTTGTAGTCAAAGTGGATGTCCACCACCACCGGGATGGGGCTCTCCTCCTTGATCTTGCCCACCGCCTTGGCGGCGGCCATGTCGGGCACCGCCACCCGGATGATCTCACACCCCGCCGCCGCCAGAGTGCGGATCTGGTGGAGGGTGGCCTCCACGTCGTCGGTGCGGGTGTTGGTCATAGACTGGATGGTGACCGGGGCGCCCCCTCCGATGGGGACCCCGCCCACCATGATCTGCTTGGTCATGAAAAAACCTCCCCTTCAAGCCATCAAATGCCGATGATCTTTCCCACGTCGCTGAAGGCAACCATCAGGGACAGGGTCAGCAGAGCCGCCAGCCCCACGAAATGGACATAACCCTCATACTTGGCGGGGATCTTCTTGCGGAACAGAGCGTGTAAAATGCCGTTGAGCACCAGAAACAGCACCCGGCCCCCGTCCAGCGCGGGGATGGGCAGCAGGTTCATCACCGCCAGGTTGACGGCGAAGAGAGCCGCCAGGGTCAGCAGGTTGTAGGCCGCGTCCGCCGCCGTGGGGGAGGCGCTGCCCACCTGGGACATGGTATCCACGATGCCCACCGGTCCGGACAGGTCCCGCAGGCCCACCGCCCCCGTGACCAGATCCCCCAGACTGATCCAGACCAGCCGCACATAGTCGATGGCGGTGTTCCAGGCGTAGAGGAGCTTATTTCCAATGGTGGGCGGGTCCACGTCGTAGCCGATGGAGATGCCCCGCAGCCGGGTGTAGTTGCCCTCCTCATCGGTGCGCTCCTGGTAAGGGATGTGCACGTTGCTCAGCTCCAGCCGCTCCCCGTTTCGCTCCACTACGAAGTTCACGTCGTCCCCCGCCCGGCTCAGGTAGAGGGACACGTTGCTGTACACCAGAATGGCGTGGCCGTCCACGGACAGGATGCGGTCCCCCTCCTGGAGGCCGCAGTTCTCGGTGCCGTATCCCTCGATGGCGCCGCCGTAGGTGGGGACCCGGAAGCCCGCCGCACCGGCGTACAAAATCAGCACGATGAGCAGGCCAGTGAGAAAGTTCATAAAGGCCCCCGCCACCAGGACGATGGCCTGCTTCCACCCGGCGGCGTTGCCGAAGGCCCGGGGATTGTCGGAGGACGCCTCCTCGTCCTCCCCCTCCATGGCGCAGTAGCCGCCCACGGGAAAGAGGCGAAGGCTGTAAAGGGTATCTCCTTTCTGTTTCTTCAGCAGGGCGGGCCCCATGCCGATGGAGAACTCGTTGACCTGAATGCCGAAGAGTTTGGCCGCCGCGAAGTGGCCGAACTCGTGGACGGCAATGAGCAGGCCGAACATGATGAGGGCTAAAATGATATAGAGCATAGAACCTCCTGCGCTGTAGTGCTGTGGGACTGCTTGGTCATGCGGACAGTACGGCCTCCCGGGCCGCCTGGTCCGCCTCTAAAATCTGAGTCATGGTGGGGTCCTGAACCACTTTGACCTGATCCATGGCCCGCTCCACCCGGTCGGCGATGTCCAAAAACCCGATTGTTCCGTCCAGGAACAGGGATACCGCCGCCTCGTTGGCTCCATTCAGGATGGCCCCGGCGGTTCCGCCGGTGCGGGCCGCCTTCAGGGCCAGGGCCAGGCACCGGAAGGTGTCCAGGTCGGGCTGGGCAAAGGTCAGGGGGCCGCAGGAACACAGGTCCAGGGGCGTGGCCGGCCCCTCCACCCGCCGGGGCCAGGTGAGGGCATACTGGATGGGCAGGCGCATGTCCGGCGTGCCCAGCTGGGCGATCACCGCGTTATCACAGTATTCCACCAGGGAGTGAATGATACTCTCCCGGTGGATGACGATGGAAATTTTCTCCGGGGGCATGTGGTAGAGGTGCATGGCCTCAATGAACTCCAGCCCCTTGTTCATCAGGGTGGCCGAGTCCACGGTGATCTTGGCCCCCATGTTCCAGTTCGGATGCTGTAAGGCATCTTCCCTTGTCATATGTTTCAGTTCCTCACGGCTTCTGCCAAAGAAGGGGCCGCCGGAGCAGGTGAGGATCAACCGCTTGACCTCCCTCCGGTCCTTACACCCCTGGAGGGACTGAAACAGAGCCGAGTGCTCCGAGTCCACGGGCAGGATCTCCGCTCCCCAGTCCCGGGCCTCCTCCTGGACCAGCTGCCCGGCGCACACCAGGGTCTCCTTGTTGGCCAGGGCGATACGCTTTCCCTCCCGGATGGCGGCCATGGTGGGCCGCAGACCGATCATGCCCACCACCGCGGTGATCACCGTGTCGGCGGAGGGCAGCTCCGCCGCCTCCACCAGACCCTCCATGCCGGAGGCCACCCGGGTCTTGGTGTCCGCCAGCCGGACCTTCAAATCGGCGGCGGCCTTCTCGTCCATCATCACCGCCAGCTCCGGCCGGAACTGCCGGACCTGCTCCTCCATGCGCGCTACATTGGAGTTGGCCGTCAAAGCCCCCACTGTCATGCCGCAGGCGGCAATCACCTCCAATGACTGCCGCCCAATGGACCCTGTGGAACCTAAAATCGAAATGCGTCTGCTCATACGCACCCTCCTTTCTCTTCTTTTCTTGAAAGAAAAGAAGCAAAAGAACTTTGGCGCAAAACTGCGTTTTGCTTCTTTTTGATACTTGGCAGGGACAGATTCTGATCCCACCCGTAAACTTTCCTGCCACGGAAAATCAAACCGCCCCTTAAATTCTGAATAAAAACTTGATCCGCAGAGGCGAAACGTAGTTTCGCAGAAAGTTTCTTTGCCTACTTTCTTTTCCAAAGAAAGTAGGTCAGAAGGGGGGGCACAGCTCCACCAGAAGCATCAGGGTGGGGGCGGCAAACACCATGGAGTCGAACCGGTCCAGCATTCCCCCGTGGCCGGGCAGGAGGTCGCCGTAGTCCTTCACGCCGAACTGCCGCTTCACAAAGGAGAAGGACAGGTCCCCCAGCTCGGTGACCGCGCTGCCCACCAGGCCGTAGACGGCCAGCACGGGCAGAGAGGCGTCCAGCCCGGCGAACTGCTCCAGCAGCACGCCGTAGATCAGCAGAAAAATGGCCCCGGACAGGATGCCGCCGATATAGCCCTCAATGGACTTGTTGGGGCTCACCCGGGTGACGCCCCGGTGCCTGCCCAGGAAGATCCCGGCAAAATAGGCCCCTCCGTCAGTAAGAAAGGCGCAGATTACCGGCAGGAGCACCAGGAAGCGCCCCTGCTCCATCCCCTTCAGCTCCACCAGCGTGGACAGGGCCCAGGGGATCATCAGCCCGCCGAACAGGCAGACCAGCACATCTTCAAAGCGCACCGCCTTCTCCCGGTCATACAGGCGGATAGCGATCCAGAAAATGGCCACCATCAGCAGCAGAGCGGACGTCTGAAGCACCATGCCCTCCTGGCCCAGCCACTCCCCCAGGGGGATGGCCGCCGCCGCCAGGGCGGTGCAGAAATACATGCCGTTGTGGTGGGCCACCCCGGTGGCCCGAAGCAGTTCAAAGGAGGCCAGGGCGGAGATGGCCGCCATCAGCACCGCCAGCCACACCGGCTCCAGGAAAAACAGTACAACGAAAAACAGCGGAGCCAGAATGACCGCCACCAAAATTCGTTTTCCCACTCAAACCCCTCCAAACCGGCGGGAGCGGCCCTGGTAAGCCGCAATCGCCCGGTGCAGCTCCTCCTTGGTAAAGTCGGGCCACAGCACGTCGGTAAAATAAAACTCCGCGTAGGCGGACTGCCACAGCAGGAAATTGGACAGGCGCAGCTCTCCGCTGGGACGGATGACCAGATCCGGGTCGGGCACCCCCCGGGAGAACAGATACCCGGCGAAGTGCTCCGCCGTCAGGTGGTTGGGGTCGGCCTTTCCCTCCACGCAGTCCTGGGCGTAGGCCCGGGCCGCCCGGAGCAGCTCGTCCCGCCCCCCGTAGTTGAGGCACACGTTTACCTGACAGCCGTCGTACCCCTTGGAGATCTCCCGGGTGCGCCGGCACAGGTCCTGGAGCTCCTGGGGCAGCGGGGACAGGTCCCCGAAAAATTCCATCTTCACCCGGTCCCGCTCCATGCGGCTGATGGCCTCCAGCAGGTACTTCTTCAAAAGGCCCATGATGGCCCCCACTTCCTCCGCGGGACGCTTCCAGTTTTCAGTGGAGAAGGCGTAGACCGTCAGGTACTCCAGCCCGATGTCCTTGCAGTAGGTGGCGATGGTGCGGAAATTCTCCGCCCCCGCCGCGTGGCCCGCCGTGCGGGGCAGCCCCCGCTTCTGGGCCCAGCGGCCGTTTCCGTCCATGATGATGGCAATGTGCCGGGGCAGGCGGTCAAAGTCCACCGCCGGAGCAGGAGCCTGCTCTTTTGCCTTAAAAAAGGGCATGTTCAACATCCTTACCAAAAGTGTAAATTCCCGGCAGAGCCGCTGGAGACAAAGGTCCCCGGCGGCTCTCCCGTTTGGTCTGTCAGACCGCCATCAGTTCCTGCTCTTTCTTGGCGGTCAGTTCATCAATGTCCTTGCAGCGCTTGTCGGTCAGGTCCTGCAGCTCCTTTTCCAGCTGCTTGAGGTCGTCCTCGGTGAGCTCGGAGGCCTTCTTTTTCTTCTTAAAATCCTCCATGGCGTCCCGGCGGATGTTTCGCAGGGCCACCTTGCCCTCCTCGCCGTACTTGCGCACCTGCTTGGTCAGGTCCTTGCGGCGCTCCTCGGTGAGCTGGGGGAAGGCCAGACGGATCACCTTGCCGTCGTTCTGGGGGTTAATGCCCAGATCGGAGGTCTGAATGGCCTTCTCGATGGCCTTCAGCAGAGAGCCGTCCCAGGGCTGGATCATCAGGGTCCGGGGGTCCGGGGAGGAGATGGCCGCCACCTGGTTCAGGGGGGTGGGGGTCCCGTAATACTCCACGGTGATGCGGTCCAGCACGCCGGCGTTGGCCCGGCCGGCCCGGACGGAGGCAAAGTTGGATTTGACCACCTCAATGGTCTTCAGCATTTTCTGATCGTAAGCTTTTGTCTCGGGACTCATGGTATGCCCTTCCTTTCCGTTCTAATCTCTCGTCCGGTCAGCCCTGGACGATGGTTCCGATCTTCTCGCCCATAATGGCCCGCAGAATGTTTTCCGGGTCCTTCAGGGCAAACAGCAGCACGGGAATCTTGTTGTCCATGGACAGGGAGGTGGCGGTGGAGTCCATGACCTGGAGCCGCTGGGCCAGCACGTCGGAGTAGGTGATGGATTCGTACTTCACCGCGTCGGGCACCTTTCTGGGGTCGGCGGAGTAGACGCCGTCGATGTTCTTGGCCAGCAAAATCACGTCCGCGTCGATCTCCGCCGCCCGGAGCACCGCCGCCGTGTCGGTGGAGAAGAAGGGGTTGCCGGTGCCGCAGCCGAAGATGACCACTCTCCCCTTCTCCAGATGGCGGATGGCCTTGGAGCGGATATAGGGCTCGGCCACCGAGCGCATCTCGATGGCGGTCTGCACCCGGACCTCCACGCCCTTCTGCTCCAGCACGTCGGCCACGGCCAGGGCGTTGATGGCGGTGGCCAGCATGCCCATGTGGTCGGCGCGGACGCGCACCATCCGGTCGCCGCCGTCCTTCAGGCCGCGCCAGAAGTTGCCGCCGCCCACCACGATGCCCACCTGGACGCCCAGCTGGACACAGCGCTTGACCACGTCGCACACTTCGCCGATCACATTAAAGTCCAGCCCCCGGGACGCCTCCCCCGCCAGGGCCTCGCCGCTGATTTTCAGCAATACTCGTTTATACTTCGGATTCTCCATGGGAATCCCTCCTTGCGCAATGGTTTTAAAACACTCTTTCTTATTCTAATATAATTATCCCATTTTGCCTAGTGCTTCTTGTAAAATTTTTTTACATTAGGCCGTATCCGCCGCACCGCTTCCCCGGCGCGCTCATAGTCTGATACGGCGCACACCCATCACAGCGGCGGGGAGCCCGTCCAAACGCCCTCCGCCGGGAAAGGAAACTCGCTTTGACACACGCACTGATTTGGGCCGCAGGCGGCACTGGTTTTACATGTTTTATGACGGCTCTGGGCTCGGCCACCGTCTTTTTGTTCCGCAGCCGGGTCAACCGGCAGCTCCACCAGCTCCTGCTGGGCTTTGCCGCCGGTGTGATGATCGCGGCCAGCATGTGGTCCCTGCTCATCCCGGCCATCGAGGCGGCGGAGGAGGCCGGGCTGCCCGGATGGTTCCCCGCCGCCGGGGGCTCCGTTCTGGGGGTCCTGTTCCTGGTCACCATGAACACCCTTCTCCCCCATCTGACCCCCGCCTTTCTCCAGGCTCCCCGGGACGGCTCCGGCCGCCGCAGCACTCTGCTGGTGCTGGCCATCGCCATGCACAACATCCCCGAGGGGATGGCGGTGGGCATCTCCTTCGCCCTGGCCGCCCGCAGCGACCCCACCCTCCTCCCCGCCGCCATGGCCCTGGCTCTGGGCATCGGCATCCAGAACTTTCCGGAGGGGGCCGCCATCTCCCTTCCCCTGCGGCAGGCGGGCATGAGCCGGAAAAAATCCTTCCTCATCGGCGCGGCCTCCGGGGCGGTGGAGCCCATCGCCGCCCTGTTCACCGTCCTGGCGGCGGGGACGGTGGAGCCGCTGATGCCCTGGCTCCTCTCCTTTGCCGCGGGGGCCATGCTCTATGTGGTGGTGGAGGAGCTCATCCCCGAGGCCAACCTGCGCCATGACCACGAGAGCTGCGGAGGCACCTGCGGCGTCATGGCCGGATTTCTCATCATGATGATCCTGGATGTGGCTCTGGGGTGAAGCACAGCGGACACAGAAGCCGGTTCTTCTTTCGCAGAGTAGTCCACATAAATGGAACATCCCTCAGATACGGCGGGAGGGGCACACCCCAGGGTGGCTTCTCTCGGCCTTCGGCCGATTCACCTTCAGCCCCTCCCCTGCGGTTCTCCAGAAGCTCTTCCGGGATTAGGCAGGGGAGGCCCTTGGGCCTCCCGCCAAGACGCACATTAGAAAAGGGTATATGTGAAATCCTGGACGGGCGGGTCACGGACCCGCCCCTACGCACCTCATCCGCCTCACTTCGCTCGGCACCTTTCCCTAAAAGGGAAGGCCTTCGGGCGGCTGATAGCGGTCCTTTCTCTCCGTAGGGGCCGGACGCTGGCCGGCCCGCAGATGTACGCGGCGCGTCCAGGAGGCGCGCCCTACGGCTCAGCACCAGCCGCCGCCTGCTCGGCAAAGCCAGGCGCTGTTGTGAAACCATACCAACTGCAATTTTGGAACAGCCAGCCCCCTGTGGGGCGGCGGGGGCAAGCCCCCGCCCTACCGGACCTACTTCTAATAAATTCGTCTCTTATAGAGAAAGGTCTCTGGGAGAGGACAGCAAAATTTCCCGGCGCAATCTAAGTTTAATAAAAGTTCTCCCTTGCGTACCGCAGCAGCTCCTCCCGGAAGTCCGGGTGGGCGATGGCGGCCAGGGCCTCGGCCCGCTCCCGCAGGGTCTTGCCGGAGAGCTTGGCCACGCCGTACTCGGTGGCCACATACTGGATCATGGTGCGGGGTGCAGAAACCGTGCTCCCCCCGGCGATACAGGGGACGATGTTGGACTTGAGGGTGCCGTCCTTCTTCTTGTGGGTGGCGTTCAGGCAGACAAAGCCCTTGCCCCCTTTGGAGCGGTAGGCCCCCTCCAGGAAGTCCATCTGTCCCCCGATGCCGGACAGCTGCCGGGTCCCGGCGGACTCCCCGTTCTCCTGGCCCATCAGATCCACTTCCACTCCGCCGTTGATGCTGATGACGTTGCTCATCCGGCTGATACGCTCCACCGAGTGGACGTAGTCCACATCCCCGGGGCGGAACAGCTGGGGCTCCTGGTCCAGCCAGTCGTACAGCTCCTGGGAGCCCATGGCCAGATTCCAGGTGGACAATCCCCGGTCCACCTCTTTCCTCCCGTTGGTCAGTTTGCCCGCCTTCCACAGCTCCAGAAAGGCGTCGCTGATGGTCCCCGTGTGGCAGCCCAGGTCCCTCCGGTCCGACTGGGCCAGCAGCCTGGCCACGGTGAAGGGTACGCCGCCCACCCCCAGGGACAGCACCGCCCCGTCGGGGATCTCCTCCACCACCAGCTTGGCGATCTGGAGGTCGGTTTCGCCGGGCTCCCGGTAGCTGCGCAGGGGCAGGGGCTCGTGCTCCCCCTCCACCACATAGTCCGCCTCCCTCAGGTGGACCCGGTGGGAGCCGTCCACCCCCTGGAGCCGGGGCAGCTTCTCGTTGATTTCAAAAATCACGGTGCGGGCGCTCTCAAAGATGGTGCGCCAGGCATAGTTGGAGATACCCAGGCCGCAGTACCCCTCTCCGTCCGGCCGGGACACCGGTACGAAGGCCACGTCGCAGCGGATGTGCCCGTCCCGGTACAGATAGGGCAGGGACCGCAGCATGGCGGGCATAAACTTTACCAGCCCCCGGCTCTGGAGCTTGCGCTCATAGTCCCCGATGTGCCAGCTGTAATATGTAAAGGACTCCTGCTCCGGGTCTAGTTCCACCACCTCGATCCGGGGGCGGATCACCAGACCGCCCCGGATCTTCACGTCCCGGACGTCCCCTTTCCGCCCGGCCAGCGCCCGGTCCAGCAGCTCCGGGAATCCGGCTCCGAAGCCGTAGTCCACCCAGTCCCCATCCCGGACCGCCTGAACCGCCTCCTCGGGCGTGACAAATTTCGTCTGTCTCTTTTCCCTCATATTCAACGCTCCTTCTCGCTTTGTTCCATGCTCCATTCCGTGGCCCCGCATGCGGATCAGCTCCAGGGCGGTCCACTGGTTCCTGGTCATTATACCAAGAGAGCGGGACGGCCGCAAGTCTCCTATAAAACCGGGAGCCGCGCCCGTTCGGGCGCGGCTCCTCGCTGCGTCTGCACGCTCTATTTGGGGTCAAACTCCGTGTTCCACGTCCCGGACCGCGTCCTTGGCGGCCCGTTCCGTGCCGCGGACGGCGTTCTCTGCCGCCCGCTCTGTGTTTTGAGCGGCGTCCTCCGCGCCGTCCATCATCTTGTCCCAGCTCTCCCGGAGCTCCCGGCCCAGCTTTTCCCACTCGGTCTCGCCGGCGCTCCGGCGCTTCACAGCTCCGTCCGTCCCGGCGTAGTAGCTGCCGTCTTCCATTACGTTCCGGTTCCGTCCCGCCGGAATCTCCGTGCCGGAGGTCCCCCGGTTGCTCAAACGGCCGGTAGTCGTGTCCGTCCCTGTCCTGACGCCGCAGGACGTCAGAGTCAAGGACAGCATCAGCGCCAGCCCAAGAGCCGTCCATCTCCCTCGCATTGCCGTCGCCTCCCATAAATCCGCATGATTTCATTCTTTTGGAGGTTCCATCCGGCGTTTAGTATGCATCAGAATCCTGAGCTCATGCCGGTAAATCCTTAACAGGGATTTTTTGATTGTATGAGTTTTGTTTTTCAAATAAAAAATATGGCTTTTCGCTTGTTATTGGGAAGTTTCCCGCCAGGAACCGGGCGGCTCGGTGTGCCGCCCCTACAAAAGGGTCCGAAACTGGATTCTACATCCGGCACGGGCGACCGCGAGGGTCGCCCCTACGCCCATCTGTCTGAACCCTGACGGGCGGGTCACGGACCCGCCCCTACGGCGTATCCAGAAACCGTCTGTTTTTAACGTAGGGGCCGGTCCCAGACCGGCCCGCAGATGTACGCGGCGCGCCGAGGTCGTGGCCCAGACCAGCCTCTCTTGCCCCTGCGGAGCAATTCACCCGCCGCCGCAGCGGTGAAATCCCCCTCAAAGCGAAAAAGTTCCCCGGAGCCCCACAGCCCCAGGGAACTTAAAAACACAAAGAAAACTTCAATCTCTCTCCCAATCCGGGATCTGTTTGGCCTGCTCGTACAGGCGCACATAGCTGTCGTGGCGGCTCTTTGGGATCTCCCCCGCCTTCACCGCCGAGCGCACGGCGCACCCCTTCTCCTTTATATGGGCGCAGTCCAGAAACTGACACTTGCCGATGTAGGGGGCAAACTCCCGGAACCGGGAGGCCAGCTCCTCCTTCCGGCACAGCTCCCCCTTGTCCAGTTCAAAGGAGGAGAAGCCCGGGGTGTCCGCCACCAGCGCCCCGCAGGACAGGCGGATGAGCTCCACATGGCGGGTGGTGTGACGGCCCCGGCCCAGCTTCTGGCTGACGGCGCTGGTCTCCAGGGTGATTCCCGGCTCCAGGGCGTTCAAAATGCTGGATTTCCCTACGCCGGAGTTGCCGGTAAAGGCGGATACCTTTCCAGCAATCAGCTCCCGCAGCCGGTCCAGGCCCTCGCCGGTCTCGGCGCTCACCTGGACGGTGGGGAACCCGGCCTTCTGATAGATGGCCGCCAGATCCTCGCCCGAGACCAGATCGCACTTGTTGATGCAGATGACGCTCTCACAGCCGTTGCCCTCGGCAATGGCCGCCACCCGGTCGATGAGAAACGGGTCGGTGACCGGGATGGCCTGGGAGGCGATGATGACCAGCTGGTCGATGTTGGCCACCGCCGGGCGGTGGAACTGGTTCTTCCGGGGCAGGACGGCCTCCAGGGCCCCCTGCCCGTCGGAGAGGGGGGTAAACTCCACCCGGTCCCCCACCAGAGGGGTGACCTTGGCGTGGCGGAGCTTTCCCCGCCCCCGGCAGGCGGTGACCGTCCGGCCGTCGTCCACGTAGTAGAAGCCGCTGAGGGCCTTCAGGATAATACCCTCCATACTCAGGCCCCGAAGTCCACAGTCTGCTGGGTATAGCTGTGGCCGTTGATATAGATGGTGTAGGTCTGCACCCCGGAGCCGGACACAGGAATCTCCGCCGCAGTGTCCAGATTGGTGTTGTAGTCTCCGGAGAAAACCGTCTGCTCCTGGCTGTCCACCACCTCCACGTGGAGGTCCTCCCCCAGGTTGGTGGGCAGAGTGAGGGTGAAGGTCTTGGTCACCGTATCGCCGCTCCCGGAACCACTGTCGCTGGGGCCAAGGCTGATGAAAATGTCAATCGCCGTCCCCTGGGCGACCTCTGTACCTACCGCAATGGACTGGTAGAACACCTTGCCTGCCGGCTGCTGGTCTGTGTTAGACTCCTGCACCTCATTCAGGGTCAGCCCCACTGCCGTCAGATCGGCGGTGGCTTCCTCCAGCGTCCGACCGATCAGGTTGGGAACGATGCTGGTCTTTTCCGCAGGCCCCAGGCTCATCACAAAAATGACCTGCTGTTCCTCGGAGAGAGCGGCTCCCTCCTCTGGGATGGTGGAAATGACGGACCCCTGCGGAATGGTGTCGTGGTTCTCGCTGTACGAGTTATAGTCGATCTTCAGCTTCAGATCCAGCTCCTGCAAGGTACTCAGCGCCTCAGACAAGGGTTTATTCACCAGGTCCGGCATGGTGATTTCTTCCGCTTGGCCGGAGCTCACCGTCACGGTGATGGTCATGTCGTCTCCGCTGACGAAGTCGTTGGCGTTCGGGCTCTGCTGGAGAATCGTTCCGGCGGGCTGGTCGCTCTCCACCGTCTCCCCCTGAACCAGAGTGAATCCGTTGAGCAGCTCTGTGTTGGCCTGGGCCTCGCTGAAGAGCTGGCCGGTGACCGACGGCACCCGGATATTCTGCGCCTGGGCCCCCAGGGAACCGGAGAACGCGGTGGAGAACATGATATACAGCAGGGCCGCTACGAAAACCAGGATGGCCGCCACCGCCCCGATGATGGGCCAGTTGGGCCGGCGGGGCCCGTCGTCGTACTCCTCCTCATCCTCCTCCCGCTCCCGCCGCCTGGGAGGCGGATTGGAGCGGCTGCGGTTCTGGACCCGCTCCGGCTCCCGGACCCGGCTCCCCACCCGGGAGATGGAGGCCGCCGTGGGCAGTACCTGGGTCTTATCCACGTCGTCCTCGTCGTCCTGGAACCCGCTCACGTTGTAGTCAAAGTTGATGTTGGGATTTTTGCGGAACTCCTCCAGATCGGCCAGCATGTCGTCCGCCGACAGATAGCGGTTGTCCGGGTCGGGGGCCATGGCCTTCATGGTGATGGCCTCCAGGGCCTCGGGGATGGCAGGGTCGATCTCCCGGGGGGACAGCGGGATGGAGTTGATGTGCTGAATGGCCACCGACACGGGGGTGTCCCCCTCGAAGGGCAGGCGGCCGGTAATCATCTCATAGAGCACCACGCCGGCGGAGTACAGGTCGGACCGGGCGTCGATGTGGCTGCCCCGGGCCTGCTCCGGCGAGATGTAGTGCACCGAGCCCAGGGCCTCCTGGGTGAGGGTGCTGTGGCCCCCGGAGGCCACCCGGGCGATGCCGAAGTCGGCCACCTTCACGCTGCCGTCCCGCAGGACCATGATGTTGTGGGGCTTGATGTCCCGGTGGATGATCCCCCGGCTGTGGGCGTGGCCCAGGGCCTTGACGATCTGGGTGATGAAGTGGAGGGCCTCCCGCCAGTTGAGCTTGTTCCCCTTCTTCTGCATGTACTGCTTCAGGGTGATGCCGTCAATGAGCTCCATGACGATGTACTCCAGGTCGGAGGAGCGGCTCACATCGTAGACGGCCACGATGTTGGGGTGGGAGAGCATGGCCACGGCCTGGGACTCCTCGTGGAAGCGGCGGCGCAGCTCCGCGTCCTCCGCCAGGTCCTCCCGCAGGATCTTCACCGCCACCTGGCGGTTGAGCCGGTGGTCCAGGGCCCGGAAGACCCGGGCCATCCCGCCCATGCCGATCTGCTCCATAATCTCGTATCGGTTGTCGAGTAATTTACCTATATACTGATCCACGGTAAATATCCTCCTTATGCAGGTTTGCGTCGTACGCCGCTCAGCACTGGATCAGGACGGCCGTCACGTTGTCCGGCGCCCCCCGGTGCAGAGCGATGTCCAGCAGGCGGCGGCAGCAGGTGCACGCCTCTCCCCCGTGGACCACCTCATAGAGAATCTCCTGTTCGGAGACCACATTGCTCAGTCCGTCGCTGCACAGCAGCAGAAAATCCCCCTCAGTCATCTCCCGGCGGAACGCGTCGGTGCGCAGCTCCGGCTCGGCCCCCAGGGCTCGGGTAATCAGATTCTTGTGGGGGTGGACCCGTGCCTGATCCCGGGTGAGCTCTCCCCGCTCCACCAGGTCCTCCACCAGGGAGTGGTCTCGGGTCACCTGGGAGATACCGCTCTCCTCGGAGATGTGGTAGGCCCGGCTGTCCCCCTCGTTGAGGATCAGGGCCTCCTCCTCCCCGGCCAGGGCGGCCACCAGGGTGGTGCCCATGCCCACGCAGTTCTCATCCTCCACCGCCCGCCGGAAGACCTGGCGGTTGGCCCGGGCGGCGGCCCGCTCCATGTGCTCCAGGTCGGGGGAATCCTCCCCATCCTCCAGGAAAGCCTCCATGAACACGTCCACCGCCATGGAGCTGGCGATGTTGCCCGCCCGGGCGCCGCCCATCCCGTCGCAGACCAGGGCGATCACCCGCCCGTCGGGCAGGACCTGGTGGGCGAAGGCGTCCTGATTTTGTTCCCGGATCTTGCCCCGGTCGGTAATACCCCATACATTCATGGCACTTCGTCCTCTTTTCGGTTGGTGGTTTGTCCGCCCATCCCCTGGGCGGACTGCATGGCCTTCCGCCGCAGCTGTCCGCAGGAGGCGTCGATGTCGCTCCCCAGCTTCCGGCGCACCGTGACGGTGACGCCCTGGCGCTCCAGGCGCTTCTGGAAGGCGGCCACCCGGCGGCTGGGCTTCAGGGGGCTCTCCTCCACGTCGTTGAGGGGGATCAGGTTCACATGCCCCAGGGTCCCCTTCAGAAGCCGGGCCAGCTGGTCCGCCTGGGCGTCGGAGTCGTTCACCCCGTCGATCATGGCGTACTCATAGGAGATCCGCCGCCCGGTGGCCTGAACGTACCGGCGGCAGGTATCCATCAGCTTCTCCACCCCCACAGACCGGTTCACCGGCATGATCTTGGACCGGGTCTCGTCGTCCGGGGCGTGGAGGGATACAGACAGCGTTAATTGTAACCCATACCGGGCCAGTTTGTCAATTTTGTCTACCAGGCCGCAGGTGGACAGGGAGATGTGGCGCATGCCGATGTTCATCCCCTCCGGGTGGTTCACCAGGGTGAGGAACCGCATCACCGTGTCGAAGTTGTCCAGAGGCTCCCCGATGCCCATGAGCACGATGTTGGAGATGGGGGCCCCGCTGTCTATCTGGGTGAACAGCACCTGGTCGATCATCTCCGCGGGGGTCAGGTCCCGCACCTTGCCGGCCAGGGTGGAGGCGCAGAAGGCGCACCCCATGCGGCAGCCCACCTGGCAGGAGATACACACGGTGTTCCCGTGCTGATAGCGCATGAGCACCGACTCCACGCAGTTGCCGTCGGACAGCTCCCACAGGTATTTGATGGTGCCGTCCAGCTTGGAGACCTGCTTCCGGGCCACCTGGGGCGGCGTCAGGAATGCCTGGCGGGAGAGCTTCTCCCGCAGCGCTTTGGACAGGTCGGTCATCTCGTCAAAGGAGGTGACGCCCCGGTAGAGCCAGTGGAAGATCTGCTTGGCCCGGAAGGCGGGCTCTCCCCGCTCCTTGAGCCAGGCGGTGAGCTCCTCCAGGGTCATGGATTTGATATCGGTCACGCTTCTCCGTCCTTTCGCAGCTTGCAGATGTAAAAGCCGTCCGTCCCGTGGACCTGGGGCCACAGGGTGATTTGTCCCTCTGAGACCTCCCCCGCCGGACCGGGCAGGAGAAAACGCTCCCGGGAAAACTCCGGGTGGGCGGCCAGGAAGGCGTCGGTGACCGCCCGGTTTTCCCGCTCCAAAATCGTGCAGGTGGAGTAGACCAGCACGCCCCCGGGCTTCACATAGCCGGCGGCGTTGTCCAGAATGGCGCTCTGCACCTGGGGCAGCCCCGAAAGCGGCTCCGGGTCCTTGAAGCGGATGTCCGGCTTCTTCCGGATGACCCCCAGGCCGGAGCAGGGGGCGTCCACCAGCACCCGGTCAAAGGTCCCCTCCCACTCCGGGCGGCGCACCTTGCCGTCGGCGGTCTGGGGGCGGATGCAGGTGAGACCCAGGCGCTGGGCCCCCTTCTGGATGAGGGTCTTTTTGTGGGGGTGCAGGTCGCAGGACCAGATCTCCCCCTGATCCTTCATCTGGATGGCGGCGGCGAAGGATTTTCCCCCCGGGGCGGCGCACATATCCAGCACCCTGCTCCCCGGCTCCGGGTCCAGGGCCATCACCGCCAGCCGGGAGGCCGGGTCCTGGACGTAAAAGAGGCCGTTCCGGAAGGCGTCCAGCTCCTCCAGGCTGCCGCTGCGGGAGAGGACCAGACAGTTTTTCAGCCAGGGGTGGGGCTCCCCGTGGACCCCCTCCGCCTGGAGGGCCTCCAGCGCCCCCTCCAGGTCCGTTTTCACCGTGTTCACCATGGCGGTGATGGGGGGCTGGCTGTTGTCGGCCTGGAGAAAGGCCGCCGTCCCCTCGCTGCCCAGGGTCTCCAGCAGCTCCCGCACCAGCCACACCGGGTGGCTGTACAGGGTGGCGTAATACTCCGCCGGGTCGTCCTCGGGAATGGTGGGCAGGCGGTCCAGGCTGCGCTCCAGATTCCGCAGGATGGCGTTCACCATGCCGGGGGCCCGGGGATTCTTGCAGTGGGCCCGGGTGAGGGCCACCGACTGGTCCACCGCCGCGCTGTGGGGGATGCGGGTCAAAAAGAGCATCTGATAGAGCCCCAGCCGCAGGGCCTGAAGCACCTTCCCCTCCAGCCGCTTCAGGGGGATGTTGGAGAACTTGGACAGGTAGAAGTCCAACAGAATGCGGTTCTGGATCACCCCGAAGCACAGCTGGGTGGCCAGGCCCGCGTCCCGGCTGTCCAGGCCGGCGGCGGCGATCTGCTTTTTCAGCACTCCGTCCGACCAGCCCCCCTGCCGCTCGCAGGCGTTCAGGGTGAGCAGAGCGACCTCACGTGCGTCCATATGCTTCTCCTCCTCCGGTTCGTTGTGCATTCTTTTTCTTGAAAGAAAAAGAATCAAAAAGAACTTTGGCGCAAAACTTCGTTTTGCTGGATTTTTCTTTCCGTTTCTTCGCTCGGGCGGCCTGGTCCGTCAGGAAGGGGCGTTTCGCCGCCCCGGCGGCGAGTTTCTTTTTGGACGCCCAAAAAGAAACCAAAAAACCGCCAGGGGTAAGCTCAGGATGGGCACTGGCGTGCCCATATTCGCTCACCCCTGGACCCCCATTTACGGGGGCCCCAATTAGGCGGCCCCAGCAGTCGTCGCAAAGGCGCGGGTAGCTCAGCTGATCGGTTTCCGGTCTATTACCGCTGCCGCTGAGTTTTCGGTAACCTTTGGGTCGTGCTCCTACTGGTTGGGAGCGCGCCTTTTGGCCTGGTGGGGCTCAAGTCGGGCGGTGGGGACGGCGCGTCCGGGAGGCCGCTCCCCACAAAGGGAGATACGACCTCCGGGGGACAGCGGGAGGGGCAAGCCCCTCCCCTACGGCACAACGGAAACGGTGCAGGATTTGTGTAGGGGAGGCCCTTGGGCCTCCCGCCGGGGGCATGCCAAGAGGTCACCCTCATCCGTCACGCTTCGCGTGCCACCTTCCCCCTTGAAGGGGGAAGGCTTTCGGGCGGCCATAGGCCGCCCCTACGGTTAAACACTAAAGCTGTCCCTTCTTCTCGCAGGGGCCGGTCGCAGACCGGCCCGCAATTGCGGACCAGCTATCACCTGCTCGAACAAACCAGGCGCAGTCGTGGAACCGCACCAGCGGAAATTTTTGAAAACCCAGGGCCCAGTGGCCCGGGAGGAATTTAGTTGCCCACTCAGATTTTGCGCGCCGGAAATTCTGCTGAACTTCTCAGGAGAGACTCCCGTCCGGGGTAAGGCGAATATGGGCACGCTAGTGCCCATCCTGAGCCGTCCCCGGTGGCGTTTTGCCTACTTTGCCGCCGTGGGCAAAGTAGGTCGCCGCCCGCGGGCGGCGAAATCCCCCCCGCGTCAAATCAAACAGAAATCGGGTGTCCGCGTAAATAATCCGCCGCCGACATCCGCCGGGACCCCGGCGCCTGAAGTTCTGTAATGCGGATTACCTTGCCATCCCCACAGGAGACGTCGATGCCCGCTTTTCCGGCGGCCAGGACAGTGCCGGGGGCCTTCCGGGTGCTCTCCCCCGTCTCCTGGACGGCGAACACCTTCACCGTCTCCCCGTTCAGGATATCCGTGGAGGTGGCGGGCCAGGGCGTCAGGCCCCGCACCTGGTCGTGGATGGCCTTGGCGGGCTTGGTCCAGTCGATGGGGGACAGGGCCCGGGACAGCAGGGGTGCGAAGGTAACTTGGGACTCGTCCTGGGGAGTTCTTTTGGCGGTGCCGGCGGCCAGGCCGGCCACCGTCTTCACCAGCAGCTCCCCGCCCATCTGGGCCAGCCGGTCGTGGAGGGTCTCCACCGTCTCGTCCGGGTCGATGGGAGTGGCGGCCTGGGCGATGATGTCCCCCGCGTCCAGCTCGGCGGCCATGTACATGATGGTCACGCCGGTCTCGGTCTCCCCGTTGATGACCGCCCAGTTGATGGGGGCGGCCCCCCGGTACTTGGGCAGCAGGGACGAGTGGACGTTGATGCACCCCATGGGGGGCAGGTTCAAAATGTCGTCGGGCAGGATGCGGCCGTAGGCAGCCACCACGATGAGCTCCGGGGCCAGCTCCCTCAGCTGGGCCAGGGCGGTCCCGTCCCGGAGCTTGGTGGGCTGAAACACCGGAATGCCGTGCTCCAGCGCCGCCTGCTTCACCGGCGGGGCCTGGAGCTTGTTCTGGTGCCGGCCCACCGGCTTGTCCGGCTGGCAGAACACCCCGCACACCGTGTGCCCCGCCTGAATGAGCCCCTCCAGGGAGGGGACGGCGAAGTCAGGGGTGCCCATAAAGACGATTCTCATGCCTCGTCCTCCTGCTCCTCCAGCTCGTCCAGCTCCTCGGTGGTGTAGAGGTGGTCGGTGAGCTCGGTGTACAGGTGGCCGTCCAGGTGGGCCAGCTCGTGGCAGAAGCAGCGGGCGGTCATGCCGGTGCCCTCCACCTCGAACTCCTTCCCGTTCCGGTCATAGGCCCGGACCCGCACCCACTCGGGGCGCTTCACATAGCCCCACATGCCGGGGACGGACAGACAGCCCTCCAGGCCGTCCTGCTCCCCCTTCTGGGCAATGATCTCCGGGTTCACCAGCTCGATGGGCTCAAAGTTCTCGTCCATGACGATGACAGCCCGGCGCAGAATCCCCACCTGGGGGGCGGCCAGACCGGCCCCGTGGGCCTCCTCCAGGGTCTCCTTCAGGTCGTCCAGCAGGTTCCACAGCTTCTGGTCGAATTTGGTGACAGCGTGGCAGACCTTGGTCAGAGCCGGGTCTCCCTCCGTCAAAATCTTGCGAATGGCCATTCCTTCTCCTCCTTGACGCGGGCGGAGCCGCCGGCTCCGCCGAATTTTCCCTTAATATGGGTTCACATCTACGTAAAGGGTAATCCCTTTATTGTCCTTGTCCCGATGGGCTGTCCGCAGCAGTTCCGCCAGCAGCAGCCGCAGCGGGTGCCGGTTGGGGGCCGTCAGGGTCAGCCGGTAGCGATAGCGGTTGTTCACCTTGGCCACCGGGGCCGGGGCGGGCCCCAGCAGCTGCCACTCCCGGTCCTCCAGCCGGCGCAGCCCCTCCTCCAGCGCCTGCCGGAAACGGATGCAGGCCCGCAGCACGCCCGACTCGTTGGCCCCCGAGGCGGTGATGAGAAAAATATCCCGGAAGGGGGGCTCCTGCCGCAGCTGGCGCAGCTGCACCTCGGTGCGGTAGAAGTTGTCGTAGTCCTGCCGGGCGGAGAACCGGACCACATCGTGCTCGGGGGTATAGGTCTGAATCAGGGCCCGGCCCGTCTTCTCCCCCCGGCCCGCCCGGCCCACCACCTGGGTGAGCAGGGAGAAGGTGCGCTCCCCCGCCCGGAAGTCGTCCACGAACAGGGACTGGTCCGCCAGGATGACCCCCACCAGGGTGACGTTCTCAAAGTCCAGTCCCTTGGCCACCATCTGGGTCCCCACCAGGATAGGCACGTTTTTCTTCTGAAACTCCTCCAGAATGGCCTCGTGGGACCGGGAGGCGGTGACGGTGTCCGTGTCCATGCGCAGGATGGGGGTCTGGGGAAAGAGCTTCTGGAGCTCCTCCTGGACCTTCTGGGTGCCCACCCCGATGAAGTTGAGCCCTCCGCCGCACACCGGGCAGGCCCTGGGCAGAGGCTGGGAGTAGCCGCAGTAGTGGCACATGAGCCGCCCGTTGGCCGAGTGGTAGGTGAGCTTCACCGAGCACCGGGGGCACTCGGGCACGTGGCCGCACTCCCCGCAGGACACCATCCGGCTGGCCCCCCGGCGGTTCAGGAACAGGATGGCCTGCTCCCCCCGCACCAGATTCTCCTCCAGCTCCTGCCGCAGGGCGCGGCTGATGGAGGTGCCGTTGCCCGCCCTCAGCTCCTCCTTCATGTCCACGATGTGGACCTGGGGCAGGGCCTTCTGGTTGTAGCGCTGCCGCAGGGTGAAGCAGCGGTAGCTGCCGCTCTGGGCTGCGTACATGGTCTCCACCGACGGGGTGGCCGAGCCCAGCAGCAGCAGGGCGTTCTCCTGCACACAGCGGTATTTGGCCACCTCCCGGGCGTGGTAACGGGGGTTGTTCTCCGACTTGTAGCTGGCCTCCTGCTCCTCGTCCAGGATGACGATCCCCAGGTTGGACAGGGGGGCGAACACCGCCGAGCGGGTGCCGATGACCACCGGGGCCTCCCCCCGGCGGATGCGCTTCCACTCGTCGTACCGCTCCCCCGCCCGGAGAGAGCTGTGGAGCACCGCCACCTTGTCCCCGAAGTGGGCGGCAAAGATGCGCAGCAGCTGGGGGGTCAGGGCGATCTCAGGCACCAGGAACAGGGCGGTCTTTCCCCGCTTCAAAGTCTCCTGGATCAGACGCAGGTAGACCTGGGTCTTTCCGCTTCCCGTCACCCCGTACAGCAGGGCGGCCGCCGGCTGTCCCGTCCGGCACAGGGCGTCCAGGCCCTGGAAGGCCGCCTCCTGCTCCTCATTGAGGAGGATGGGGCCGGCCGGTTCCACCTCCGCCACGGCGGGGCGGCGGAATACCTCCTGCTCCTCCAGGGTGAGGATGCCGCTCTTCTCCAGGGACTTGATGGTGGGCATGGAGGCCCCGGTGAAGTAGCACAGCTCCTTGGTGGGAGCCGCCCCCAGCTGGCACAGCAGCTCGGTGACAGAATAGCGCAGCGGCGCCGTCCTGCGGCGGGGGGTGACCCGTGCCATGGCCTCCTCCGCCGGCATGGCCAGCACCGCCAATTTCTCCTTTTTATCTCCGATGCCCCGCTGGGCGCTGGTGATCCGCTCTGCGGCCCCCCGGTCAATCAGCGTCCGGATGGCGCCGTCCGGGTCCTTGGCCCCAAAGGCGGTGCGGATCTGCTCCATGTCGCCCCGTCCGCCCCAGGCCAGCAGCAGCTCCGCCAGCTTCTGGGCGGCTTTGGACTCCCCGGCGGCCTCGAAGGCCGCCGCCCGGTCCACCCCGCTCCTCAGAGCGACGCAGTCCCGCAGGGCGTAGTAAAGCCCCGCCGGGAGCATGGCCTTCACCGCGTCGTAGACGGTGCAGAAATACCGCTCCCGCATCCACAGTGCCAGCTTCAGCAGTTTTTCGTCCAGCACCGGCCGGTCGTCCAGGGCGGCAGTCACATCCTTCAGGCCGCCCTCCGCCCCCTCCCGGCTCAGGGCCAGGACGACGCCGTCCGACCCCCGGTTGCCCGCCCCGAAGGGGACCAGCACCCGCATGCCGGGCCGCAGGCGGCCCTCCAGCTCCCGGGGGACCCGGTAGTCATAGGGCCGGTCGATGGCGTAGATCGCCTTGGCCACCGCCACCTTGGCCGTCATGTGTCCCACGGGCTTCCCCTCTCCCCTTCGCTCTTACTGGGGCTGGCTCTGTTCCAGCTGGTTCATCTGCTCCAGCTGCTCGTCCAGCTTGCCGTCGGCCACCTCCTGGATGGCGATGCTCACCGACTTCTCGTCCAGGGGCTCTCCGGCCAGCTCGGCCTCGGTGGAGATCTCCCGGGCCCGGTGGGCCACCACGTTCACCAGCTTATAGCGGCTGGGCACCTTGTTCAGCAGGTCTCTCATAGCAGGATACAGCATCATAGGGCAAAACTCCTCTTTTCTTCAAAATCACGCAAATTGAGCCAGCATATGGCTCCGATTGGGCACGCGGCACTCCGCCGCAGTGAGAATGGCGGCGATCTCCTCCACCGCATTGGACACCTTGTCGTTGATGACCAGGTAGTCGTACTTGGGGATCTCCCGGAACTCCTGCCGGGCCTTCTCCAGGCGGCCGGCGATCACGTCCTCGCTGTCCGTGTTCCGCCGGTGGAGCCGGCGGGAGAGCTCCTCAAAGGACGGGGGGATGATAAAGATAAACAGGGCGTCGGGACAGCGCTCCCGCACCTTGGCCGCTCCCTGGACCTCAATGTCCAGCAGCACGTCGATCCCCGCCGCCAGCTTCTCCTGAATAAGCTTCAGGGAGGTGCCGTAGTAATTATGGACATACTCCGCAAACTCCAAAAGCTCGTCGGCGGCGATCATCCGCTCAAACTCCTCCCGGGAGACAAAGTTATAGTTTACGCCGTTCTGCTCCCCCACCCGGGGCTGCCGGGTGGTGTAGGACACCGAGAAATAGATGTTATCCCGCTGACCCAGCAGCTCGGCGATCACCGTGCTCTTTCCCACCCCGGAGGGGCCGGAGAGGACGATCAGCTGTCCCCGCTCTTTCTTTCGCGTCATTCGTCTTCCTCCTCTCCCGTGTCCTTCTCATCCTCCAGGCGGTTGGCCACCGTCTCCGGCTGGAGGGCGGAGAGCACCAGGTGGTCGTTGTCCATCACCAGCACCGCCCTCGTCCGCCGCCCGTAGCTGGCGTCAATGAGCACGCCCCGCTCCCGGGCCTCCTGGACCATCCGCTTGATGGGGGCGGAGTCCGGGCTGACGATGGCGATGAGCCGCCCGGCGGAGATCATATTTCCAAATCCAATGTTGATGAGCTTCAATCCGCCGCCCCCCTTACTCAATGTTCTGCACCTGCTCCCGGATCTTCTCGATCTCCGCCTTGATGTCCACCACGTGGCGGGCGATCTCCAGGTCGCTGCACTTGGAGCCGATGGTGTTGGCCTCCCGGTTGAACTCCTGGATCAGGAAGTCCAGCTTCCGGCCCACGGCCCCTCCCTTGGAGAGCATCCCCCGCAGCTGCTCGATGTGGCTGCGCAGGCGGACGGTCTCCTCGTCCACCGCCACCTTGTCGGCGAAGATGGCCGCCTCGGTGAGGATGCGGGCGGGGTCGATCTGGGTGTTGGAGAGGACCTCCTGCATCCGGGCCTCCAGCTTGGCGCGGTACTCGGACACGGTCTGGGGAGAGCGCTCCTCCACCTGGCCCACCAGCGTCTCGATGGTCTGGGCCCGGGAGAGCACGTCCGCCTCCAGCCGCGCCCCCTCCCGGGTGCGCATCTGGTCGAAGTCGGCCAGGGCCCGGTCCAGCACGGCGCAGATGGCCGCCGCCCGCCCCTCCAGGTCCTCCTCCGTCTTTTCCGCCAGCAGCACGTCGGGGAACCGGGACAGCAGGGACACCGAGATGTCCTGGGGCAGCCCGTAGGTCCCCGCCAGCTCCTTCAGCGCGGCAAAATAGCCGTCGGCCACCGGGCGGTTCACCGACACCTTCACCTGCTCGGCCCCTGTGTTGTCCAGGGTCACAAACACATCCACCTTGCCCCGGGAGATGGTGTTCTGCACCCGGGACTTGATGGCCTCCTCCGCGAACAGGTAGAGCCGGGGCATGCGCACATTGCAGTCCAGATACCGGTTGTTCACCGACCGCAGCTCCACCGTAATGGTACACCCTGCGACGGTATCCTCCGCCCGGCCGTACCCTGTCATACTCTTGACCAAATCCGGTCACTCCCTCATGTTCACATTCTACATCCCCTTGGGCCGTAGCCGGGCGTTGAGCCCACCGATCAGCCGGGACAGAGCGATGTCATACAAAATAAAGATCACGTTGCCCGCCAAATAGAGGACCCACGCCTGGGCGCTCATCCACTCCGGGAGGGCGGGCAGAAACAGCTCCCGGAAGGCAAACCACAGCAGGGTCAGGGCCGCGTTGAAATAGACCAGCTTCCCGGCCCACTCCGCAGTGCGGCTCTTCAGCTGCTCCAGGCGGCTCTTGACCACCGGGTACAGGCCCAGAAACACCAGGTACATCAGAGCCACCCCCTTGTCCGGCAGGAGCAGCAGCCCCAGAGTGGAGGCCGCCGCCCAGCACAGCAGGCCCGCGCCCCGTCCGGCGGCCAGAACGGCCCCCACCGGGAACAGGCCCGCCACCGCAGTCACCCCCAGCTGTCCCGAGGGGACTACGCAGGCCAGCCACAGCACGGCCAGACTGCCCGCGGCCAGCACGCCGCCCAGGGCCACCTGCCAAGTCTTTGTCGCTTTCATCTCAGTTGCAGCCTCCGCACAGACAGTTCAGGCACAGCATGGTGGTACAGCAGTCCAGGGAGTCCATTCCGCCGCTGTTTCCATAGGGGCGGTAGGCCTGGCCGCCCCGCTGCATCATGTTCAGGGCCTGGCGGTACTCCGGGTTGCCCGGCTCCATCTGGACGGCCAGATTGTAGTTCTGCATGGCCTCGTCCAGCCAGCCCCGGCGGTAGGCGATGCTGCCCATGAGGAAGTACCACTCGCCGCTCTTCTGGGGCACCTCCTGAAGCAGGCGCTCGGCGGAGTTCAGGTCCCCCATGTTGATCAGGTTGCGCACCCGGTTGAAGGTGGGGTTGTTGGTCCCGCCGTAGGACTGCTGCTGATAGCCATATTGGTAGCCGCCCGAGGAGGACGAGGAGGACTGGCTGTAACCGCCCCCTCCGCCGCCGCTGCGCTGCTTCTGGATGGCCTCGTAGGCCTCGTTGACCTCTTTCATCTTCTCCTCGGCCAGGTCGGCCAGGGGGTTGTCCACGTAGTTGTCGGGGTGATACTTGCGGGCCAGCTCCCGGTAGGCCTTCTTGATCTCCTGGTCGCTGGCGTCGGGCTTGACGCCCAGAACGCTGTACGGATCTCTCATGTGTTGTGTCTCCATATCTTTTGTTTTTGGATCTGCTTCCAGCTCCCGTCGAACACAGCCTGCTGCACCAGCGGGAGGCCCAGATACAGAATATTCTCAATCACCGGCCAGCGGCATCCGAAGTCCGCCAGCTGGGCCGCCGAACCCATCAGGTTCAGCGAGTGGTCCAGAGTCCGCCTCATGGCCTCGCCGTCCCCCTCCGGTCCGAAGCGGGCGGCCACGGCGTTGTAGTTCCCCGAGGCCCGGTCCTCCTCCAGGTCGTCCTGGGCGTCGATGAGGTAGATCCACCTCCCCAGGTGGTAGAGCAGCTGCTGAAGCGCCCGGTCCCGGGCCGCCTCCCCGGAGGCCGGGGCCGCCCCCTGGAGGAGCACCGCGAAGGTGTCCGCCGCCCGGTCCATGGAGGAGCACCCCTCCGCCTCCAGGGCGGAGAGCTTCTCCAGGCTCTCCCGCACACAGCGGTCGAACTCCGGACGGCGGCGGGCCGCCTTCCGGTAGGCCGGCTTCAGCAGGAGGGCCAGCGTCCGGGCGGGAATCCCCTTCCAGAGGCCGCTGTCCCGGGCCTTGTCCCGGAGCTGCCACCAAGTGAGCACCACGCTCTCGTCCGCCGCCGCGTCCAGGGCCTCCGACGGCTGGCACATGGGCTTTTTCAGCAGGGGGTTGGCGTGGCACCGCCCCCGGCAGGGGGCGAAGCGCTCCTCCGGCTCAGAGAGCAGGAGGGCCAGAAAGGTGAAGTCGTAGTTGAGGAACATGGGGGCCAGCCACCCGTACCGCCGGCGCATGGCGCCGCACAGGCCGCAGTAGGTGGCCTTGTACAGGTCAAAGTCCCGGCATTTCAGTTCCTCCCGGACAGGCCGGACATAGCCGAACACGCATCCACCGCCTTACGCCTGGTGGCGCAGGATGACAAACTCCGGCTTCTGGCTGCGGGTGATCCGGCGGTTGACCCACACGGCGGGCAGAAAACCCACCAGCAGGCCCACGGCCGCAGTCCCCACCGAGGCCCCCTCGCCCAGTCCCAGGGCCATCCCCGCCAGGTAGCCCAGGACCAGAAATACGCACGGGATGGCGAACACCAGGACCGACAGGCCGATGGAGTGGCCGACAGAGGGCTCCACCTCCACCCGCTCCCCCGGCTTGGTGCCGATGGGGTCGCTGGCCAGGGCCAGCAGCTCCCCCTGGGGCTTCTGCATGCAGCCGGCGCAGTTTCCGCCGCAGCTCAGGCCGCACTCCACCTGCCGCAGCAGGGAGACCTCCACCACGCCCTCTTTGATCTGCTTTTTTACGATTGCGCTTTGTACCATAGAAATGAAACGCCTCCGATGTTACTGGGTAATGTTTACGCTGATGGTATAGGTGCCGATGACCCCCACCTCGTCGCTGGCGTCCAGGTAGACCTGGGCCGGGACGGACCGGATGCCGGTGCCCGCCACGTCGGACAGGTCCGCCACGATGCGCAGCTGGCTGGCGTCAATCTGGTCCAGCACGCTGGCGCTCCCCCGGACCACCACCGTCCGGGTGGTGGTCACCAGATCCGCCCCGTAGGGGTCGGGCACGTTGATAACAGAAATATTGGTCACGTCAAAGGACCGGGTCTCCAGCCCGCTGACGGTGACGGTCACCTGGGCCTCGGTCACCCCGTCCGCATTCTCCAGGGTGGGCGAGAGCTCAATGGGCATGGTGATGGTGGAGGTGCCGATCACCTGGGACAGGTCGATGCTGCCCAGGGAGATCTCGGTGAGGGCGGACAGCTCCTCCTGGGTGCCCACCACCGTGATGGTCTTGGGCTGGATGTTCACCGTGACGGTCCCGTTGTCCGCCGAGGCGCCGCCGCCGGGGATGAGGTTGACCGTCAGGTCCACCTCCTTGACCACGCCCACCGTCATGGTGACGTAGGCGGTGTCCTGGCTGAGGGTCACATTGGTGTCGGTGATCTCGTTGCCGTCGGCGTCCAGCATGACCAGGGGCAGGCTGCCGGCAAAGGACTGGTCCAGGTTCTCCGCCTGGAGCACAGCCACCACCCGGCGGACCCGGGCCACCGCGTCCGGCGTGCCGCTGACGGTCACCGTCTCAGGGTCGGCCACCGGCGTCCCGGCCTGATAGCCGTCGGCCACATTGCCCTCCAGCCGGACCTCCACGTTCATGGTCTCGGTGGTCAGGGTGTCCACTGTGACGGTGATGGTCTGGGTCTCCTGGTTGGCGGGGAAGTAGGCGTCCGTGGTGTCCACGTTGGTGGGCAGCCGGGGCGTGCAGGCCAGCTCATAGGAGCCCGCCTCCGTGATGGTGGACACATCCACCGTGGCCACAATGTTGTTCCGGTTCAGGTTCCGCTGGACGCTCCAGGGGGCGTTCACCGTCACATTGACCGTGTCCTGGGACAGGCTGGCCACCGTCAGTCCCCGCTCGTTGAGCACCCGGCTGTTGGTGATCTGGATCGGGACATTATAAATGGTATAGTCGCTGGCGGTGTTCTGCACATTCCGGATATACAGCCAGAAGGCCACCGCAATCAGGACGGAGACAAGGATATAGAGCCAGCGGCTTTCCTTCAGACGCTCCATCATTCCTCCCCCTCCTTCTTTCCACGGCTGATCAGATTGGACAGAAGGCCGCTCAGATTCAGGTTTTTCTCCTCCTCCGCCTCCTCGGGCAGCAGTTCGTTGCGCAGCAGGCGCTCCAGGGTCTCCGGGGCCAGATGGCGCTTGAGCATGCCGCCCATGGCGGCGGAGATGGAGCCGGTCTCCTCAGAGACGATGACCACCACCGCGTCGGAGTGCTCGCTCATGCCGATGCCCGCCCGGTGGCGCATGCCCAGATCCCGGCTCAGATTCACATTGCCGGACAGGGGGAGCATACAGCCCGCCCCCACAATACGCCCTTCCCGCACGATGACCGCGCCGTCGTGGAGGGGGGCCTTGTTCCAAAACAGATTCTTCAACAGCTCGCTGGACACGGAGCAGTCCAGGGGGGTTCCGGTCTTGATCACGTCGTCCAGCAGATTTTTCCGCTCAAAGACCATGAGGGCCCCCACCTTGTCCTTGGACATGGAGGTGTATGCCTCCACCGTCTCCCGGATGGCGGTCTCCATGTCGTAGGGGGAGGCGGGGCGCTGGCTGCTGAACATGCTGGACAGCTTCCCGCTGCCCAGCCGCTCCAGCACCCGGCGGATCTCCGGCTGAAACAGGATGACCAGGGCCAGGATGCCCCACTCCACCACCCAGTTCAGCACCCAGCTGGTGGCGGTGAGCTGCAGCCAGTCGGCCGCGGCGATGGCCACAATCAGCACCAGGACGCCCTTGATGACCCGGCCGGAGCTGCTCTTCCGCATGATCCACAGCAGCTGGTAGATGGCAACGGACAAGATGGCGATGTCGATCAGATCGAAGATCCGGATGGTGGTGACAAACGGGATCTCCTCCTGAATAAAGCTCATCAACGTCTCCAACAACGCGACCCCTTCCTTCCTGCTGTGATTGACGGCCACTCCCCAGCCGGGCCGAAGCCAGCCCTTTGGAGACAACATGTCTATCTTAGTTATTATACGATATTCCAGACGGGATGGCAACATGAATTCCCAGTCCAAGAATGAAAAATTCGTGAATTTTCCGTGTCCTTCTCTGGTGGAACAGCATCAATACGGCCCCCTCCGCCGGCCTTTTGCTTCCCGCGCTTTGGCCGGGCGCAAAGAATTTTTCGCCCTCTGCCGCACAATTCCCGGGACAATCGTGTTATCTAAACATATATCGGGAAAATAGGTCCACAGAGTTGATTCCCATCTCTTTGAGCTTGTTTGCCACGGTATGACTTCTCCTTTTTCTCAGATGGCAGTAAAAAATGTTCCTGTGGAACTCCTTTCGCTCGTTCTCTTCACAGAAAAAGGTGCCGCTCAATTGCAACACCTTAGTTATGCAACTGCATTTCACAAAGCGTCATACCCCAGAGAGTCCGCATACACTCCGCTTACACGGTCCACATCTCTGTTTAATTAGAAGACCGCCCCGGCGCTTTTTCTGGACAGGTCCTCCCCTGCCGTGGTACAATAAGCTATCAAATTTCCATGCACTGCATGGCGGAGGAGGCAGCGATTATGTACGAACTTTGGACCGCACTGGAACAGGCGAGAGAGTACAAGTGGGTGGAGCTCTCCCACCCCCTGGACAACGACAGCCCCTACTGGTCGGGTATCCCGGACGGGTCGGTGGAGCTGTCCAAAATGGTGTACGACTGGGGCAACCCCATGCTGGACTGCCTGATCCAGACCTTCAAGTTCCCCGGCCAGTTCGGCACCCACATCGACTTCCCCGGCCACTTCCTCAAGGGCGGCCTGCTGTCCGAGGCCTACGGGGCCCGGCAGCTGGTCTACCCCCTGTGCGTGGTGGACGTGAGCGAGAAGGTGAAGGAGGACGTGCACTATGCCGTCACTGTCCAGGACATTCTGGACTATGAGGCCAAATACGGCCCCATCCCCGACGGGGCCTTCGTGGCCCTGCGCACCGACTGGGGCAAGCGCTGGCCCAGCATGGACGCCCTGTCCAACTTCGACGCTGAGGGGGGCGAGCACACCCCCGGCTGGTCCATGGAGGCTCTGAAGTACATCTACGAGACCCGCTCCGCCGCCGCCAACGGCCATGAGACCATCGATACCGACGCCTCCCATCTGGCCGCCGAAGCGGGAGACCTGGCCTGCGAGCGGTACGTGCTCTCCAGCGGCAAGCTCCAGGTGGAGCTGCTGTGCAACCTGGATCAGGTGGCCCCCGCCGGGGCGGTGATCCTGGTGTCCTACCCCAACATCAAGGGGGCCACCGGCCTGCCCGCCCGGGTGTGGGCCGTAACCCCGTAAAGCAAATTTACTTTATCCTGTTTTCAAAAGGACGCCGGACTGCCTGCGGGCAGTCCGGCGTCCTCTGCTTTTCCTATTTTTTCAAAATCCGCTTCAATGCGGCCAGATCCAGGAGGTTCACCGTCTCGAATTTTCTCTTATAAAACACCGCCCAGTTGTTGAACACACAGGGCAGGGCCTTGGCCTTCTCCAGAGAGTCCACGGGATGGAAGGTCACCGGAGTTCCGGTCTCCTGGCAGTACGACCGGGCCAGCTCCACGCTCTGGAGGATATAGGGGCACTGGAAGTCATAGAAGATGGTCAGCTCCTCCCCCTCCGCCCTTGGCTCCTTGACCTGGGGCGCGAACCGGGGGGCCGTCCCGTCAAGGGACCGGGCCAGCAGGGTATACCCGTAATCGGTGGCGTCCGCCGTCTCAAATCCGAATTTCCGGGCGAAGGACTGGTCGGAGAGCCATGCCTTCTGCTTGGCCGCCCCCAGCATGCACACCCCGGACCTGCCTCTCGCCCGGGCGTCAGCCAGACAATACTCCATCAGCGCCCGGCCGTACCCCTTCCCCTTCTCGCCGCCCAGCACCCACAGGCAGTAGATGTAGAGGTAGTTGTCCCCCAGAACCGGGACCCAGGCCGTCTCCAGGGGGGCGTACTCGATGAACACCGTGGCCTTCGCGTCCAGCTTTCGGAACACGTGTCCCTCCTTCAAGCGGTCGGAGAGCCACTGACGCTTGGCCTCCACCCCCGGGTGGGGCTTTTTGCTGCGGATGATGCAGCACAGGTGCTCCCGTTCCAGATTTTCCGGGGTCAAGTTGACAAATGCTCCCTCCATGGGCTCCACCCGCCTTTTCTATTACTCGTACAAATATTCTATCACACAGGGCGTTGGACCACAACCGCCTTATGAGGAAGCGGAGCCTCCTACCAGGCACCCCGCCGCGATGGCCGCCGCCAGCTTCGTCTGGTAATTCGGGTCCTGGAGCAGTCCCCCCTCCTCCGGGTTGGAGAGAAAGCCGCACTCCACCAGCACCGCCCGGTTGGGGATGTGGTTCATCAGGTACACCGTGTCCGGGATGGGCTTGCTCTCCCGGCTGTTGTCCGGCTGGAGGCTCTCCCGGACCACCCCCTGGATGACCTGGGCCAGCTCCTGAGAGCCCTGGGTGGGGGCATAAAAGACCTGGGTCCCCCGGTACCGGGACTGCTGGAAGATATTCTGGTGGATGCTCAACAGGGTGGCCTCCGGGTATGACGACGCCGTACCGGCCCGGTTATGCAGGTCGGACGCCTTCTTCTCCCGCAGGGAGACCGCCTCCGGGTCGTGGAGGGAGATGTCCTCGGTGCGGAGCATGAGGGCGGGCTCTCCGCAGAAGCCAAAAATTCCGTCCACCCGCCGGGCGATCTCCAGGTTGATCCGGCTCTCCACCACCCCACCCGGGGACACCGCGCCCCCGTCCTCTCCCCCGTGGCCAGCGTCTATGATCCACCGCACGCCGGAGGCATCACGGATTGCCGCCGCGGTGGACGCCCGCCCCTCCCAGCGCCAGGCCAGGCCGCCCAGAACCGCGCCCAGGACCAGAATGCCCGCCGCCATCCACAGCGCTCTCCTTTTCATAAGGCCCCACCTCCCCCTTCAAACTATGGCCCGCAGCGGCGGCATATGAAAAATATTTTTCCGCCTCTCCGCCGGTTTTCCCGCCGGTTTTCCCATCGGTTTCCCCGTTTCTCCGCTCAAGTTCCCCATATTCCGTCTCCTCTCTCTCCCCCTCTTCCTCCCCGCCGGGGACCGGCCGGACGGACGGAACATAGAATGGACTGGAGGAACCCCTGGGCTTCTCCGATCCCAACCAAGGAGGAATCCTGTCTTGAACAACGAAACCGGCAATTCCTGCCCGATGCCCTCCTGCCCGGACAACTACGGCACCATGCCCTCCTGCGCCGGGCTGGCGGTCCCCTATGTACCTTTTCAGCAGACTGGCTCCAAGCAATATTCCCAGAATGACGCCCTCAGCAACGGGACCCTGTTTCCCGGCCTGAACCTGCCCTTCCATTTAAAGGTGGAGGGGAGCACCCTGCCCTCTACCCCCCTGGTGGAGCTCCAAGCCCTGGAGTTTGTGGTGCTGGAGCTGGGCACCTACCTGGACACCCACCCGGACGACACCGAGGCCTTTGAGCTCTTTAAGCAGTACTCCGCCATGGAGCAGAGCGCCAAGGCCGCCTACGAGGCCAAATTCGGCCCCATCACCAAGACCAGCGCCGCCGCCGGCAGCTCCTACCGCTGGCTTCAGGACCCGTGGCCCTGGAATTATGGGCAGAATGAGGTGAAATGAGATGTTTATTTATGAGAAAAAACTCCAGTTCCCAGTAAAGATCGCCACCCCCAACCCCAAGCTGGCCTCCTTTATCATCAGCCAGTACGGCGGGCCCGACGGGGAGCTGGGGGCCTCCATGCGCTATCTGTCCCAGCGGTACTCCATGCCCTTCGCCGAGGCCAAGGGGCTGCTCACCGACATCGGCACCGAGGAGCTGGGCCACATGGAGATGGTGGCGGCCATCGTCCACCAGCTCACCAGAAATCTCAGCGACGAGGACGTGCGGAATAATTCCGCTTTCGCCCCCTACTTCGTGGACCACACCACCGGGGTCTACCCCACCGCCGCCTCCGGCTTCCCCTGGACCGCCGGCTCCATCCAGTCCACCGGCGACCCCATCGCCGATCTGACGGAGGACCTGGCAGCAGATGGTGCAATGGCGCATGGCCAACGTCCCATAAACCACAACAAATTCCCTGATTCCACTTTTTAGAGCGGAATCAGGGAATTTTTATTCGACATGCCACGGTTTCGGCCAGCGCCTGCAAGTCCTTCTCCTTCTGAACCGCATTTGCATTTTGGATCGCCAAACAGCATCGTCATGGATCGCTCCCCCAGGTCTGAATCGCTTTATCCGGCAAAAAAGCCTCGCCTTCCGGCACAGTTCCGAGTTTCAAACAGGACCCCGCACTCCTCCGCAGCATTCTATCCTCCCCCCTGCGGACCGAGGGTTAAGACAGAACATCCATCAGATACCGTCCTACTATGGAGACAACAAACATAAAGTGGTCATGATCTAAATCTAGAAAGGAGCATGCCCTTTATGAACCGACTTCCACTTCCCTCCCCACCATGCCGAAGCGTATTCCAGAAATCCGGGACGTCCCTGACATCGGAGCGATACACTAAGATCTGGATCCAGCTGATCAACCAGATGGAGCGTTCCAATTCCATCGCAGCAGGACTTCAGTAACGGCCGCAAAAGCGGTCTCCCGACAAACACAGTTCGGGGGACCGCATTTTTGATAGGAGCGTTGACCATGTCCAAAGCCGCAATCTACTGCCGTCTATCTGAGGAGGACCGGAACAAGGCTTCCGCCGAGGACGACAGCGTGAGTATTCAAAACCAAAAGTCCATGCTCCTGCAATATGCCATGCAGCAGGGCTGGGAAGTATTTCACATTTACAGCGACGATGACTACACGGGTTCTGACCGAAACCGCCCGGAGTTTCGCCGCCTCTTAGCGGATGCTCAGGCACATAAATTTGATATCATCCTCTGCAAAACTCAGTCCCGCTTTACCCGTGAGCTGGAACTGGTAGAAAAATACATACACGGTCTTTTCCCGCTGTGGGGAATCCGTTTCGTCAGCATTGTGGACAATGCGGACACCGACAACAAGGGGAACAAAAAATCCCGCCAGATCAATGGTCTGGTAAACGAATGGTATCTGGAGGACATGTCCGACAATATTCGCAGCGTCCTCACCAATCGCCGGGAACAGGGCTTTCATATTGGCGCTTTCGTCCTCTATGGATATCAGAAGGACCCGGCTCAGAAGGGCCATCTGATTATTGACCCAGAGGCCGCCGCAGTCGTGTGCCGGGTCTTTACCTTGTTTTCACAAGGATATGGAAAAACGGCCATCGCCAGAATTCTGAATGAGGATGGGATCCCCAATCCCACTGAGTATAAGCGCCGGAAAGGATTGCGGTACCAATCTCCCCCTGGAAAAACAGGAACGCTGTGGAAATATCCTGCCATCTCCCACATGCTGACCAATGAGATCTACATCGGCAACATGGTCCAGGGGCGATATGGCAGTGTATCTTATAAAAGCAAACAGAACAAGCCCCGTCCCAAAGATCAGTGGATTCGGGTCGAACATACTCACGAGGCAATCATCGGCCAGGAGCTATGGGAACGGGTCCAAGCATTGATACAAGAAAAGGCAAAGCCCTTTACAGGCGGTTCGATTGGGCTCTTTGCCAAAAAGGTGCGCTGCGCCAATTGCGGATACACCATGCGCTCCACGAAAAACCGCGGGCGGCACTATCTTCAGTGCTCCAATCGCCGCGTCTCCCAGGACGCCTGTATCGGTTCCTTCCTCTCCGTGGAGAAACTGGAGCGCATCGTGGTCCAGGAGCTGAACCGGCTCTCCGCGCAGTATTTGGATCAAGATGAGCTGGAACGAAACCTGAATTTTTCCGGTTCTCTCCAGGCTCAGAAACGGAAAACGCTGGATCAGCGCTCCAAATATCAGACACAGCAGGAGGAGTTTCAAACAGGCCTTCGGGAGCTCTATCTGGATAAGGTGCGAGGAATTCTGTCCGAGGCGGATTTTCTCAGTCTCTCCCAGGACTTCTCCAAGGAAAAGGAGCTGCTCGAGGAAAAAATCGCGGAAACCAACCGTCGTCTGGAGGAACTGGACGTCCGGATTGCCGCCGGGGACAACCGACGGGAACTGGTCCAGCGTTACGCCAATCTGGAGCACCTGACCCGTGAAATGGTGGAGGCCCTCATTGACTATATTCTAGTGTGGAAACGCCGGCCTGGGGAGAGTGATCCGCCGGTTGAAATACATTGGAATTTTTAGGATCATGCTGTATACTGGTGAAAGGAAGATCAATCTTTCCTTTCACCAACTTTTTTGAGGGGGCTTTGATCCATATGGAATCGTATCTGGCGCATATAACGGAAGATGGCAGAAAACAGACCGTTCTTCAGCATCTGGAGTCCACTGCCTGGCGATGCAGCACGTCTGCGCGTGCGTTCTGTGCCGCAGACCAGGGAGAACTGGCTGGCCTGTCCCACGACTTAGGAAAGTATTCCAATGAGTTTCAAAATCGGCTTCTGCAACACGGCCCGAGGGTAGACCACGCTACCGCCGGGGCCTTTGAATGCTTTCGCTTGGGACAGCCCTATGCGGCGTTCGCAGTAGCCGGACATCACAGTGGTCTCCCTGATGGCGGAAGTCAAACGGACGCTCCGGATTCCAGTTCCTTTTTTGGCCGCATGAACCGTGCCCTTCAGGGCAGGCTGCCGGAGTATACCGTCTGGCAGTCCGAACTCACCCTGCCTGCTCCTCCTCTGCCAAACACTTTGGAGCCGCAGCTGGAGGGGATGTTCTTCACCCGTATGCTCTTCTCTTGTCTGGTGGACGCAGACTACTCCGATACAGCGGAATTTATGGCCAGCCGCCCCGGCACGGTATGCCCCAGCACATCCATGGATTCTTTGATGGCGCGGCTTCAGAACTACATCTCCGGATGGTTTCCGCCCAAAGGGGAACTGAATGCCCAGCGGTGCTCCATTTTAGAGAAGTGCATCAAGGAGGGAGAGCGCCGTGCCCCTGGCCTCTACACGCTGACCGTTCCAACTGGCGGAGGAAAGACTGTGGCCTCTCTGGCCTTTGCACTATCTCAAGCCAAAGCACAGGGACTTTCCCGTGTAATCTATGTGATCCCGTACACCTCCATCATTGAGCAGACCGCTCAAAAATTCCGCGAGATCCTGGGGGCGGACTGTGTTCTGGAGCACCACTCCGGCGTACTCTATGACACGGATCAGGAAGCCACTCCTGAATCCTCCCGCCTGGCTCGTGCCACCGAGACCTGGGACATGCCGGTGATCGTGACCACAGCGGTGCAATTTTTTGAATCTCTCTTCTCCTGCCGTCCCTCTCAGTGCCGGAAACTCCACAATATCGCCCAAAGCGTCATTGTATTTGACGAGGCACAGATGCTGCCTCTCCCCTACCTGCGCCCCTGCGTCTGGGCCATTGCCCAATTGGTCAAACACTACCGGGCCTCCGCGGTTCTGTGCACCGCCACTCAGCCGGCACTGGTCCCCATTTTCCGGGAATTTGCTCCGGAGCTTCCGGTCACAGAGCTCTGCCCACCGGAGCAATTCCGGTGGGATGTATTCCGGCGCGTGACCTTCCGGCAAGCGGGGCGGATAACCTATGAGGAACTTGCCGCGCAGCTTCAGGAGCAGGATCAGGTCCTGTGCGTTGTTAACTCCCGAAAATCAGCCCAGGAGATTTTTCTGCGTCTGGAGGGCGAGGGGTGTTTCCATCTCTCCACCCTCATGTATCCCGCTCACCGCCGGGCTCAGTTGGAAGAGATTCGCCGCCGACTGGACAAGAGGCTTCCCTGCCGGGTGGTGTCCACCTCCCTGATTGAGGCCGGCGTGGATGTGGATTTCCCCGCCGTCTACCGGGAGGAGGCCGGGCTGGATTCCATCCTCCAGGCCGCCGGACGGTGCAACCGGGAGGGGAAACGGCCTTTGGAAAACAGTATCGTCACCGTATTCCGGGGCGAGGGGAACACACCTCCCCTCTTTGCCACTGCCATCGGAGCCGGCCGAGAAGCTATGGCCCGCTATGAGGACATCACCTCCCCGGAGGCCGTCCACACCTATTTTTCAAATCTTCTGGACTTGAAGGGAACAGAAGCTCAGGACGCGCAGCACATTCTCCCTCTGATGCAGTCTGAACTGTTTCCCTTCCGCACGGTGTCCGAGCGGTTTCATTTGATCGACAGCCCCACCGTCACCATTTACATTCCAAAAGAAGAGGGTGCCGAACTGATCGAGCGCCTGCGGAGCGGAGAACGTAGCCGAGACCTGTACCGCCGCCTGGGACAGTACGGAGTCTCCGTTTACGAGCAGCACTTCAACACACTGGACCAGGCCGGAGATCTGGAGCGGCTGGAGGACGGCTCGGTCATCCTCTCCAACCTGGACCTCTATTCCGAGGATACCGGTTTGAGTTTAAAGGCGGACAGCGGGAAGGGATTGTTTATTTAATTCAAATATAGTATAATTTCTCTGCGCTATATTCAGCATTTTATCTAGCAGAAAGAAGGAAATGCCAATGATCCAATTGGAAGTCTGGGGAGACTATGCGCTCTTCACTCGTCCAGAGATGAAGGTTGAGCGGGTCAGCTACGACGTGATGACCCCCTCCGCCGCCCGGGGACTGATCGAGGCTATCTACTGGCACCCAGGGCTGCGGTGGGTCATCGACCAAATCCATGTGTGCGCCCCCATCCGTTTCACCAACCTGCGGCGCAACGAAGTAAAATCCAAAATCCCGGCCCGGACGGCACGCACCGTCATGGAAAAGGGGGAGGGACAGCTGTATCTGTGCACCTCGGACGACATCCAGCAGCGGGCCGCCCTGCTGCTGAGGGACGTACGCTATGTGATCGAGGCCCATTTTGAGATGACAGACCAGGCCGCTCAGGGGGACAACCCCGGAAAGTTTCAGGATATTGTGAAGCGCCGGATCAAGCGGGGGCAGTTCTACCATCAGCCCTGCTTCGGCTGCCGGGAATTTCCCGCCCAATTCCGGTGGTGTGAGGAGCTCCCCCCCTGCCCCGATGAGCTGAAGGACAGGACCCAAGACCTGGGCTGGATGCTCTACGACATGGACTATACCGACCCGGAAAATATTCGGCCCCTATTCTTCCGGGGCTCCCTCCAAAACGGAGTTCTGAACGTCCCGGACCGGAACAGCGGGGAGGTGCGGGGATGATCCTTCAAGCGCTGACCGAGTATTACCAGGCTCTGGAGCGGGAAGGAAAGATTGCCGCACCGGGGTGGGGACCAGCCAAGGTCTCCTTTGCCCTCTGCCTAAACCAGGACGGAACACTGGAACAGGTCGTTTCTGTTCAGGTTCAGGTGGAGCAGTCAAAAGGTAAAAAAACAGTTTTACTCCCACGGGTTATGACAACACCTAAATTCTTAGAAGAGCGAACTTCTGGAACAAAGCCATATTTTCTCTGCGACAACTCAAGCTATCTCTTGGGCGTAGACAATAAGGCCCCAGAAAAGCGCCTCAAAGAGCGTTACAAAGAATGTAAGCAGTTACATCAAGCTGTACTTCAAAATGTGGATTCTCCTGCCGCCCATGCCGTTTTGGCGTTCTTTCAGAAGTGGGATCCTGCACAATCCCGTTCACACCCTGCTTTGGAGGAACACCAGGAAGAAATTTTTTCTGGCGTAAACCTGGTATTTCGTTATAATGGAGGCTTTGTACATGAGGATTTAGCTATCCGAAACGCTTGGGAGGAATATTATAACCGGCCAACAGCAGACAGCCCAAGAACAATATGCCTAGTAACCGGACAAGAAGGGCCACTTGCTCGTCTCCATCCATCTATCAAAGGCATTCTTAATGGCCAAGCTATGGGCAATTCTTTGGTCAGTTTCAACGACGTTGCTGATGAATCTTATGGCTGCGTGAACGATCAGGGTAAAAATGCTCCCACCGGAAAATTTGCCGCCTTCGCCTATACCACTGCCCTGAACCACCTGTTGTCCGACCGGGACCACGTGTTCCGCATCGGAGACGCCACTGTGGTCTGCTGGGCCAGAAACGCGAAACCGGCCTACGCCGCCCTGTTTGGAGGGGCTGCCTTCGGCGCCGCCGTCCCCTCCTACACGGAAAACGACCTGCGTGGAATGGTAAAAAGCCTCTGCGCCGGACAGCCGGTGACCTATGAGGCGGACAAGCTGGACCCCGGCATGGACTTCTATGTCCTGGGCCTCTCCCCCAACGCCGCCCGGCTGTCGGTGCGGTTCTTCCTGCATAACACGTTTGGCGGCTTTCTGCGCAACATCCAGGCCCACTACGACCGGTTGGAGATCGTCCGGCCCGCTTATGACAAGTTCGAGACTCTCCCTCTTTGGAAGCTGCTCAGCGAGACGGTCAATCAGAACTCCAGAGACAAATCCCCCGCCCCCGATCTGGCCGGCGAGGTCCTGCGGGCCGTCCTGATGAACACCCGCTATCCCGCCACGCTGCTCAACGGCGTGACTTTACGCATCCGGGCGGAGCGGGAAATCACCCGAGGGAGAGCGGCTGTTTTAAAAGCCTATTATCGGAAGCTGCAGGAGACAATCAAACGAGAAAATCCCGACATACCGGAGGAGGTCTTACAAGTGTCTCTCAATCCTAATACGAACAATATTCCATACACGCTGGGACGGCTCTTCTCCGTCCTGGAGGCAATTCAGGAGTCCGCCAATCCAGGCGTCAACGCTACCATCAAAGATAAATATTTCAATTCTGCGGCCGCCACTCCGGCTGTCATCTTTCCGGTGCTGACCAATCTGGCGCAGAAGCATTTGAAAAAGCTGAGCAGTTCTAATCGTGGACTTTCTATTTCCTATGAGAAACAGCTCACAGAATTGTTTTCCAAATTTGATGGAACAGAGTATCCCGCCCGGATGAATCTGCCCCAGCAGGGCTCGTTCCAGCTTGGTTACTACCACCAGACCCAGGCCCGTTATCAGAAAAAGGAGGAAAAAGAACATGTCTGATCCCATCAAAAACCGCTATGAATTCGTGATTTTGTTCGACGTGGAAAACGGCAATCCCAACGGGGACCCGGACGCGGGCAATATGCCCCGAGTGGACCCGGAGACCGGTCTTGGCATTGTCACCGACGTGTGTCTGAAGCGGAAGATCCGCAACTATGTGGAGACCGTGAAGGAGGACAGCACCGGCTACCGCATCTATGTCAAAGACGGCGTGCCCCTGAACCGCAGCGATGCTGAGGCTTACGCTGCTCTGGACGTGGATGAGAAATCGGTCAAGGAGAAGAAAAAAAGCGATCCAGACCTGGATCGAAAAATCCGGGACTGGATGTGTGCCAACTTCTACGATATCCGCACCTTCGGCGCAGTTATGACCACCTTCGTGAAAGCGGCCCTGAACTGCGGTCAGGTGCGTGGTCCGGTACAGCTGGGATTTGCCCGCAGCGTGGAGCCCATCGTTCCTCAGGAAGTCACCATTACGCGTGTGGCCATCACAACTGAGGCTGACGCGGAAAAGAAGGGAACAGAAATGGGACGCAAGTATATCGTCCCCTATGGTCTCTACCGTTGTGAAGGGTATATCTCCGCCAATTTGGCCCGAAAGGCCACCGGTTTTTCCGAAGAGGACCTGTCCCTTCTGTGGGAAGCTATCTTGAACATGTTTGAACACGACCACTCCGCCGCCCGTGGGAAAATGGCTGTCCGGAACCTGATCGTATTCAAGCATGACAGCGAACTGGGCAATGCCCCCGCTTGGAAGCTGTTCGAGGCGGTCCATGTGGATCGAAAGGATTCAGATGTTACTGCTCCGGCACGCTCCTATCAGGATTATATCGTGTCAGTGGACGAGTCCGCTCTGCCTTCCGGCGTCACATGTGTGCAGATGGGGTGACCTACTGTGAGGAGGACCTCCTCCCTCTCTCCGGCCTTCAGCATTTTGCTTTCTGCCGCCGCCAGTGGGCTCTGATTCATCTAGAGCAGCAGTGGCAGGAAAACCTGCGCACCGTAGAGGGAACTCTGCTCCATCAGCGGGCTCACGACGCCTCCCTCCGAGAGCGCCGGGGTGATCTGCTGATCCTCCGCGGTCTCTCCGTCGTCTCCCACACCTTGGGTCTGTCCGGTCAGTGCGACGTAGTGGAGTTTCATGCCTCGCCGGAGGGCATCCCGCTCCATGGGGAGGAGGGCCTCTGGCTTCCCTTCCCCGTGGAGTATAAACGCGGCCGTCCCAAAGCTCACCAGGCGGACGAACTCCAGCTTTGCGCCCAGGCCATGTGCCTGGAGGAGATGCTCTGCTGTTCTATCCCTGAAGGGGCACTCTTTTATGGAGAGCCGCGGCGGCGCACACCGGTCGCCTTTTCACCAGAACTGCGGGAGCGTGTCCGGTCTTACTCAGACGAGATGCACCAGTTTTACCGCCGGGGGCATACGCCGAAAGCAAAGCCCAGCAAGTCCTGTAACGCCTGCTCTTTAAAGGACCTTTGCCTGCCCCAGTTGACCCGGCGCGGCTCTGTGTCCAACTATCTGAAGAAGGCCATGGAGGAGTTGATATGAAACATCTGTTGAACACCCTCTTTGTCACCAGTGAGGATATCTACCTCTCCTTGGACGGGGAAAATGTGGTCGCAAACCGGGAACGGCAGGAAATCGCCCGATACCCTCTCCACACATTGGACGGGATCATATCGTTTTCCTATCCCGGGGCCTCCCCCGCTCTGATGGGCGCCTGCGCAAAGCGGGATATCTCTCTGGCGTTTTGTACCCCCCGAGGCCGTTTTTTGGCCCGTGTTACCGGAGCAAGCTCTGGGAACGTATTGCTTCGCCGTACTCAGTACCGAATTGCAGATGATCCAGGGCCGTGTTGCCGTATCGCCCGTAATATGATTTTGGGGAAGATATATAATGCCCGCTGGAGCATTGAGCGGACCCGGCGCGACCATGGGCTTCGGTTGGATGCGGACCGTTTTTCCTCTGTTTCTTCTAAGATGAAAGTGCTTCTTCCACAAGTTGCGGAAGAAGCCTCTTTAGACAATTTACGCGGATTAGAAGGTGCAGGAGCCACACTTTATTTCAGTGTGTTTGACCAGATGATTTTAGGCGAAAAGCCTCTCTTTCAGTTTTCCGGTCGGAACCGCCGCCCACCTCAGGACCCAATCAACGCGCTCCTCTCCTTTGCTTATAGCCTGCTGACCCACGACTGTGCCTCCGCTCTGGAGAGTGTGGGCCTGGATTCCTATGTAGGCTTTCTCCACCGTGACCGCCCCGGACGCACCTCTCTGGCATTAGATCTCATGGAAGAACTACGTCCCTGTATGGCGGACCGGTTCGTCCTGACGCTCGTCAATAACCGTGTCGTGGGCAACTCAGACTTTGATATTCGAGAAAATGGTGCTGTCTTTCTAAATGACACGGGCCGCCGGACTTTTTTGAAGCATTGGCAGACTCGAAAACAAGAGATACTGACCCATCCATATTTGCATGAAAAACTTCCCTGGGGATTGGTTCCCTATATTCAAGCGCTTCTTCTGGCACGCTGTCTCCGAGGAGATCTGGATTCCTATCCGCCTTTTTTATGGAAGTGACGCCCTATGTTGGTCTTGATTACGTATGACGTAAATACCGAAAATGCCGCCGGCCGCAAACGGTTGAGACAAATTGCCAAACAGTGCGTCAATTACGGCCAGCGGGTCCAAAATTCTGTCTTTGAATGTCTGCTGGACTCGGCCCAGTGTAAATTGCTCCAGGCAAAGCTATGTGCGATCATGGACCCGGAAAAGGACAGCCTTCGGTTTTATTACTTAGGGAAACGCTATGAAAATAAAATCGAACACTTCGGCCGTAAACAGACGTACCTGCCAGAGGAACCTATGATTCTTTAACTGTGCGAATAGGAAGCGCACACTGATTTCTTACTCGGTTCGCACTTGAAAAGCAGGATAAACATACCTGTCTTTATTAAAAATCCCATTTTGTGATTATTTTTATTTTGATTTTATAAGTATCTTTTTCAAAAATTAGAAAATCTATCCAAAATGACCCGCAGCATTTTGGATATGTTTGCTGTCGCTCCCCTCACGGGGAGCGTGGATTGAAATTTTTTGGCACAGGCCGCCCACCGCAAAAAGGGCATGTCGCTCCCCTCACGGGGAGCGTGGATTGAAATTCGGAGTTAAGGAGGTTGACCAGCCCGCAGGCATTGGAGTCGCTCCCCTCACGGGGAGCGTGGATTGAAATGCCGTGCGAAAGGAGGTTATCTCGTGGCGATTGAGCAGGTCGCTCCCCTCACGGGGAGCGTGGATTGAAATCATGGTCAGCGAGTCCGCCAGTACCGCCGAGGCGGTCGCTCCCCTCACGGGGAGCGTGGATTGAAATATGCCCCGGAACGCCCTGATGATGGTCCACAATATGGTCGCTCCCCTCACGGGGAGCGTGGATTGAAATCCGCGACATGTCCAGCCGAGGAACTGGTTTTGTAGTCGCTCCCCTCACGGGGAGCGTGGATTGAAATGGGAAGAAGGACCGGGCCCTGCTCTCGGCGGCCTGGGCGTCGCTCCCCTCACGGGGAGCGTGGATTGAAATAGACCGTTGGCTACCTGGCGCGGGAGCAGTCCCAGTCGCTCCCCTCACGGGGAGCGTGGATTGAAATTGATGATAAACGGGAGGGAAGTCAATGAGTAAAAGTCGCGTCGCTCCCCTCACGGGGAGCGTGGATTGAAATCCGGTGGTGGCGGCCCACGTCAAAGCGGACCAGGTCGCTCCCCTCACGGGGAGCGTGGATTGAAATCGCAAAAACCGCTTTAACCGTCCCACGGCCGCCGCGTCGCTCCCCTCACGGGGAGCGTGGATTGAAATTGTAGACGGCTCTCACGCCCAAGGTCTGGATTATGTCGCTCCCCTCACGGGGAGCGTGGATTGAAATTCCTCGTGGGCGGCCTTGTCCGCCTCATAGGCTTCGGTCGCTCCCCTCACGGGGAGCGTGGATTGAAATACTCGCTCATACAGGTTCATGGCGTCCTGGTCCGCCGTCGCTCCCCTCACGGGGAGCGTGGATTGAAATTCCCGGGTGAGCTTGTCCACTACCCGGCCCACGGTCGCTCCCCTCACGGGGAGCGTGGATTGAAATCGCGCTTCCCGCAGTTTCCGCAAAAACCGCTTTAGTCGCTCCCCTCACGGGGAGCGTGGATTGAAATTCCTCTCGGGCCGCCGCCAGGGAGGCATTGACCGTCGCTCCCCTCACGGGGAGCGTGGATTGAAATACCTGCTCCAGCTCGGCCCGCAGTTTGGGGGCGTCAGGTCGCTCCCCTCACGGGGAGCGTGGATTGAAATCTGCACCGGGGAAGTAAAAGCTCACCGCCCGGCGGTCGCTCCCCTCACGGGGAGCGTGGATTGAAATTCCAGCAAACGGAGTACATCGGCCATGGGGCCAGTCGCTCCCCTCACGGGGAGCGTGGATTGAAATCAACGATTCCGTATGCGTTGTTAAACGGACGAAGAACGTCGCTCCCCTCACGGGGAGCGTGGATTGAAATCACCCGGGAGGAGATGGCCACCATGGGGGTGGCCATGTCGCTCCCCTCACGGGGAGCGTGGATTGAAATGCCAGAAAACATTGAATTGGGCCGGCGTATCAGGTCGCTCCCCTCACGGGGAGCGTGGATTGAAATCTGGCCGTGGTAGGGGACAACACCCAGGAGGACGAGTCGCTCCCCTCACGGGGAGCGTGGATTGAAATCTATACTAAGCGATCCAAATAAAAAGCGCCGCCCCGTCGCTCCCCTCACGGGGAGCGTGGATTGAAATGGAGCATCCCCATTGGTGGAATGGGAGGAAGCACGTCGCTCCCCTCACGGGGAGCGTGGATTGAAATTCCCACTCCCCGGGGGAATCCACCCAGGGTGCGGGACGTCGCTCCCCTCACGGGGAGCGTGGATTGAAATCCTGTAGTGGACGCACTCCCGGCACCTGACCACAGTCGCTCCCCTCACGGGGAGCGTGGATTGAAATAGTTCCTCCTCCAGCATGCTCCAAAGCCCCCAGGTCGCTCCCCTCACGGGGAGCGTGGATTGAAATCCGAACGGACAGCGCATGAAGATGCAGAAGGCTCTGGTCGCTCCCCTCACGGGGAGCGTGGATTGAAATCCTGTGATAACACCCGCATGATACGATTGCTCCACGTCGCTCCCCTCACGGGGAGCGTGGATTGAAATTCGGTAGGCGATGCAGAAATCCTCTGCGCGTCCAGGTCGCTCCCCTCACGGGGAGCGTGGATTGAAATTGGAGTGGTATCTGAACTTGAAAAAGCCGCAATGGTCGCTCCCCTCACGGGGAGCGTGGATTGAAATCGCCTGCCTGCTGGTGGTCCGGGAGACCATGCTGGTCGCTCCCCTCACGGGGAGCGTGGATTGAAATTCAATGTCCATCAGGTGTCCTCCTCAAAATAGTCTGTCGCTCCCCTCACGGGGAGCGTGGATTGAAATAATGAGGTCTTGTCGGAGCCGGATCAAATGAATGTCGCTCCCCTCACGGGGAGCGTGGATTGAAATAGAGGCTACGCTACGTAGCTCATGCGGGGCTTAACGTCGCTCCCCTCACGGGGAGCGTGGATTGAAATGACTGGTGGGCCGAGTACATCTCCATGTATGAGCGGTCGTCGCTCCCCTCACGGGGAGCGTGGATTGAAATATTGCAGTCTGGCCCATCGATGAACGCATTAGTTGTCGCTCCCCTCACGGGGAGCGTGGATTGAAATCCGAGCAGACCAGAGGTCATAGACCTGCTGGAGCGGTCGCTCCCCTCACGGGGAGCGTGGATTGAAATTGAGCGGCCAGCTCCTCCCGGACGATGGTCCGCAGTCGCTCCCCTCACGGGGAGCGTGGATTGAAATGCAATCTCGTCTTCAAAGTTTGCCGGTAGCTTGTCGCTCCCCTCACGGGGAGCGTGGATTGAAATCCACTGGTCGTACAACATCAGCCCCGGGGCGTTGGTCGCTCCCCTCACGGGGAGCGTGGATTGAAATTCCGGGCTGATCTGCCCGGTGGTGCTGGTGTGGTACGTCGCTCCCCTCACGGGGAGCGTGGATTGAAATCTGATACCCTTAAAATCGAAAGCCTGGCAGACAGTGTCGCTCCCCTCACGGGGAGCGTGGATTGAAATATCCATCTCCAGCCGGAAGTGGAAAACGGTCAGAGTCGCTCCCCTCACGGGGAGCGTGGATTGAAATTACCCTTCCTGCATCGTCTTCGATGGCCTCCGGCTGTCGCTCCCCTCACGGGGAGCGTGGATTGAAATTTGGATCTACCCTCAGCGGTCTGCACTGTCTCTGGTCGCTCCCCTCACGGGGAGCGTGGATTGAAATTGCTGAGCGCCGCCGCCACCACGGCCACCTCCTGTCGCTCCCCTCACGGGGAGCGTGGATTGAAATTTCAAGCGGCGGGGCCTCTGGTAACAAAGACACCGTCGCTCCCCTCACGGGGAGCGTGGATTGAAATCGAGATATGAACGTGGATCGGCTCCATAGGCGCGTCGCTCCCCTCACGGGGAGCGTGGATTGAAATATCTCAGGCCCGGAGGTTCCGGGGATGATGGGCCGGTCGCTCCCCTCACGGGGAGCGTGGATTGAAATCGGCCTATGGCGCGGCTGTGGACTCGGGCTGGACGGGTCGCTCCCCTCACGGGGAGCGTGGATTGAAATCGCTTGCCCCAGAACGTGGGTGTGCATAGCCTCCGGTCGCTCCCCTCACGGGGAGCGTGGATTGAAATATCAGCTGACCATACTCGGTCAACCCGTTATCCCGGTCGCTCCCCTCACGGGGAGCGTGGATTGAAATATAACCGGGGTGAGAAGGGTCTGCATACGAACAACCTGTCGCTCCCCTCACGGGGAGCGTGGATTGAAATCTGTTGAGGTTCGTGCTAAGTTTGGTCACGATTTCAAGTCGCTCCCCTCACGGGGAGCGTGGATTGAAATACGTCCCGCCATACGGCCTGACGGCTGCGGTGCGTCGCTCCCCTCACGGGGAGCGTGGATTGAAATTCCTCGCAAAGCCGGTCGAGCTTATCCATCACGTCGCTCCCCTCACGGGGAGCGTGGATTGAAATACGGGAGGGGCCAGGAAATGAGCCAACGAAAAGCGAGTCGCTCCCCTCACGGGGAGCGTGGATTGAAATCGGGTGGCCCCCTTGTAGTGGCACACGTCCTCCTGGTCGCTCCCCTCACGGGGAGCGTGGATTGAAATCCGGTTTTCTGCTCGACGATCCAGAACTGGGCCTTGAGCGTCGCTCCCCTCACGGGGAGCGTGGATTGAAATGTCCGCCCAGGTGTGGCCGCACTCATCGGCAGCGTCGCTCCCCTCACGGGGAGCGTGGATTGAAATGTATTGTAAAGGAGATTGATGTATGAGATTTCGTACGTCGCTCCCCTCACGGGGAGCGTGGATTGAAATTGTTTTCCGCCGTACTTGGCCTCATACAGCTGGTGTCGCTCCCCTCACGGGGAGCGTGGATTGAAATTCTTTGCCCTATTAAGAGATATTATGACACTCACGGTCGCTCCCCTCACGGGGAGCGTGGATTGAAATATCGGCCAGCGCCAACGGTTGCTATCCGTTCCAGGTCGCTCCCCTCACGGGGAGCGTGGATTGAAATCAGGCTCGGGACATTGGGCGGTCCGCCTCACGGAGTCGCTCCCCTCACGGGGAGCGTGGATTGAAATTGCCCATACGCTCATCCAGAGTGTCCGACACGGGGTCGCTCCCCTCACGGGGAGCGTTTTCTTGACTCTGAGGGCCTGCATTGTAACTCTGAGGGCGGAATTCAGAAAGGCTTTTCTGCGGTGTCCACGACTCAGAAATTAAGGGGCTGTATACAAAGAAGCGCAGAAAACTTCTTTGCATAATTTCTTTTCTCTTTTCGCCCTTTCCGCTCCATTCCATCGCTGTTCCACACTGCGGCAAGCATGGCGGATTTCATATGCTTGTGCTGGATGCTGCTGTTGAAGGCGCAGAACCGGTGGATGAGAGTCTTTAGCTGTGCGGACATCCCGTAGTAGTACAGCGGCGTGACGAACATCATCATATCGGCATCCAAAATTTCGTCGCGGAACCGTTCCACATCGTTCTTCTGGACGCAGGGTCCCTTGTAGCCGCAGTGGATACACCCGGTGCAGGGATGGATGTCGCTGTGGGCGGCGTCAATCACCTGTACGGTGTGGCCAACTTCCTGCGCGCCGCGGATAAACTCATCTGCCAGCATGTTGGAGGAACCGAGCTTGTTGGGACTGCCCTCCAGCACCACAATTTTTCATACCCGTTCTCCTCCTTTTATGCCTCATTTAGCTTCATGCACTTGCCCAGCACCTCGCCGGTCTTCAGATACTCATAGGTGGGCATTTCAAACAAGACCGGCTTGAGGACATGGTAGTTGATTTTTCCATCCTCAGTCAGTACGCTTTCCTCCGCGTAAGTCGCGGTGATCTTGCAGATGAAGTTCTCAAAGCCCGGGGTCTCATAGGTGTCATCCACCGTGCAGGTCATGGCCACGGGAGCCTCGTTGATGATGGGCGCGCCGCCCTCCCCGATCGTGTAGGCAAACACCTGGCTCTTGTCCTCCTTGTTTCCGCTGACACAGCCCACATGGTCGGCTTTTTTCAGCATGGCCTCGTCAACGATGTTGATCGACAGGGCCTTGTTCTCCCGAATGCCCTTATTGCTGTAATGGGGAACCGCCATGCTGACCATCACCCGGTCATGCCCGATGATGCCCAGATGGCCAACCAGGGTCCAGTTGGGCTTGCCGTCCACTATTGTCCCCACAATGACCAGAGGCGTGGGGTACAGGGCCAATACAGAGCCAACATTCTTCTTCATAACAGATACCGCCTCTCTCCGGTCACACGCCGGGTTTTACATACATAATGTCATCTGGGAACTGCTCCATGGACTTCTGCCAGTCCTCCATGGGGATGTCCTGGATGGACACCGACACGAACTTGGGGTCGATTCCCAGCTCGCCCACCAGAAATTCCTGCGTCTTCTTGGCCAGGGCCAACTTGGTCTCCTCGTCCCGTCTCGGGATCATGGTGATTGCTACATGCGGCATACTCGCCGCCTCCTTTCTATTTCAGGTCCAGCTCATCCAGCCAGGCCGCCACTTCGCTCTGTGCGTCCCCGAGGTTACGCTCGGTGAAGGAGATCCCATCCAGAGTCGAAGCTCCTGCCGCGCTCTCCTCCAGTGCGGACAGGCTTCTGCCAAAGCCGCCGCTGGCACTGGTATTAAAGGGGATCAGCGTCTTTCCGTCCCAGTCATAGGACTCCAGGAAGGTATAGACCGCCATGGGCGCGTCGCTCCACCAGTTGGGGGAGATTCAGAGCACACTCCCAAACCGCCCCTCTAATTTGACACCTACATTGTAGAATGAGAAACTTGGAATGTCTAATGCTTATATTGGATTTAGAGAAATACGTATTTTGCATGATATTGCTTGTGTGGAAAGTACAGGCTGTTTCCATTCGCCTATACGGTATAAATTCAATTTTTGCATGTTTCTCTATTTGAAAAAGGCATTTCACATTTCTTGTATAAGGTCGTATGCTTTGATCGAAAACTGCGATAGAAACGGTAGTGGACAACGCCGTTTCACACCGCACTTGGTTAAAATGAATTCAATTTTGGAACGGAGGCTATCTATGAAATACACACAACTGGGCAATTCTGATTTGCGAGTGTCCCGAATCTGCATGGGGTGCATGGGCTTTGGCGACGCCTCCAACGGCCAGCACAGCTGGACAATTAACGAGGGACACTCCCGGGAGATCATCCAGCGGGGGTTGGAACTTGGCGTCAACTTCTTCGATACTGCCATCGGTTATCAGAACGGCACCAGCGAGCAGTACCTGGGCCGGGCCCTGCGGGACTTTGCCAAGCGGGACGAGGTGGTGGTGGCCACCAAGTTTCTCCCCCGCACCAACGAAGAGATCGAGGCAGGTATTTCCGGACAAGCGCACATTCGCCGCTTGCTGGAGAAGAGTCTGCAGAACCTGGGGATGGACCATGTAGACCTGTACATCTACCACATGTGGGACTACCAGACCCCCCTCTATGACATCATGGACGGCCTGAACCAGATGGTAAAGGAGGGCAAGACACGCCACATCGGTATTTCAAACTGCTTTGCTTGGCAACTGTGCAAGGCAAACGCCCTGGCGGAGCGGGAGGGCTTTGCCAAGTTCGTGTCGGTACAGAGCCACTACAACCTGATCTTCCGGGAGGAGGAGCGGGAGATGGCCCCCTTCTGTCGGGAGGAGAACATCGCCATGACGCCTTACAGCGCTCTGGCCGGTGGCCGCCTCTCCAAACACCCCGGCGAGACCTCCAAGCGGCTTCAGGAGGACAGTTACGCCCAGATGAAGTACGGTGGCATGGCAACTCAGGATGCCCCCATTATCCAGCGGGTGGCGGAGCTGGCCGACCGGCACGGCGTGTCCATGACTGAGATCTCCCTGGCCTGGCTGCTCACAAAGGTGACGGCTCCGGTGGTGGGGGCCACCAAGCTCCACCACATCGAGGGGGCGGCCAAGGCGGTGGACCTGGAACTGACAGCGGAGGAGTGCGCCTACCTGGAGGAGCCCTATGTCCCCCATCCTCTGGTAGGCGTGATGGCCCAGAACACGCCGGCCACGGCGCAGGAGAGCCACGTCTGGTCCACCGGAAATCAGAAAATTTGAGGCAGAACAGATCCGCCGGGTTCAGCTGAACTGCTCCAGAATAACGGATATTAGACAAAATACTCCCCCTGATGTAGAGAAATAGATACATCATGGGGAGTATTGCTATCATCCAGGCAAAGCAAGGGGAACGATATCTTTCCATGATCCGAACAAATCATTGACCGGTACATGCACTTATATAAAGCCAAACGTGCGGAGCAGGATGAGGGAATTGTCATCCGGGTGGGCTCGTCCCTTCTGAACCCCAGCAAGGTATTGACCGACCTGTGGGCGCCGCTCCGCGCCACCTACCCCCAGTACAAGTTCCATATGGCATTTTTGTACGCAAAGGAGCCGTCCCCGGAGGTATCCCGGTTTCTTCAGATCCTGAAGGATTCTCTGCCGGGATAAGCGCGGGAGACGGCGATGAAAAGAGGGAAAACCGGAAGAGCGCATTTTTACGCTCTTCCGGTTTTCGTTGCAATTGCAGAATCTTGACAGCGGCGTAGTACGCCCAGAAAAATTAAAGTAAAGCGGGCTTGTGTAACCTTGGTAGCAGACAGGGGCGGACGGAGCAGTTAGAATGATCCATGCACTACACCGTTTCGTCCGTGCAGAGACCGGCCAGGGCTGGTAGATCCGTGATGGTCAGCCTGCCCCGCGTGGTGGTAAGGACCCCCATCCGCCGCAGTTCGGTCAGTTCCCGCGTGATATGGACCCGGCTGATTCCAAGGATGTCCGCAAGGTCCTCCTGGGTCATTTCGATGACCAGGCCGGAGTTTGCCGGCTGGTTCATGGTCAGCAGGTACAGCAGGTTGCACAGCTTGACCCGGGAGGAGTTGAACTCCTGGTGCACCGTCTCAAAGAGAAAACGGTTGACGTACATGGCGTACCAGTTGACCACCTGTTCAGCCAGGGCGGAATTGGATTCAAACATGGCCTGGAATTGCGGGATCGTAAACTCCAGCACATGGATCTCCGACAGTGCTGTTGTGGTCAGAGACAGCTCGATCCGGAAATCCGTGGTGTGGTAGCCCGGGAACACCGTCCCGGGGCCGTGAAAGCTGATGATCCTGCGCCGGCCGGTCTCATGCTCCGCAAAATGCACCGCCGCACCGGAGAGAAAGTAGTGGATGCGGTCGTAGGGCTGGCCGTCCCTCCACAGGAGGTCGCCCTTGCGGAACACCGTTTCCCTGTGGGGCTGGGAGAGAAAGTAGTCGTAAAACACACGGAAGTCATCCGCGAAATAATATCTGGGCGTCAGCATGGCGGTCACCCCATCCTCCAGTGAGATGAATCGATTATACCACGGGGAAGCCGCTTTTTCCATGCACGGCACCGCCAACAGGAGGAACGAACCATGAAACACAGAGTGAAACTCACCGTGCTCGACAAGAAGTTGTACCCGGAGCTGCAGCAGCAGTACTGCGCCGATCCGAACGCCGGAGCCTGTCCCTGTTACAACGTGGGAGACGAGTTCATTTTTGAGCGGAACGGGGACCGGGACGACTTCTGGCACATGGGCCTGAACACCCTGATCAAGACCAGCGCCGACCCGGACACCGTAGCCGGCGGCCCCAAGATGCCCCACTGTTCCGAGGCATGGGACGCCATCGCCCGGTACATCTACACTGGATTGCAGGGCGGCTCCATCATGAAAGGCTGGATGAACCAGGAGAACACGATGATCACCTGCTGCTCCGACGGCACAAGGCCGGTGATCTTCAAAATTGAGCGGCTGGATGACAGTGTTGAATAAGGCTCCAGGTTGATAGTAACGCAAACAGGCCCCGACCGCGACACCCCCCTGACCAATGTGGCCTCCCATAAGGGAGTCTGCCTGTCCCCGGTGCTCTGAACGACGGCTCCAGCGAGTTTGCGTAGATTCCCTTTGATTGTGAGGAGAATATCCCCTGTGTCCTGTGCACCCACAGCGGAGAGCAGCGAAAGGAAGTCCTGGATTTTGTCAAGACGCTGCAAAGCGTTTATTCCGAACGTTCTGTCTCGAATCTACTGTGATATTATGTATGCGGAATATAGACCAGTAGACATGCGTTATTTTATATCCAAAATACGCATAGTTAGCATTTATTTATGTTGATTTTCTTCGACTGCTATGCTATTTTTGAGCAGAAGGGAGTGACATTCCATGGAGATCCGTGTGCTGAAATATTTTCTGTTGGTCGCCCGGGAGGAGAACATCACTAAAGCGGCCAACCTCCTGCATCTGACCCAGCCCACCCTGTCCAGGCAGCTGATGCAACTAGAGGAGGAGCTTGGCGTGCAGTTGTTTCGCCGAAGCAAGCACCGCATTATCCTGACGGAGGAGGGAATGCTGCTCCGCCGGCGTGCAGAGGAGATCGTGGCGCTGGCGGATAAAACAAAAGACGATCTTCAGCACAGAGAGGAGCAGCTGACCGGCAACGTCGCAGTGGGAAGCGGGGAATTACAAAGTTCCAGCTTTTTGACCCAGCTTCTCACGGCTTTCCAGGAGAAAAATCCGCTGGTCAGTTTTACGATTTACAGCGGAAACTCCGACAATATCAAAGAGCGCATCGAGCGGGGCCTGCTGGATGTGGGACTTTTGCAGGAGCCGGTGGACATCAGCAAATACAGCTTTGTCCGCACACCGTGCCGGGAACAGTGGGGCGTGCTGGTGCGAGAAGATTCGGAATTGGCGTCCAGGGAGCGCGTCAGCCCGGCGGATCTTGCTTCTGTCCCCCTGATCCTGCCCGAGCGGGAGATCGTGCAGAACGAACTGCTCAACTGGTTCGGCCCCTACGCAGAGGGTCTTCGAATCACGGCCACCGGAAACCTGCTCTATAATCTGGCCTCTCTGGCCCGGGCCAGCGGCGGCAGTGTCCTCACGCTGAACCTGGACTGCACCTATGAGGGACTTCGGTTTATCCCACTGTCGCCACCCTTGGAATCCAACACTGTGCTGGTGTGGAAAAAGACACAGACCTTCTCTGCCGCGGCAGCGGCCTTGATCGAGTTTTCCGAGAAATACATTTCCGGTATGGAACAAAATTTAATATAAGCATTAGACATTGCTTTATGACCGGGCTAAAATATAGGTGTTCCAAGAGGAACGCCTATATTTTTTATGCGCCGGATCATGGGAAGGGGTGATGGCATGACGATCCATGAGGCCAGTGAGCGGTATAACATCCCCCTGGAGATCCTGCGGGAATACGAGAGTTGGGGACTGTGCGGCACGGTGAAAACAGTCATGGGTGTCTGGCAGTACGACGACACCGACCTGGAACGCCTGAGCATGATCATGACGCTGCATGATGTGGGGTTTGAAAACGCTGAGATCGAGACCTACATGAAGCTCCTGCTGGAGCAGGAGGGCACCGAGGCACAGTGCCTACGGATACTGGACGAGAAGCGGGGCCGTACCCTGGATGAGATCCACTTTCGGGAAAAGCAGCTGGAGCGGCTGGATTATCTCCGCTACCACATCCGGAAACAGCAGGAAGCAAAACAAGGTTGACCATTGCTCCCATTCAAACAGATCAAAATATTTAAGGAGGCATTTTTTATGAAGATTCAGGACAAAGCCGCATTTGATGAGCGGAATGTGTTCGGCCAGGGGATGGCCAACACCGCCTTTGCCCAATATTTTATCGGCAACTCTTATCTGAATCCCCTGACCAGACCCGGTGAGAGCGTGGTGGGACTTGCCAATGTCACCTTTGAGCCGGGCTGCCGCAACAACTGGCACATCCACCACGCCAAGAGCGGCGGCGGCCAGATTCTCATCTGCACCGCCGGCGAGGGCTGGTACCAGGAGGAGGGCAAGGACGCCGTCAGCCTGACCCCCGGCACGGTCATCGTCATCCCCCCGGAGGTGAAGCACTGGCACGGGGCCAAGGCGGACAGCTGGTTCAGCCACATCGCCGTGGAGGTACCCGGCAAGGAGACCCGCAACGAGTGGCTGGAAGCGGTGGACGACGAGGCCTATTCCAAACTGTAAAGAAACAGAAATCCAGACGCACCTGACCCTAAACCAGGGTTCCGGCTGCGTCTGGAACCATAAGGAGGACAAACCATGAAGCTGACCATCGGGGAGACGGTTTTGACTGCCGCGCTGGCGGACAACTCCTCCGCAAAGGCGCTGGAGGCAAAATTGAAAGACGGCCCCATCACCATCCAGATGGAGGACTACGCCCGCATGGAAAAGGTGGGGAACCTTCCCTTCCGTCTGCCCACCAACGACCAGTCCATCACCACACAGGCTGGAGACCTGATCCTCTATCTGGGCCGCTCCTTTGTGATTTACTACGCCCCCAACTCCTGGCGGTTCACCAAGTTGGGGCACATCGAAGGGGTCACCGCTCAGGAATTGAAGAAGATTTTGGGACGGGGTGACGTTACGGTCACCCTCTCTCAGGATTAAATAGCACAGAAAGGAACGTGCATTGAATATGATGAAGAACTATCGGGAAACTGATCCGGAATTCGTGGAGCGCGTGGAACACTTCGCCTTTGACGAGGTGGTGAATGAACCCGGCCAGCAGCTGGACGAGGTCACCCGGCACATGGCAATCTTGGCCACCCTGCTGGGCTGCCAGGGGACGGATGTCTTTCGCCGGGAGCTGCCCCAGGCCCTGGATGTCGGGGTGACTCCGGTGATGGCCAAGGAGATCGTCTATCAGGCGGTGGACTACCTGGGGATGGGCCGGGTTCTGCCCTTCCTGGACATCACCAACGAGGTGCTGACCGCCCGGGGCGTGGCCCTGCCGCTGGAGGGCCAGGCTACCACCACCATGGAGGACCGGCTGGAGAATGGCGCGCAGGCTCAGGCAGACATCTTCGGCACCCAGATGCTGGAGGCGTGGAAGGCCGGGCACATCAACCGCTGGCTGGCAGCCAACTGCTGCTGTGAGCCCCAGCTGACCAGCCACGCCAAGGGCAACATGAACCTGGGCAACGACAAGGACTTCCTGATCTGGGTGACCTCCCAGTGCCTGCCCTATATCGGCTCCCCCAGGAGCCTGAACGCCGTGACCTGCGTGAACAAGGCGGCGGAGGGATGAGCTATGGCGATCCTTCAGGTCAATTTTCTCTCCCAGCCGCTGAAGCGGACCGTGCCCATCTAGGCGGTCCTGCCCTCGGGTAAAGTGCGCTCCTACGGCGGCGGTCTGCGGGAAGAGAAACCCTATCAGACATTTTACCTGCTGCACGGCCTGCTGGGTACGTTCAAACGGCTTGCGGCATTTCCAAATCCGGAATTTCGCTTTACGCAAGCCATGCTCATTTCCGTATATGGCATTCCCTGTGTACTGGATTGCGGATATGAGGATGAGAATTATATCGGCCTTCCCGCGGTTGTATGGATGGACTTCAGGGATTATTCGATCAATACGAAGTCCCTGTCATTCTGGAGGATCACAGATCACCGGGACGTTCCATTGATGTGGCATTCAATGGGGTGCTGCGCCCAGAACAGGAACCTGCCGCCCGAGCGCTGCTGGATACAGATATTGGCGTTCTGTCCGCAACTACTGCGTTTGGGAAATCTTCTGTCATAGACGCATCTCCCGATATTCAATTGTCGTTCATTCCAAACGAAATCGTGAGCAATTTCTTTTATATAGGCTCTCTGTTCTGATGACCTCATCGTCTGTTACAGTTTTGGGCAATATCTGCAAAATGGAAAAGAAGAAATTGTGGTAACGTTCGGGGTAGGCGCAAATCAGTTCCTTCATCAGTTTATTATTGCCGTGCAGAGAATCCACATAGCAGGCCCACCGCCCCAGTAGTCCATCTTTTCCATATCCTGGGCTTTCAGATGCTCTCCGCCGGCCAGTACCTCCAGGGCCACGTCCTCCGCCCGGTAGTAGTCGGACACATACCAGAAAAAGCCGCCCGCCAGCAGGACCAGAACCGCCAGCAAAATGCCGGCGGCGATCTTCCACTTATTGCGGCGGGGTTTCGTCTCTGCCGTCATTGCACACGCTCCTCCCGCCGCCGGATCACTGCCGCAATGGTTCCCGCTGCAATATGAGAGCCCAGCTCACTGGGGTGGACGCCATCTGCGGCATAAAGGTTTTGAGTGTCGGATAGCTCGTAAAACCGCCGCCCCACATCGGCGATCAGAGCGTTATTTTCCCGTGCCGCTTTGTGGCAGGCCTCGGACAGCGTTCGGGCCATCTCGTCGTAGTCCCAGCCCTTGTCCGTCAGCTTGGCTCCGCCTTTCTGATAGGCCCAGGTAGCAAACAAAATGGGGACCGCTCCGTTTGCCCGGATCTGCCGGCAGAGCCCCTCCATGCTGGAAAAGAAGCTCTTGGGGGAGGTGATGGGGCCATGGCTCATCTCCTGGAGCACCACATAGTCCCACTTCTCTTTTTGGAGCGCCGCCTGGGTCTGACTGCCCAGCCTGGTACTGGGGTTCAGCTGTTCCGACAGCCGCGCCCCGCCCCGGGTGTGGTGGACCACCTCCGCCCCGGTCAGGTCAGCCAGCATCTGGGGCATATGGTTGGTAAATGTAAAGCTGTTGCCCAGCATGAGGATCCGCATGGTACTGCTCCTTACTCGTTTCTTTCCCTGCTTTCCACTGCCATTATACACGGCTCCGCTGAGAGGAACAAGGCTGGGAGGCGCAGACTGGCCCATCAGATTTTGCGACGCAAGATTCAAAGATAAAGCTGTGGCCGCATGAACTGATCGTGAATAGGTGGTCATGACCCCATATTTCAAAAATTGTGCAGTTTTCCTTTGCCTCTTTTCGGAACGAATTGTGGCGGAGACGGACCAAAAACTATGTCTACAACGAAAATTCAAAACAAATCCGAAAAAGTGTGTTGACCACATTTGAGGTCTTATTTATGCAGAACGCCAAACAAATCATTGTCGAAAAAGTTACAAAAACCGCCTCAAAACATCAGTTTTGAGGTGGTTTTTGTCTTTTGTTGCCGAAAAAGATACAGCCCGGAAAGCCTTGCGGCTCAATGGATTCAGGGTTTTGCGCAACTTGTATTTTTGTTTTTCTGCGCTTTTTTCAAGCCATTTCCGAACCCCCATATTGACATACTGACAAAGCCATGTGCAAACAGGATACGAAAAAAGGGCCATGCGTCAGCACAGCCCTCTTTCTTACTTCAGTCTTATGATCTGCTCATATAGCATAGCATACTTTTTCTCGATCACCATGTTGCTGTGGTAGTGGCCGAAGAACCAATACCGGAAGGTACATCTCTGACACACTTCATCGAAGAACTCGGTCAGTGCGTCTTTTTTGAACATTCCTCCGCTGAACACATCCTGTATGCTGGAGGGGCAGCAGTGGCTGATGATGTAATCCACATTCCAGTGGACACGCTCCAGATTTGCTCTGGCTTCCAGATATTCCGCTTCGCTGGGCAGTTCCTCGGCCCACCAGGAACGATGGTTCACACGAAACAGCGCACCGCGCTGTTCGAGTTGCTGAAACTTTTCCTCGAAGTCTGGATCGTCCGGCTCCAGAATACCATCCTGGATATCATGGGAGGATGCGCCGCCCATGGTAAAAAACTTCCTGCCGTTGAGCTCATATACCTGGCCCCGCATGAGATGCAGGACGGAGGGACGTATCCTCTGGATCTGTCCGCCATGCCACTCCTCTTTGGGATAACCTTTGTAGGCGTCATAGTTTTCATGGTTCCCGAGCACGAAGGCCGTGGTGTAGGGCAGACTATCCAGCCAGTCCAGTCCTGCATCATCCCGTGGATCACCGTACCAGATTCCACCAAAGTCTCCACAGACCAGAACCAAATCCTCCTTGGTCATGTGTTCCTGCTCATAGAAGA
>ERZ1643247.220-NODE-220-length-74209-cov-161.590730_pt1 | contig 74209 bp, 63 predicted proteins | sample MGYA00579264_ERZ1643247 | MGnify/ENA primary metagenome ERZ1643247 (study PRJEB29033, sample SAMEA4952262) | chicken gut metagenome | biome: Broiler Chicken; feature: Gastrointestinal Tract; material: Caecum | place: Ireland | collected 2018 | study: Broiler... | reverse complement strand
TCCATAGTTGTAAACTCTTTATCCACTCACTCAGTGAGTGGTTGTCTTTGACAAGGCGGGAGAGGGGCGGCGCGGCATTGCCGCGCCGCCCCTCCCTCTTTCGCCGACCGCCCGCCGGGCTATTTACAGCACGGCAGAACCGTCTTCAAACGAGCGTATCACGCCCGCCGCACCCGCATTGGAAAAAGCGGATATCAGGTCGTCCGGCACGGCGATCTTACCGGAGCGGGCACGGAAATAGCGCCGCAGTGCCGCCATAAACCGGCGCTCCCCCACCGCATCGCGCAGGGTTTCGAACAGGAGCATACCCTTATCGTAAGCGATCACGACGTATTCGTATTCCGCAAAGTCGCGCAGATGGCGGCTCATCGAGGTATCCGCCCTGCCAAACACCTGCTCCTGCACGGAATGCAGCGCATTGTACGCCGTGCGCGCGTTTTGTAAAAACAGCGCCGTATCCTGCCCGTATTGCGGCCTGTTTTCAAAGAACAAAAGGGTGGAAAATTCGGCAAGCCCCTCGTCCAGCCAAGCGTGTTCGAGCTCGTTGTTCCCCACCGCGGCATACCACCATTGGTGCGCCGTTTCGTGCACGGCCGTATGATCGTATGCGCCATCGCCCAGCGAATCGGAGAGCATGACGAGCGCGGGGTATTCCATACCGCCGTAGCAAAACCCCGTCTGCACGGCGGAAAAGGTCGCATACGGGTAGGCGCCGAATGTCTCCGAAAAATACGAAAGGCAATCCTCCAACAGCGCGAGGCGCTCCGCCGCCTTTTCGTCGTCACAGAAATAATACAGCACGTTCACGTCGCCCGCCCTGCCCTGCAATACCTCAAACTCGTCGCTCAAAACGATGGCGAAATCGCGCGCGTTTTCCAGCGCCATCTCATACGTTTTTTTGCCGCCGCTCTGCCCCGCGGAAACCACCTGCCCCGATGCCGCCACCGCATATTCCGCACCCGCCGTGAACGATACGGAATAGTCGGCGCATTCGCTGTAAAAGGGATCTCCGTTCGAATGATATTCGCACGCATAAAAGCCTGTTTCCGGCTCAAAAACGCATAAAATCGGGTAAAAATTGCCCAAATTGACCGCATATTTCGCAATTCCCGTGCGATGCTCCACTTCGGCAAGCTGCAAAGCATACCGTATGGTCACCGCCGTTTCCCCGCCGGGCGGCACGGGTTTTTCCAAGTCGACGCGCAGAATATTTTCATCCTCCCCGCACACCTCCCACGCGGCGCAGGGGCTCACCTCCTCTATCTGCATCTGCCCGTAACTTTCGCCGTTGTAATATGCCTTTGCGCGGTAAGAACGGGATACGGGAGCATACTGCGCGCCCTCGCGGAAGGCATTGCCGTACAGGTTGAATTCGAGCGCGGGCATTTCGCACTCCTCGGCATTGCGGTAGGTAAACCGAAGTTCGGCGGCGAGAACGCCCTCCTCGTAAGCGGCGGTGATGGCATATTCGCTGCGCGGCACCTCGCCGCCCGCACAGGCGGACAGGGCGGGCAAACTCATGGCAAGCAGGCAAAGAGACAGCAAAAGAGCGATGCGTTTCATAGAACAGGACCTCCGCCCTATGTGTATGCCGCACCCTCTAAAAAAATGCCGCCGCGAAGCGGCCCCGCAGACGAGAAAACTGTATGCATCCGCAGGCAAAAGGATTTCAAAAATTTAAAAAATATTGACAATTTCAGCCTTCCCGCGTATAATAAAGACAGCATACGGAAAATAGTGAGGGGAAATATGTTCAAAAAAATTGTAACGCTCATGTTGGTCTTTGCCCTGGCGCTCGGCTTGGCGGGCTGCATCGAACGCCCGACTTCCGGCGGAAAAAACCCTCCGACGGAAAACACGCAGCCGGAGGACCCGGACCAGGGCGGCACAACTGAGCCGGGCGACGAAAACGAAGACGGGGAAATCGCCGTGCTCGATTCGGTACAGCTGTACAGCAGCACCTACCGCAGGGCAGACGGTGCGGCGGCGCCCGTTTCCGTGCGCGCCTCCACCGATCCGCAATACCTGCGCAAGGGGGAGCAATTCTATATCGACATTACGCTCATCGACCTGTTCGATACGGTCGAATTTATCTATACCGTTTCCATCAACGGAGTAAAATACCGCTATGCGGACGGCGATTTCACCGATACCGAACGAAATACCGGCAAAAAGACGGTTTCCTTTTCCGTTTTGCTCGAATACGACGGCAAAACGGCGGTATTTTCGATCGACAGCATCATCATTCAAAACTACATGCTGGTAAGCTATTATGCGGCGATCTCCGACGAATACAGGCCGGTAGTCATCCCCACGCGCGACGGAAGCGGTACCGAAACGGACCCCTACCTCGTATATACCGCGGAGATGTTCGCAGAGATGGCAGACTATCCCGCGGGAACGTACTTCAAGCAGGCGAACGACATCGACCTTTCCGACATAAACACGGGCGAACAGATGCAGAGCGGGCAGAGCACGCCGCTCGATTTTTGGAAGTCGCTCGGCACCTATGAAGATCCGTTTTCCTCCCATTTTGACGGCAACGGGTTCAAAATTTACCGCCTTTCCATCCAGCGCTTCGACACAAAATATTATGACCAGCCGCTCGGACTGTTCGGCTATGCCGAAAACTGCGAGATCAAAAACGTGACCCTCGAAGATTACCGCGTAGAAGTGTGCAGCGCCGCCACGGTGGGCGCGCTCGCGGGATATACGCAGAACTGCCGCATTTTAAACTGCAAGCTTATCCAAGGCGCGAAGGAAAACTTTGCGAGCGGAAGCTGGTCTTTCTGCAATATGGGCGGGCTGATCGGCTTTGCGAACGAGAGCCTTATCGAGGGCTGCTCCGTAGTGAGCGATTTGGGGTTATATATTGACTGCACCGATGAATACCCGATTATCGGCATGCTCGGCGGAATCGTCGGCGAACTGCGCAGAAGCACCCTTTTGAACTGTACGTTCAGCGGCAACGCGGAGAGCGGCGCCGTAGCGGGCGGCATCGTCGGCCGCAGCGACGAGTCGATCATCGCGGGGTGCGAAAGCGATGCTGCTATAACCGCAAGCACGATCGCGGGCGGCATCGTCGGGCAACTGTGGCGCAGCGCCGTGCAGTACAGCAAATTTTTCGGGGAAATATCCTATCCGCTCAATCAGAATATAAAAATATACACCAACGGATACTTCGGCGGCATCGCCGGAGATTTGGGCATCGCCGATATTTATTTCGATCTCCTCCCTATTGAAGGAAAATCTGCCGTAAGCACCCTCGACTGCTGTGTATTTGCGGGCAACATAACAACCGATTCGATGTCGGGCCCCCGAAACACATCGGACGCAGGCGGTCTCGCTTCTCGCGGATTTATCGGCTACATTTACAACAGCATGGTACAGCATGCCTCTATCAGCGGCGGGGAGGCATATGCTGTCATAGCAAACGATTCCGACTTACCGAATAACATATCTACCGGGATCGTGCTTGTATCCGATACGGAACTTAAGGGAGAAACGAAGCAGAGCATCACCGCCTCACAGAGCAACGAACTTTTATTTGCTTCCTCCGATATACGCGCGGACGACCCGGAACATTATACGCCCGTATCTGACTGGACAAATCTGCCCGTTGAAGCGCCGCTCGACCCAAGCCGATGGAAAATTGAAAACGGGTGCTACACTCTCATTTATGCCGGACTTTTGCCCGAAGATATAGCGGCAATTATACGCAACCTGCAAATCCGCGACGGAACAATTTTCCCTCGTTCCTGACTCCTTGACCAGATACACTTATCAACAAAAAAACGTTCCTGCTCCGAATGGAGCGGGAACGTTTTTTTGCTTTTTTTACTTGTATTTCCGAAATACGCTGCATATTTTTGAGCTTTTTTCCAATTACGCTTCCAACCGCTTTTTGACGGCGAGCAAAAATTCGCGTGAGCTGAGCTTTTTCGGGGTGATCCCGTCGGCGTGGAACAGCGATATAAGATCGCCCGTCATCTCCCCTTCCTCGATGGTCTGCACGGTCGCCCTTTCCAGCTTTTTCGCAAATTCGACGAGTGCGGGGATATCGTCCAGCTCGCCGCGTTTGGCGAGCGCGCCCGTCCACGCGAAGATCGTGGCGACGGAGTTGGTGGAGGTCTCCTCCCCTTTCAGATGCTTGTAATAATGGCGGGTAACGGTGCCGTGCGCCGCCTCGAATTCGTAATTGCCGTCGGGCGATACGAGCACGGAGGTCATAAGCCCCAAAGAACCGTAGGCCGTCGCAACCATGTCGCTCATCACGTCGCCGTCGTAATTCTTGCACGCCCACAAAATTCCACCCTCCGAACGCACCACGCGCGCAACCGCGTCGTCGATGAGGGTGTACATATATTCGATGCCAGCGGCGGCGAATTTTTCCTTGTACTCCCTTTCAAAGATCTCCGCGAAGATATCCTTGAAATGATGGTCGTACTTTTTGGAAATGGTGTCCTTCGTGGCGAACCACAGCGGCATCTTTACGTCGAGCGCGTAATTAAAGCAGGAACGGGCAAAACTTTCGATCGATTTATCGAGGTTGTGCACCGACTGCACGATGCCGTCGCTGTTCTTAAAGTCCTGAATGAGCAGTTTTTCGCGCACGTTCCCCTGTTCGTCCTCGACGACGAGGTACGCCTTTTCGCCCTGCCGCGTGCGCGTTTCCACGCCCGAATACACGTCGCCGTAGGCATGACGGGCGAGCACGATGGGCTTTTTCCAGCCGGGGATGTACGGGGTGATGCCCTTGGCGAGGATGGGGGCGCGGAACACCGTTCCGTCCAAAATACGGCGGATGGTGCCGTTCGGGCTCTTCCACATCTGTTTGAGCTTATACTCCTCCACGCGCTGCGCGTTGGGGGTGATGGTGGCGCACTTTACGCCCACCTTGTATTTTTTGTTGGCGTTCGCCGCGTCAGACGTGACTTTATCGTCCGTTTTGTCGCGGTTCACGAGTCCCAGATCGTAATATTCCGTCTTTAGATCCACATACGGGAGGATCAGATCTTCCTTGATCCACTGCCACAAAACGCGGGTCATCTCGTCGCCGTCCATCTCGACGATCGGGTTCTTCATCGCAATTTTCGCCATGTTGTTACCTCGGAAAAATTATTCGTTCCCTTTTATTGTAACAAAAACGCGCGAAAATTACAAGCGTTTGCCCCTTTGCGAACGCTTTACGCCGGAAAAAAGAGCGCGGCCGTTTATCGCCGCAGTTTCGGCGAAGGGCGGAACCCGTTGAGCACGCCGCAGTTGTTCAACAGCTTTTTCTGCGCGGCGGCGCGGAAATCGCAGATGCCCTGCTCGATGAGCGAGGTGAGCACGCCGCGGAAATCGGACAGTTTATCGCAGAACAGATACCAGGCGAGCGAACCGGGCACGGTGTTCATCTCGTTGAAATACACCTCTCCGCCGCTCATCAAAAAGTCTGCCCGCACGATCCCGCGCATGTTCATGCGGCGGTATAAAAGCTTGGTATATCCTTTGATGCGGTCGGCGCTCTCCTTGGAGATTTTGGCGGGGAACTCGCTCGCGCGTTGCTTGGAACCGCCCGTATATTTATCCCCGAAGGTGAGAAATTTGTGCTCCGTTTTCGGCTCCTCGCACTCGGAAACGACGATCTCGTCGCCCCCGCGGTAGGCGGCGCAGTTGATCTCCCGCCGTTCGGGCAGGTATTTTTCCGCGATCAGCAGGGTATCGTAGGCAAACCCCGCCTCGATGGCAAAGGTGAGCCGAGCCCTGTCTTCCGCCACCGCCACGCCGATGCTCGAACCCAACCGCGCGGGCTTTACGATGACGGGATAGCCGAGCCGTTCCTCCACGCATTTGACGGCCATCGCGCCCCGCTTTTTATATTCCCCCTCCGAAATACGGAAAAAGGGCAGCGCGGGAATGTTGAGAGCCTTGGCGATCAGTTTGGTCATCGCCTTATCCATGAACAGGGCGGAGGCGGCCATATCGGGCGACGCATCCGGAATGCCGTTTAAACGCAGCAGCCCCGCCACGGCTCCGTCTTCCCCGTTCATGCCGTGGCAGCAGTTGAGCGCGCAGTCTACCTCGCACAGTTCTCTGCGCTTTCTGCCGCGCATTTCGAAGAGTTTTCCGTCAAAAAACAGGGCACGGACGCACTTTTTGTCCAAATCGCCGCCGCGGAAAAAGGCGGTATCGCGCAGCATTTCGCCCGTATACATGGCCCCGCTCTGCGCTATGTACACGGGAAACACGGCATATCGCTCCGCATCGAGCAAGTTCGCCGCCATCGTGCCCGTGATGACGGAAATTTCATTTTCGCACGATCTGCCGCCAAAGATGACCGCCACATTTTTACGCATACAAAAAACACCTCCGCAAATTTTTTTCGCTTCGGTGTTTCGGACTGTATTTTTCCGTGAGAATTTGGTTTAATATTTAATATAATAATTACTCGCGCAAGCAGAATCACATTTCTGCGCCGGCGCCCTCCATTTGCCGATACTCCGGCTTACGGAAGGGGTGAAAGCGACGCGCATATTTACGGTGTGCCCCTAAAACAACGGGGTCCCCGAAAATCGCAACAAGCAAAGCGATGTGAGATTTTTGGGGATGTGCGACGTGGCATGAGGGGAAAACCGTTCGGGTTTCCCCTCAAACTCACGAAAATTTGTTTTGTAATCGCCATAGGCGATTGCGGTGCGCTCGTTTTCGCTATTGCAAGCAAGTGAAAGCCTCGCACACCTTCAGCTCAAAACAAATTTTGTGAACCTTTTAATTATAAATATCCGGCAAATCGTTCAAAAACAGCACGGTATCGCCCGCGGCGAGCTCCCCTTCGAGCATTTCCTGCGCGCGCTCCAGCGTGGGCACGGTGACGAGCTTTTCCGCTTCCCCGCCCGCGGCGAGGTACCCATTCTTCACGGCGGAAACGAGCGTTTCCCCGACCAAGATCACCTGATCCAAACCCACGAGTTTCGCGCCGAGTTCGGCGTTTTCCGCCTCCTCCAACACGCCCAGCTCCACCAGCCCCGGCGTTACGACGATCTTGCGCCCTTCGAACGAGCGCAGCACCTCCAAGGCCGCCGCCGCGCCGACGACGTTTGCATTGTACGCGTCGTCCAAGATCGTAACGCCCCGAACGACGGTCGGCTGCAGACGGTGGGGAATATAGTCGATCTTTTCAATGCCTTCCAAAATTTCTTCCTTCGAAAGCCCCAGCTTGAACGCCATGGCTGCGGCGAGCGCAATGTTTTTGGCGTTGTGCGCGCCGAGCAGTTTGCTGTGCGCCTTTGCCTGCACGATGCCGAGCGCGAGCTTGAAATCGATGCCGTTCGGCCCGCTCACGACCTCGAATGCGCCGAATTCGCCGTGCTCGCCGACGGAAACCTTGGTAAGCCCCGCCGCGGCGGCGTCGAGCTTATCGGTATTTTCGTCCTGCCCGATGACGGCATACCCGCCCTTTTTTGTGCCCGCAAGGATCTCGCCCTTGGCGGCGACGATGTTTTCGATGCTGCCGAACGATTCCACATGCTGCGGGCATATGCCCGTTACCACGCAATGATCGGGCTCCACGAGTTCGCACAATTCGCGGATATCCCCCGCGTTGCGCGCGCCCATCTCCGCGATGAATACGTCGTATTCGCCGAGGTCTTTATCCGCGACCGTGCGCGCGATGCCGAGGGGGGTATTGAACGATTCGGGCGTGGCGAGCACCCTGTATTTTACGGACAGGATATCCGCCAGCATGGTTTTGACGCTCGTTTTGCCGAAGCTCCCCGTTATGCCGATCTTCACGCAGGGCGCATCGTGCAGTTTTTCGCGCGCGGATTCCAAAAAACGCTTGTTTTTTGCGGAAGAAAAGGGTTTTTCGAGCGCATTTGCGGCGCGCAGAAGTACGGGCAGCAGGATGGGCAAAAGCGCCACCGGAAGATAGCGCAGGTGCGACAAAATTTCCAACTCCGCCCTCTGCGGCAACGTATAACAGTAATAGGAAACGGCGTTGCCCGCCAAGATGAGCGCAAACGCCGCGATTGCGAGCAAGAGCACGTTCAAAAGATAGATGCGGCTCGCGCGCTTTGTGGAAACGAGCGGCACTTTGAGCGCGCGCTTATCCGCCGAGCAGTACAGCGCGGAAAAAAGCGGCACGGGCAGCAGCGCGATATACCCTGCCCAAACGCCGGCAAAGGAAAAGCATATCCCGAACACGAGCATCGCGAGCGCCGTTAAAAAGGCGAGCAAAATAAAGCGGGAATACACCATATTCCCCTTGCGGTGCGTCCATGCGGCGTATTTTTTTCCGTCATAGCCGGCCTGTTGCAGTGCGCCCAAAATTTTGAAGGTACACAGCCCGTACAAAAGCGCGCAGGCGAGCGCCACGATTATGTATTCGACGGTTGCCGTTAGTGTAAACATTCCCTCTCCTCTTTCGATGGTATCGCCGTTTGTTTCAAAGCAGGAACTCCCGCGCGACGGCGTTGAACGCGCCGGGCTGTTCGCAAAAGCAAAAATGCGTGCAGTTTTTCATATATACGAGTTCCGCGCCGCGCGTGCCCCCGCGCAGGATCTCCGCCATATAGGGCGGCGTTGCCGTATCCTTTTCCCCGAACACATACAGCACGGGGGTGCGGATGCGCGCAAGGCAGGGCGTTAAGTCCTCGTTTACGATTTTTTTATAGCTCTCGCGCATGACGGGCGAAAGGGTGCGGTATTCGGCGGAACCGAACTTTTTTTCCGCAAACCGCGGCGCGAACGTTTTGACGGCGCGGTACGCCCTGACGCGCAGCGCATACGAAAACCCGCGGCGCGGCGGGATCCCTGCGCACCCCGTGAGCAGCGCCCGCCCGAACAATTCGGGCGTTTCGGCCAAAAGTTTGAGCGCCACCCGCCCGCCGAACGAATGCGCGAGCAGGCGCGCGCGGGTGATCCCCAATTCCGCCAACAGCGCGCGCGTATGCGCCGCATACTCCCCCACCGACCACGGCTCCTGCAGGGGCGCGCTCTTGCCCATGCCCCAAAAATCGAACGCCGTGACGCGGAAAAATTCGGAAAAATACTTTATCTGCCAGTAAAAACTTTCCTTGCACGAGAGATAGCCGTGGAGCAGAACGAGGTCCTGCCCCTTGCCCTCCTGCAACAGGGATACCGTTTCCAGCTCTGACAAACTTTCCTCCCGCCGCGGCAGCCGCGGCCGAACCCGGCGCGCGGCCGCGCCGTTACAGGCCCTTTTCCATCACGAGCGCGTCCTCCCCGTCGCCGTAATAGCGCGGGCGGGCATATCTGCCCACATACCCCCGTTTTAAGTACAGCGACATCGCCGCCGCGTTGGAAACGCGCACTTCAAGGAACATGCGCCGCACGCCTGCCGACGCCGCTTTCTGTTCCAAGCTCTCTAAAATGCCCGCCGCCACGCCGCGGCGGCGGAACCCCTCCTCGACCGCTATGTTCGCGAGGTCCGCATCCTCCCCCGCCGTTACGATAAAGCCGTAGCCGATCAGCTTTCCGCCCTGTTCTGCGGCGACGGTGATCGCGTTTTCGTTAAAAAAAGTATCCGCGAGCATGGAAAAGGACCAAGGATCGGAAAAGCACTTTTTCTCCAACGCGGCGACGGCGATGATATCCTCATACGCCCATTTGCGGTAAACGATATCGTTCATTCGCCCTCCTTTGCCGCGCGCGCTTCCTCCGCCTGGCTCTTTTTCAGGTAAAACGCCGCAAGGGGCGCAAAGTCGCTCTCCTTCGCCCGCCCGATCGCGCGCAAAAGCCCCGCCGCGGGATCGGCAAGGCGGTGCGGCACGGGAAGGGAGCGGAAGGAATACACCGTGTATTCGCGCGAGAGCGCGGCGAGCGTTTCCTCTCCGACATAGGCGGGAGGATACGCGATGCTCTTATCCTCCGCAAAGCCGCATACATAGTAAAACCCTCTGCCCGCGGGGATGGCGGCGAGCGCCTTTTCCTCTGCATTATATGCGAGCGCGGCAAAGGAAGTTACGCCCAGCGACGGCTTGGCAAGCGCCGCGCAGAACCCCTTGACGGCGGAAATGCCGATGCGGATGCCCGTAAACGAGCCGGGGCCGGTAACGGCGCAGAAAAAGCCGCAGTCGGCGGGCGTCATGCCCGCTTTGGCGAGCGTTTCCTCCACCGCGTCCATCAGCCGCACCGAGTGCTGCATGGCGCAGTCTCGCTCGAACGTTACGAACGTTTTCCCGTCCTTTCGGGCGGCGACGGTGAGATACTCGCCCGAAGTATCGATCGCGAGATAATTTTTCATCGGCACTCGATCTCCCTTTCGTTTTCTCCGATCTTGCGGATAAACACCTCTTTGCAGCGTTCGGGCAGAACGTCCGCAATGTTTTCCGACCATTCGATCACGCAGATCCCGTCCGCATAAAAATAGTCGGTAAGCCCCAGCGCCTCCGCCTGCGCGCCGCTCTTTAAGCGGTAACAGTCGTAATGGTACAGCCCGCCGTAATCGTTCATATAGGCATAGGTCGGGCTGGTTATTTCTTCCTCGATGCCGAGCCCCTGCGCGATCCCCTTGACGAACGCCGTTTTGCCCGCGCCCAATTCGCCGTGCAGGAGCACCACGTCTCCCGCGCGGAGTGTTTTTGCATATTCCTTTGCGAAACGGATGGTTTCTTCTTCGCTTGCCGTTACCATATTGTTTTCCTCATTCCGCCCGCACCGGGCGCAGACAATAGAAAAGAGGCGCCGTTAAACGCCTCTTCCATTATAATATAAATCGCCATAATTTGCAATTAAAACGCGTTTGCGCGCCGATATTTTCGCGTATGGGCAATGTTTCCGCCCACTCTCAGAACTTGTTGAGCAACCGCGAGATCCTCTTGTACGACAGCAATGTGACAGCCGCAGCGATCAGGCAGCGCAGAAGATTGAACGGCAGGCAGGACAGCGGCAGATAATACGCATAAAAATTTTCCTGCGTGATTGAGGGGAAAAGGGAGCTGACCATGCCGATGATCGCCTCGAATCCGTACACCTGCACATAGGCGGGAATGATGATAAAACGGTTGGTGATGAGGGAAATGCCCGTGGAACAAAGCGTTCCGACGGTGAGAGCGACGAGCGCGCCCTTGAACGTGCGGTGATATTTATAGATGAGCCCCGCAGGGATCACCAGCATCAGTCCGCAGAACAAATCGGAAAGGTCCCCCACGAATGCCGAACCCGTGCCTTGGATAAGCAGTTTGAGCAGAAGTTTGACGACGACGATGATGCTGCCCGCAACGGGGCCGAGGGCAAACGTGCCGATGAGCGACGGTATATCCGAAAAATTCAGCTCCAAAAAGGATGGAAAAATGAAAGGCAAAGGGACACGCAAAAGCTGTAAAACCGTAGCCAGCGCCGCAAACATGGCTATTTTTGCGATGTTCGACGCGGAAAAGAATTTGCGGCGTTTCGCGTGCCTGTTGTCCTCGTTCTTCTGCACGGCGGCAGGCACACCGTCCGCCGCGCCGCCCGCATTTTCTCCCGCGCCCGCACCGTGCCCCGCGCTTGCCGCATCCGCCGCGGCAGGCGTATCGCCCGCCTCCTTCGGCATATGCGCCGCGGTCTCTCTTTTTTCTTCCCGCACCGAACTTTCGGCGCCGCTTTCGCCCTTTTGCGCCGTCGTTTGGCGCAACGCATCTTCCTTCATAAAAAACACCTCGAAAAAATTATTTTCCAAGGGGTAAAAGAATGCCCCGTTCCGATGGAACGGGGCGCACGTTTTCGGTTTTTCGGCAGCGGGGATATCCCGCGCGCAAAATCAAAAACATTCTTTTCCTATCCGGACTATACCGTCGGTACGGGAATCGCACCCGTTCGGAGGCTTGCGCCTTTCGCAGACTATACTGCCGGTGGGGAATTTCGCCCCGCCCCAAAGAATCGTTTTGTCTTACATATTATAATACACGCCGCCACGAATGTCAAATAATTCAATAAAAAATTATCTGTATCAATTTAATTAGTTGATATTATTGATTTTCTATGATACAATGTTATCGCTACACATCTTAATAATGCCTATGTGAGGAGAATACTAACCTTTTGGTAAAAATGTATTCTCTCTATCCTTGCATAGGCAAGATGTGTAGCAACATTGAGAGAAACATTTTTCGGTGCGTCTCTCAATGAGACGCATTTTTTTATTATAGGAGGTAATATATGAAAAAAACGGCAGTTATTTTCTTATTGGTGCTCTTTATTTGTTTGGGATTCATTGCATGTCAAAAGTCTGACCCGACTGAACAGGTAAAAAATTATCCTGTAGCAGGAATATGGCACGCACAAGAATCTTGGCATGAAGATAATCCATATAATTACGGAGGTGATACTTACATTGTCGATGTTTATTTTGATTTTCTCGAAGACGGCACTTTGAAAAACAGAAGTACACTTACATTAAACGGACGATTATTATCCGATTCCGACTGGATAATCGTCAACCTGACATGGAAAATACAAGGGAATATAATCACCCTTTCAAGCGGTAAACAATTTATAATAATAGATGATGAATTTAATGATATTTGGCCGAGTCCGAAATTGACCCTGCACTTCACGAAAGAGACTGAAACAACGGGGGAATAATACAATGATGGGATTTTTCGTCGGCGGCGGGACGGCGGCTATTGTTGCATTATTTGTCTTTTGTATAAAAAAATTGAAATCAAAAAAAGAACTAATAGGCCGTATTTTAGCACTTCTGCTTTTTGCTATAATTGTATTATTGTTATCGATAATATTTGCGGCAACCGCTAAAACAAACGCCGACCGTGAAAGTTCTTGGGCTCTCATCGCTTTTTACATGATGCTTTTTGGATGGAGAATCATTGCCGATGCAGTAAGGTTATTAAATAAAAATTACGAGACGGATAAACCCGACGCAACAGACAATTCCGCTTCTTTACAACAAGAACGAATTAACCGTTGGAAAGAACAAGAATTAAAGGATAAAGAATTTTTGGATAGCAACAATGAACGCGCAAAAAAAATGTTGTCCGCCTGTTCAGATATCAATGCAATTTGGAATTCTTTCGCATATTTAGATAAAGACAATAAAAATTCTCAATTTCGCTCTGAATTATATGTCAAAGCCTTAACCCCCGAATTATTTCTCGATAATTACTACTTATTCAAAGCCGGCAACTATGACGACATTAAAGACAATATTTATAATCAACGTCCGTATTTAGTCCTTGATACTTTAATAAAAATGGGTTTATATATTTTCCAGACCCATAACAACATTTACTGTCTTCAATATATTATTGACTGCGATGAAGATGAATTCATTTCTTCAAAAATTTGGGCAACAAAAATATTAGAGTTAGAACAAGTCGATCTATAACTAAACAAGCTCTTTTTCTATTATGAAAAAGAGCTTGTTTAGTTCATTAATTTCGAAGAAATAAATTACAGTATGTCGTTCGCGTACAGAGGATATTTTTCGCACAATTTTTTGACTTCCGCGCGCACGAAATCGAACGCGCCCTCTTTTTCCGCGATGATCTTGGAGATGAGGCGGGCGATCTGCCGCGCGTCCTCCTCCTTGAACCCGCGGGAGGTGATGCTCGGCGTGCCGATGCGGATGCCGCTGGTGATGAACGGGCTGGTCTCCTCGAACGGAATGGTGTTTTTGTTGACGGTGATGTTCACCTCGTCGAGCATTTTTTCCAGTTCCTTGCCCGTCATATTTTTGTCGCGCAGGTCAACGAGCATGAGGTGGTTGTCCGTGCCGCCCGAAACGAGGCGCACGCCGCACTTGGTGAACTCGTCTGCCATCGCCGCCGCGTTTTTGACGACCTGCTTTTGATACTCCTTAAATTCGGGCGAGAGCGCCTCCTTGAAGGCGACCGCCTTGCCCGCGATAACGTGCATGAGCGGCCCGCCCTGCATGCCGGGGAACACCGCCTTGTCGATGGCTTTGGCGTACTGCTCCTTGCACATGATCACGCCGCCGCGCGGCCCGCGCAGCGTTTTGTGCGTGGTCGTGGTTACGATATCGGCGTACGGTACCGGCGAAGGGTGCAGCCCCGCCGCAACGAGCCCCGCGATGTGCGCGATATCCACCATCAGGTATGCGCCGACCTTATCGGCAATTTCGCGCAGACGGGGAAAATCGATGATGCGCGGATACGCGGATGCGCCCGCGACGATCATTTTCGGCTTGTTTTCGACGGCGATCTGTTCGAGGGCGTCGTAATCGATGCGCTCGTCCTCTTTGGAAACGCCGTAGGGAACGATCTTGAAATATTTACCCGAAATGTTGACGGGCGAGCCATGGGTGAGGTGCCCGCCGTGCGAGAGATTCATGCCCAAAATGGTATCGCCGGGGTTGAGGAGCGCAAAGTAGACGGCGGTGTTCGCCTGCGCGCCGCTGTGCGGCTGCACGTTGGCGTGATCGCACCCGAACAGCTGTTTGCAGCGTTCGATGGCGAGGTTTTCCACGATATCCACATATTGGCAGCCGCCGTAGTAGCGCTTGCCGGGCAGGCCCTCGGCGTACTTGTTGGTGAGGTGCGAGCCGACGGCCGCCATGACCGCGGGGGAAACAAAGTTTTCGCTCGCGATGAGTTCGATGTTATTGCGCTGGCGGTCAAGTTCGAGTTTCATCGCCTCGTATACTTCCGCGTCGGCGTTTTTGATTGTCGTAAGATCGATCATTTTCCGTTCTCCGTTGTATTTTTTGATTTACCCTATCATTATAGCGCAAATTGCCGTATTTTACAAGAAAAAGAGGGTGCGGGAACGCAAAAATATTTGCTTTCCCGCACCCTCTTTTTCTGAAAATTTATTGTACCAATCCCTTAAAATATGCAACCATGCTTTTATGCCCGTAAGGAACTAAAAACACATAATTTCTGCCGCCATAGGAAAAACACAATTTTTTCTGCAAACCGAAAAATACGTTTTTTACTTTAACGGCAGAAAGTTCTTCCTTTTTTGCCGTAAGGATATTCGATGCCCATGAATTATCGATTTTAGCGTCGAATACGCGCAACACGTCGTCCTTTTCGCATATAAGCACGCCATTTGCCGCAGCTCCGACAGCCCCGCCCAGCACAGACGCTTTCTGGCCGTAGGCATAAACCTCACTTTCATCGATCAAGCCTTGTTCTTTCATGAGAGCTACGGCATCTTTTAACTTCATTTTCTTGCCTCCCTTTTCATGTAATATGACAGTATGATAGCACCCTATTCCACAAAAAGCAAGCATTTTAATTAAATTTTCTTTGAAAAAGGTATCAAACGGAAATCCTGTTTGCCGCGCGCATACCGCTTAAAAAGAGCGGATTTGCGGCATTGAAATAATCTCTCGCGCAAGCAAAACCGCGCTTTTCCGCCGCGCCCCCAATTCGCAAATACTTTTGCTTACGGGAAGAGGGTGAATTTTTTGCCATATATATTATGTGTGCCCTTAAAAGGCAAAAAAGAGGGAGAAACCGCCGCCTTGTCGGCTGGTTTCTCCCTTTCCTCTCGGCAAATTGTTTTAACAGCTTAAAACAATTTGCGAGAACCCCTATATATATTTCTCCACAAACTCCATCATCGCAGCTTTGGGGCCGAACCCGACGTTTTTGCCCGCAAGTTCGCCGTTTTTGAATACCATCACGCACGGAATGCTCATGATCGAATATTCCCGCGCGAGGTCGGGGTTTTCGTCCACGTCGATCTTTACGAACGTCGCCTTGTCGGAAAGCTCTTCCGAAACCTGTTCCATCACGGGCGCGAGCATACGGCAGGGGCCGCACCAACCCGCCCAAAAATCGACGACGAGCGTCTCCTTCCTTTCCATCGCGGCTTTGAACGCCGCCGAATCAAACGTCTGTACCATCTGCTTTCTCCTCCTGATTATTTACTTCGTTCTCCGTTGCTGGCGCTTGCCCGTTTGTTTCGGCGCATCCGCCCGCAGTAGTATTATCGAGAATTTCGACCACTTCCATACCGAACCCGCGCGTTTTGGAAAAAAACCTGTCGCACGCGAACACGGCAACGAACCCGACGGCAAGCCCCGCAAGGCAAAAAAGCACCGCATACAGCTCCTGTTCAAAGCACGCAAGGCCGATCCCCACGCCCGCGCCCGCGAACAATACGGGCACGATATAGGCGATAAACGACGCGAGCAGGCGGTTGTCCCGTTCCGCTTTCACGAGCACTTCATCGCCCGTTTTCGCGCCGGCCGCATTGAACGCTTTCACCTTGACGCGGCTCTTGCCGTTTTTAAACGCGCACATCTTGCAGGAATCGCATTCGGGCTTTTTTTCGATCTGCACGGTGGCGATCTTACCCGCCGTTTTCAGTACGACCGCGCGCTCTTTCACTGCAATTTCTGCGCGAGGAACTGCGCCGCGCTCTCCGCTTTCACCGTTTCCGACGTCGAATCCGCCATGTTTTTGACGGTATATTCGCCGCTTGCGAGCTCGTTCGAACCGATGACGACTACATATTTTGCGCCGGCCTTGCCCGCGTACTTGAACTGCGCCTTGACCGAGCGGTCGGCATGGTCGAATTCCGCCGAAACGCCCATCTTGCGCAATGTATCGCAAAGCTGAAACGCCGCTTTTCTCCCCTCGGCGTCCATTCCCGCCGCATATACGCCGAGCGGCGCCTCTTCGGGGATCTTTTTGCCCGTATTTTCGAGCACGAGCAGCATTCGCTCGATGCCGCTGCCGAACCCGACCGCGGGCACCTGCGGCCCGCCGAGGTTTTCGATGAGGGTATCGTACCTGCCGCCGCCGAGCACGGTGCCCTGCGAGCCGATGCTCGTGGACACGAATTCGAACACCGTTTTCGAATAATAATCCAGCCCGCGCACGAGTTTGGGGTTGAGCTTGTACTTTACGCCGCACGCGTCGAGGATCTCCTTCAGCTTTTCGAAGTGCTCGCGACACTCATCGCAGAGGAAATCCACCGTTTTGGGCGCGTTTTCGTTGATCTTCGAGCAAACCTCCTCCTTGCAGTCGAGGATTCGCAGGGGGTTTTTGTCGAAGCGGGAACGGCAGGTATCGCACATTTCGGGCAGGTGCGGGCGCAGATATTCTTTCAGCGCCTCGTTGAATTTGGGGCGGCAGTGCTTGCAGCCGATAGAATTGAGGTTGAGTTCCACCCCCTCGACGCCGAGTGCGGCGATATAGTCGCGCGCGAGCAGAATGACTTCCGCATCCGTTTCGGGGCCCTTGCCGCCGAAGATCTCCACGCCGAACTGGTGGTGTTCGCGCAGTCTGCCCGCCTGCGGCCGCTCATAGCGGAACACGGGGGTGAGATAGTACATTTTGAGGGGCAGAACGCCGCTCGCGAGCCCGTTTTCGATGAACGAGCGCACCACGCCCGCCGTGCCCTCCGGCTTCAAGGTGATGCTGCGCTCCCCCTTGTCGAGGAAGGTATACATCTCTTTATTGACGATGTCGGTTGTATCGCCCACGCCGCGCAGAAACAGCTCGGTGTGTTCAAAAACGGGGGTACGGATCTCCTTTAAGTTGTACCGCGCCGCAATTTTGCGCGCGGTATCCTCCACGAAGTGCCACTTGTAAGCGTCTGCGGGGAGCACGTCTTTGGTGCCTTTGGGAATTGAAATCATAAAAACCTTCCTTTCCTGCTCGGCGAAAGCTTTTTGAAAGAGACAAAAACCTTTCGTCCGATTTGAGGGCGACACCGCCGTTCAAACGCTTTCAGCGTTTTCTGCGGCGTTTTCTCCCTCTTTTTGCCCTCTTTAAGGGCTCTCATTTTTTATGGGCAAAAATTCACCCTCATCCCGAAAGCCGCAAGTATACGGCTACTTGGGGGCGCTTTTTGAGAAACGCGGTTCTCAAACGCGCAATAAATTATTATAATATTCTCTCGCGCGTTCCAAAATCGCTATTTAATAATTACTTGCAAGAGCAAAAATCACACTTTTTACTCTTGCACTCCATTTGCCGATACCTCGGCTCACGGAAGGGGTGAAGCGGCGGCATTAAAATAATATGTGTGCTCTTAAAATATGCCGCCGCAAGGGGAAAACCGCTCGGGTTTCCCCTTAGATCGCAGAAAATCGCAGGCGTCAGCTCGCCGAGATTTTCGCGAGCAGTTTACAATACATATTTCTTCAGATCCCGATTTTTTATCATCGAATCGAGGTGTTCGTCGACATATTTTTTGTCGATTTTGACGGTAACGGTCGGGTAATCGCCTCCGGCATTGAAAGAAATATCCTCCAACAGGTACTCCATCACGGTATGCAGGCGGCGCGCGCCGATGTCCTCGCTGGTCGCGTTCATATCCTCGGAAATGGTCGCGATCTCCTCGATGGCGTCGTCGGTGAACTGCAGGTCGATATTGTCCACCCCCAAAAGTTTTCCGTACTGCGAAGTGATGGCGTTCTGCGGCTGCGTCAGGATTTTAATGAAATCCTCTTTCGTCAGGCTCTCCAGCTCCACGTTGATGGGGAAACGCCCCTGCAATTCGGGGATGAGATCCTCCACCTTGGAGATGTGGAAGGCGCCCGCCGCGATAAACAGAATGAAATCCGTTTTGACGGGGCCGTACTTGGTCATGACCGTGCAGCCCTCGACGATGGGCAGAATGTCGCGCTGAACGCCCTCGCGGGATACATCCGCGCCGCCCTGGTTCGCCTTGCCGGCGATCTTATCGATCTCGTCGATGAAGATGATGCCCTGCTCCTCGGCGCGCGCGAGCGCCTCGGTGTTGACCATATCGTTGTCGATGAGCTTTTCCGACTCCTCCGCGATGATCTGCTGCATGGCGGCCTTGACGCTCATCTTGCGCTTTTTCTTCTTTTTCGGGAGCATGTCCCCAAAAATGGAGCCGATATTGATCTCCGCGCCGCCCGGCACGATTTCCATGCTCTTGGGCGCGTCCACAACTTCAATTTCGATCTGCGTATCGTCGAATTTGCCCGCGCGCAGGTCCTCCAACAGGCGCGCGTCGAACACGTCTTTGGACATTTCGCCCCGCTCGCCCTTCTTCATCTCGGAGAGAATGGCGACGATCTTCTTTTCGGCGATGCCCTCCGCCTTGACGGAAACTTCCCGCATCTTTTCCTCGCGCACGAGGCGGATGGAGCACTCCACGAGGTCGCGCACCATGCTCTCGACGTCGCGGCCGACGTAGCCGACCTCGGTGTACTTGGTCGCTTCGACCTTGATGAACGGAGCCTTGACGAGCTTTGCAAGCCGCCTGGCGATCTCCGTTTTGCCGACGCCCGTGGGGCCCTTCATGATAATGTTTTTGGGCGTGATCTCCTCGCGGTCGGCTTCGGAAAGCTGACTGCGGCGGTAGCGGTTGCGCAGCGCAATGGCGACCGCCCTTTTGGCCTTATCCTGACCGATGATGTATTTATCCAGTTCGTTTACAATTTGTTTCGGTGATAAACTCATAAAAAAACTCCTTTCTCACGAAAACCTCGGCGAGCTGTCGCCTGCGGTTTTCCGTGATTTGAGGGCGACACCGCCGTTCAAACGCTTTCAGCGTTTTCTGCGGCGTTTTCTCCCTCTTTTTTGCCTTTTTAGGGGCACGCCATTCTATATGGCAAAAAATTCACCCTCTTCCCAAAAGCCGTAAGTATGCGGCAAATTGAGGGCGCTTTTTGAGAAACGCGGTTCTCAAACGCGCAATAAATTATTAAAATAATCTCTCGCGCAAGCAGAATCACATTTCTGCGCCAGCGCACTCCATTTGCCGATACCTCGGCTCACGGAAAGGGTGAATGTCCGCGATTTTATAATATGTGTGCCACTATATATCGCGGACAGAGGGGAAAGCCGCTCGGGTTTCCCCTTAAATTCGCACAATTTCGCAGCCGTCAGCTCGGCGAGAAATTGGCGAGCCGAATATTTACTCGCGCAAGCAAAACCACGCATAGCGATAACAAAGTTATCGCGCAACATTGTCAATTTTGCATGAATGCCCGCAAGCGGTCGCTCCGCAAAATTGACTGCGTTAGGTGCGTTAGCGCACCCCAATTTGCAAATACTTTTGTTTTTGCAGGAAAGGTGAGCTGCGCAATTTTAATACTATGTGTGCCCCGAAATATTGCGCGGCGAGGAAAACTCCGAACGCTGATGCCGCTTGCAAAGCGGCGCGCGCGTTGGGGTTGTCCTCAATCTCTCGACAATTTGTTTTATCAGCTTAAAACAAATTGTGAGAACTTGTTTCACACCGTTTCCACGGTAATGTGGTCGTTCGTAAATACGCAGATCTCGCTGGCGATCTTCAATGCCTTGTAGGCGATATCCTCGGCGGAATAATCCGTTTCCTGCGCCAATGCGCGCGCCGCAGCCAAGGCGTAGTTCCCGCCGCTGCCGATGGCGCACACGCCGCCGTCCGGTTCGATCACTTCGCCGTTGCCGCTGATGATGAGAAGCTGATCTTTGTCCGCAACGATCATCAGGGCGTCCAGTTTGCGAACCATTTTATCGTTTCGCCACAGCTCCGCCAACTCCACCGCCGAGCGCATGAGATTGCCCGAAAATTTATTGAGCATCCCCTCGAACCGCTCGGAGAGCGAAAACGCGTCTGAAACGGAGCCGGCAAATCCCAAAACGACCTTGCCGCCGTAGATGCGGCGCACCTTGACCGCGTTGTTTTTGAACACGACCGATTCGCCCATCGTTACCTGCCCGTCGCCCGCAATGGCGGTTTTTCCGTTCCGCTTGACGGCGCAGATGGTAGTTCCTCTGAATTCTGCCATGTATTTCCTCCTCCCGCGCGCCCGCAAGCGGCCGCGCGGCTCCATGCAATAAATTTAAATGCCGCACGCGGTTTACTCCGCGCGCAATTTATCCTCCGCGTCCGCCGCGTTTTCGCGCACCTTTTCCAGCGCGCGCTCCGCCAGCATCCGCTTTTTGAGCGCCTTATCCCGCACGTTCAGCCCGAGCGGACTTAAAATGCCGTAATTCGCGTTCATCGGCTGAAAGTTGTCCGTTTCCGCGCAGACGTGGTGCGCCAGCGCGCCCGAAACGGTGCCGCAGTCCCACGCGGCGGGCGCATAGCCGCGTATCTTCAAAGCGCAGTTCATCGCCGCTAAAATGCCGCTGTCCGCGCTCTCCACATACCCCTCGACGCCCGTCATCTGCCCCGCAAAGAACACCGTGCCGTCCGCTTTCAGCGAAAGATCCGCGTTCAGGATCTTCGGCGAGTCGAGGTAGGTGTTGCGGTGCATCACGCCGTAGCGCAGGAATTCCGCATTTTTCAGCGCGGGGATCATGGAAAACACCCGCTTTTGCTCGGGAAATTTCAAATTTGTCTGAAACCCGACCAGGTTGTACGCCGTGCCCGCAACGTTTTCCTTGCGCAGCTGCAGAACGGCGTAGGGCCGCTTTCCGTTTTCGTCGTACAGCCCCACCGGCTTGAGCATGCCGAAGCGCAGCGTATCCCTGCCGCGCGCAGCCATGACCTCGACGGGCATGCACCCCTCGAAAATTTCGCCTTTTTCAAACTCGTGCGCCACCGCACGCTCGGCGGAAACGAGCGCCTCCACAAACGCCTCGTACTCCTCCCTATTCATCGGGCAGTTGACGTAATCCCCCTCGCCCTTGCCGTAGCGGTCGGCGGTGAACGTTTTGGAATAATCGATGCTTTCGGCGGAAACGATGGGCGCCGCCGCGTCGTAAAAGTGCAATGCTCCGCCCAGCTTTGCGCGGATATCCTCCGCAAGCGCGTCCAGCGTGAGCGGCCCCGTGGCGACGATCGCATACCCCTGCGGCAGCTCTTTCACCTCTTCGGCTATATATTCGATGTTCGGGTGCGAACGTATCTTTTCGGTGATATACGCCGCGAAAGCCTCCCTATCCACCGCGAGCGCGCCGCCAGCGGGTACCTTGGTCGCGTCCGCCGCCTCCATGACGAGCGAACCCAAAAGGCGCATCTCCTCTTTTAAGAGGCCGCAGGCGTTGCCCCACATGTCGCCGCTCTTGAGCGAGTTGCTGCAAACGAGCTCGGCGAGTTTTTCGCTCGAATGGGCGGGCGTGAACTTGTTCGGCTTGCAGTCATACAGCCGCACGGCAAAGCCGTGCCGCGCCAGATAATGCGCCGCCTCGCTCCCCGCGAGCCCCGCGCCGATGACTGTTACCGTCCTCTGTTTTCCGTTTCGATTCGCGCCTGTTTCCACGTTTGCTCCGTTTGCCACGCCGCTCCGCGGTCGTTCAGCCATTCGGTTTAGCACTCTAATCATAAGAGTGCTAACTTATTATAAATCGATTGCGCGCATATGTCAAGGATTTTTTCCTGAAAATGCGAAAAACTTTTGGCGCCAAAGGGACAGCTTTTTGCAACGCCTCAAAATTGCGGATACAGAAAGGCCGCCGCAGTGCCATAACACACCGCGGCGGCCCCTAAGCGCGCTGCTTTACAATCAGCGTTTATCAATCATCGATCACAAACTGAACGGCCCCGACATCCGAATATATTTTGATCGTGATTGTTCCGTCCTTGATCGTTCCCTCGTAAATGCTGCCGTCCTCCGCCGTCAGCGTGAGCTTTTCACCATCGACGGCATATGTACCCTCGATCCCCATAATTTGAATCGTTTTGGTGGCCTCGTCGAGGTCATCGCTGATCGTGCCGGTCGGAGTATATAGAGAGGATGCAAAATAAAATGCTCCGGTTTCCTCCAACCTGATATATGCGCCCACAGTACTGGTGCCGAGCCGTTCGATAATATCGTCCGACAATACCCCGTCATAATGATCGGCAATCGAGGCACTGTATCTGTACACCCCGACATTTCGGTTCTGACAGGCAACCAGCGCAAACGCCGTGCCCACACACAATAGCACCGCCACACAGGCAACCGAACAACGTTTCAAAAGTTTCATGATCCATTCTCCTTATATGAAATTCGCCTAAAAGCAATTACAGTATACCATAATACCCCCCCCCCGTCGTCAACAAAAATAAACATGTTTTATACAAATATTTGTTAAAAAAAGCGGACGCTTATCGCATCCGCTATCTCCTGTACTTAGGCTCATTCTTTATATTATTCTTTGCCCTCTTCCGTTTCCTCTTTTTCGGGCACGTCGATCGCATAGTTGCAGGACGAGCACTTGATCTGCTTGCCCTTTTTGACGAGGTACTTGCCGCACTTGGGGCACTTTTCACCCGTGGGCATATCCCAGCTCATGAACTTGCAGGAAGGATACTTGGAACAACTGTAAAAAATCTTGCCCGCCTTGCTCTTCAACCGCCGCGTCGGCGCGCCGCACACGGGGCACACGCCCGCCGTTTCGGAAATGGGCTGATTGGTGCCGCACTTGGGGCAGCTCAAATATTTGCCGTAGCGCCCGTTGCGGTAGATCATCAATTCTCCGCATTTGGGGCATTTTTCCTTGGAAACCTCGCTGTCAAACGGCAGAATGGCGTTGCATTCGGGGTAATTCGGGCAGGCGAGGAACTTGCCGTACTTGCCGCTCTTGACGACCATGTTCGCGCCGCACTTGGGGCATTTGGTCGCGGAGATCTCCATCCCCTCGCTCTTGATGTTCGAGCAGGCGGGGTAATTGGAGCAGGCGAGGAACTTGCCGTAGCGGCCGCTCTTGCGGATCATCGGGTGGCCGCACTTTTCGCACAGGATATCCGTCATCTCGTCGCCGTCGTTGGCGGCAAACACAAGTTTTTCGGCAAACGGCGGGTAGAAATCGGCGATGATCTTGCGCCAGTCGGTGCCGCCTTCCTCGATGTTGTCCAGCTTATCCTCCATCTTCGCGGTAAAGCCGACGTCCATGATGTCGGTAAAGTACTTCATCAAAAGATCGGTGATCTGGAAAGCGACCTCCGTGGGCACCATGTACTTGCCGTCCTTGGTAACGTACTTGCGCTTGGTGAGCACGGAGATGATGGACGCATAGGTGGAAGGGCGGCCGATGCCCTTGTCCTCCATCGCCTTGACGAGCGACGCATCGGTGTAGCGCTGGGGGGGCTTTGTGAACTTCTGCTCGGAGGTGAGCTTGATGAGGTCGAGCTCGTCCCCCTCCTTCAAATCGGGCAGGAGTTTGGCGTTTACGCCCTCCTCGTCCTCCTTGTCCTTTTTGATGTCCTGATACACGGCGGTAAAGCCGGCGAATTTGAGCGTTCTGCCGCTCGCCTTAAAGCCGTAATCGCCGTTTTTGATCTTCATCTGCACGCTGTTGTACACCGCCTCGCTCATCTGCGACGCCATAAATCGCTCGTATATGAGTTTGTAGACGTTGTAGTGCTTTTTATCGAGCACCCCTTTCAGGCTTTCGGGCGTGCGGTTCATGTCGATGGGGCGGATACATTCGTGCGCGTCCTGCGCGTCCTTTTTGGATTTGTAGAAATTCGGCTTTTCGGGGATGTATTCCTTGCCGAAACGCTCGGCGATGTAGTCGCGCGCCTTCGCCTGCGCCTCCGCGGAAACGCGCACCGAGTCGGTACGGATATAGGTAACGAGCGCGATATGCCCTTCCTTTTCGGTATCCATGCCCTCGTAGAGGTGCTGCGCCACGAGCATGACTTCGGGCGAGGTCATGCCGAACTTGTTGGAGGCGTCCTGTTGCAGCGTAGACGTGGTGAACGGCGCGGGCGCGTGCGATTTGGCGACGCTCTTTTTGATTTCGGAAACGATGTACGGCTTGCCGTCCAGTTCGGCGCGCACCGCCTCGTTCTCCTCGGCGTTCTTGGGCTTGTATTTTTTCCCCGCCTTTTCGGAGAGGAGCGCCTTGAACGGCGCGTATGCTTTGGGCTTATCCTGCAATTCCGCCGTCAGGTTCCAATACTCCTCAGGCACGAATGCCTGAATTTCGCGCTCCCTGTCCACGATGAGGCGCAGCGCGACCGACTGCACGCGGCCCGCCGAAAGCCCCGAATGGATGCGCTTGCAAAGGAGGGGCGAAAGTTTATAACCCACGAGCCTGTCGAGCACGCGGCGCGCCTGCTGCGCGTCGACGAGGTTATAGTCGATCTCGCGCGGATTTTTCAGCGCGTTGGTAACGGCGGCGGGGGAAATTTCGTTGAATTCGATGCGGTTTTTGCCGTCTTTGAGTTTCAAAACGTTTTTCAAATGCCAGGAAATGGCCTCGCCCTCGCGGTCCGGGTCGGTCGCGAGGTAAACGTTTTCCGCCTTGGCCGCCTCTTCGGACAGGTGCTTGATGACCTGCTTTTTATCGGGGTTGATGACGTACGACGGCTCAAAATTTTTGTCGATGTCCACGCCGAGGCGCTTTTCGGGCAAGTCGCGCACGTGTCCGCCCGAAGCGTCCACGCGGTACTTCCCTTTCAGATATTTTGCGATCGTTTTCGCCTTCGACGGCGACTCGACGATGATTAAATCCATAGAAACCTCCGTTCACGAAAACCTCGGCGAGCTGTCGCCTGCGGTTTTCCGTGATTTGAGGGCGACACCGCCGTTCAAACGCTTTCAGCGTTCTCTGCGGCGTTTTCTCCCTCTTTATCGTCGCAACAAGGCGACGGACGGCAGGCGGCGCACTTTGTTTGCCGCCAAGCCCTCGTGTGCTTGTTTCTCCTCTTCCCCAAAAATCGCAGAAAATTGTTTTAACAGCTTAAAACAATTTTCGCGAGCCTATTTGATTGCCATATACCGGTTCCCGCCGCAGGGCGCGATCAGCTTTTTCATCTGCAAAGCGGTCAATATTGCGGGCAGTTCGTACGCTTTCAGCCCGCTCCGCTCGGAAATTTGCGAAACATGCGCCTCCCCTTCGCGAATGATCTCAAACACGGTACGCTCCGCTTCCGAGAGCGAAATTTCTTCCGCCTCGGTCAAGTTTATACCAAAAGCGGCGGTTATGTCAACTAAATTGTCGGTCAATTTTGCGTAATCTTTTATCAGCGCGTTGCACCCTTCCCCTGCCGCCGCGCCCAAGGAATAGGGGAACGCGAACACGTCGCGCCCGTATTCATACGCAAGATCGGCAGTGATGCGCGTGCCGCTCTTTGCCCCGCCGCTCACCACGAGCACGCCCTCGGAAAGCCCCGCGATGATGCGGTTGCGCGCGGGGAACAGATACGGTTTCGGCGCCTCGTCGGGCAGGTATTCGGTCACGGCGAGCGCGTTTTCCGTTACCTGTTCCAGCAAGTAACGGTTGCATTCGGGATAAACAAAATCGAACCCGTAGGCAAGCACGCAGATAAGTTTTCCGCTCGGCAACGCGCCCTGCGCGGCGGCCGTATCCCCGCCGTCCGCAAGCCCCGTAACGATGGCAAAATGCTCGGAAAGTTCGGAGGAAAAGCGCTCCGTCTGCTTCACCATCGCGGGCGGCGTGCGGCGGGAACCGACGATCGCAAACTTGCGCTCTTGCAGAAGTTCGGCGTTTCCCCTGCAATACAAAACGAGGGGCGGATCGGAGATCTGCCGCAGATCTTCGGGGTACAAAGCGGAGGAAAAAGCGACGCACGTTATGCCTTTTTCGTTATATTTTGCCAAAATCGAGCGCATATATTCGGAAGAGGAAAGGCTTTTTTCCATTGCGGAACAAATCTCCTCCCCCGCGACCGCGTTCACCTTGGCGCGCAGCTGCGAAAACTGCCTTACGAGGGCATACGGCTCGGCGCACAGACGATAGATCTGCGCCTTTTTATTGTAGTCGAGGCGGAAAGAATCCAGCCAGATCTCCGCCTTTTCGTCCTTTGTGTACATAGAAACTCCTTTTAAAGATTCACAAATTTTCTTTTGAGCTGACAAAAGAAAATTTCGTGATTTTCAGGACAACCCCACGGCACGCGGCTATGCCGCTGACCGTCGGAATTTTCCTCTGCGGTGCGCTCGTTTTCGCCATTGCAAGCAAGTGAAAGCCTCACGCAACTTCAGCTTAAAACAAAAAGTGAGAACTCATTCATTGTCATACTTTCTGTACGATACCGCCTCCAAAATATGTTCGGGGCGTATATCTGTGCTCCCGGCGAGGTCGGCAATCGTGCGGGCGACTTTGATAACGCGCGAACGTGCGCGCGCGGAGAGGTGCAAACTTTCGAACGAGGCGCGCAAGATCCCCTCGCACTCACGCGAGAGAGCGCAATAACGGCGAAGTTCCCGTTCGCTCATATCCGCATTGGTGTGTATCCCCGCGCCGTCGAACCGCTCGCGCTGTACGGCGCGGGCCGCCTCCACGCGTTCTTTGACCGCGGCCGAAGTTTCCTCCTCCGTTTGGGAGACGAGATCTTCGTACTTGACCGAATCCACCTCGACCTGTATATCGATGCGGTCCAACAGCGGCCCGCTGATGCGCGAACGGTATTTTTTGATGGCGGCGGGCGTACAGGTGCAAATCTTGTCTGCACTGCCGTAGTTTCCGCACGGGCAGGGATTCATGCTGGCGCAGAGCATAAAATTGGCGGGAAAGGTAACCGCGCCGCTGCTGCGCGAAACGGTGATAACGCCGTCTTCGAGCGGTTGGCGCAGCGCCTCTAACGTGGAACGGGAATATTCGGGCAATTCGTCTAAAAAGAGCACGCCGCCGTGCGCGAGGCTGATCTCGCCCGGTTTTACGGTGCGCGAACCGCCGCCGCACATGGAAACGGTCGTCGCCGTATGGTGCGGGGTTCGGAACGGGCGGCAGGATACGATCCCCTCCTCGTTGAGTATCCCTGCCACGGAATGGATCTTGGTAACTTCCAGCGCCTCCTCAAAGGTCATGGCGGGCATAATGGTGGGGATGCACCGCGCGAGCATGGTCTTTCCCGTGCCCGGCGGGCCGTACAGCAGAATATTGTGGCCGCCGCTCACCGCCACTTCCAAAGCGCGCTTGGCGACGGGCTGGCCCTTGACGAAGGCGAGATCGGAACGGTATTTCCCCTGCACGATCGAGGCATATTCCCGTGTTTTCAGGGGTTCCAAACACTCCCCGCACAGGTGCGCCGCCACCTGCGAAAGATTTTCCGCCGCAAAGATCCGTATGCCGCCGATAAAGGACGCCTCCTTTGCGTTCGCCGCCGGGATGATAAATTCGGAATACCCTTTCGCCTTTGCGGAGATAAGCAAGGGCAAGATGCCGGCGACGGGGCGCAGCGTTCCGTCCAGCGCCAATTCGCCCAAAAACACGATGCCGGAGCAATCGGCCCCTACGAGCTGTTCCGTCGCCTTCAATATGCCGACGGCGATGGCGAGGTCGAAATACGAGCCCTCCTTTTTGAGGTCTGCGGGCGCGAGGTTGACGGTTATTTTGCCGGAAGGAAATTTTCTGCCGCTGTTTTTGAGTGCGGAACGCACCCGCTCGCGGCTCTCCTTGACGGCGGCATCGGGCAGGCCGACGAGTTCATACGAGGGCAGGCCGTTGTTGATATCCGTTTCCACCTCGACGGGCACGCCTTCCAGCCCGGAAAGCGCAAAACTGATCACTTTTGATAACATAGGAACTCCTTCAATATTCACAAAATTTGTTTTAAGCTGTTAAAACAAATTTTCGTGATTTCAGGAAAACCCCATTGTCCTCGCCTTGCTCGGTACAACCGGAGTTTTCCTCTGCGGTGCGCCTTTTCAGGGCACACCATTTTACGCGCGCCGCATTCACCTTTCCTGCATAAGCCGCAAGTATTCAGCTATTGGGGTGCGCGGACGCAAACGTGCGGCACGTCCGCCAAAATCCCGCTCTACTCCCCTTTAATAAAAAATTCCGCGCGCCGATACTCGCGGAGCGCGGAATCATTTTTTATCGATAAAATCCGTTGTTCATAAAGCTCGTCCAACCGAAGCAGATGGACGCTGCAAGCGGATACACGGGAATGCTGAAATACATGGGCAGCGAAAGCAAAAAGATGAGCGCATACACCGTGCAAAGTACCGCCATGACTTTGGCGGTAGAGTTCATACGAATCCCGCAAATCACTTTTTTCTCACCCGAATCGTGCACATACGCCGTATAGAACATGAGCGGGATGAAAGACGTATAGAACAAATCGAACAGGAATCCGTGCGCCGCGCTCGCACCGCCGATAAAGGCGTATTGCAGCAGGGAGGACAGCAATCCCAAAATCAAAACGAGGTAGATGCGCAAAATATGCGCGGAATGCTCGGTAGCGTACTGCCCTTTTTTGCCGCCCGTCGCCGCGTACAGAATGGCGTACACGGTCATAAACAGCACGCCGACGAGCGCAGTGAGCGCCATGGCGATATTCAGCTGCGCGTTGAGGGCGCAATACACGTCTTCCGAGGCGAAAAACAGGGTCGCCCCTTTGAGCGCGAGGAACCAGCCGAACGCATTGACGGAATTTCCCGCCGAGAACAGCGTGGCATTATCCAGCGAAAACGCGTCTTTGATCGCACTGCCGACGAGCGAAAAGATGCCGACGGAAGCGCTTTCGGGGTTCGGGTCGTACAAATTGACATAGGTCAGGTAAGACGGCAGCGTCGCCAGCATGAGCACGGCGAGGGTGACGACCACAAACGCGAGGAAAAACAGCAGATACGTGAGCCTGTTCTGGTAGGAATATTCGGCGCGCAGCGCCGCCTCCGCCTTCTCACACTGCGCGATATTGTCGCGCATGACCTGTTCAGACGTTTCGGAAGCGTTTTTATCGCGCATTTCCTGCCGTATCGCCGCGGCGCGCGCGGAATGCGCCCGCACCTGCTTGATCGCGCCGAGTACGAACAGCGCGACCACGCCGACCGCGGCGATCAGCGTTTTCGGGTCGACGGCGAACGCGAGAGCAAAAAAGATACCGGAGGCGAGGATGCTGCCGCAGGCGCTCTTTGCAGGATTTTCCGCCGCGATGCCGTTTTCAAAGAATTTGTATATAAAATAGTAGGACGCAAGCACGAAGAATGCGGCGGGAGCAAGCGAAACGCCCAGCCTGCCCACCGTGAGCGCGAGTCCGCCGCCCGCGAACAGCACCGCCGCGAGGAAGGCGAACCCTTCATTTTTGAACAGTTTTTTGCCGAACATCCAAACGAGCGCAACGAGCGCAGACGTGAACAAAACTGAAAAAATACGCAGGCCGAACACGCTTTTGCCGAAAATCAGCGTGCCGAGCAAAGGAAAGAGCACCGCGAGGGGGCCGGAATCGGTATCCGCGTTGTATGTGCCTTCCGGCAAGGTCGAGCCGAGGAGGATATTGTCGATCTGCATGAGGGTGTACATCTCATCCTGCGTGAAGTTGGAGTACGCTCCCCTGCCATCCGTAAAATTGTTCTGCGCGTCTACGAGCCTTTCCGGATCGCCCCATGCGCCGAGGGTAGACGTTCTGTCGTTCCCGTTGAAAAGGTCATAATATCCCCCTTTCTTCCAAACCGAACCGCTGAAATGCCCCTGCGCATCCGCCACCGTAACGCTTGCGGGGATCACGTCGCCCGACGCGTCTACGAACACGATCTCGTTGATCAGCATATCGTGCGGAACGGTGATGCGGATGAGCCGATAGCTTTGAGAAATGGGGTACTTGGTTTTTGTTTGCGAAAAATCGAATACCTTGACCCAATTGTAATTGGCGCCCGCAAGCCCGTCGCCGCCCGCGGAATACACATTGCCGAAAGAAGGCGCGTCGCGCAGATCGTTCGAGCTCCACGCCGGGCCGGAAGACGACGTTGCGCTCGATTTGTTGAAAGTGAGCTTAAAATCGGACCCGACGGGCGCATAAACGGCGCCGATATTGGCGTAGATGGCGCCGAGTTTGCCGTCGTCGCCGGTCTTGGAGGTGTCGTAATCGAGGTAGAATACGAGTTCGGCGTCCGCGCGCGCAAAGTATGCGCGGCCGGGAGAATTGAACCCGCCGATGGTGCACGCGGAGACGACAAAAAAGACGAGCGCGAGGATCGCCGCCGCTTTCGCGAACTTGGAATAGCGCGCCCAAAACTCTTTCAGCCGTTCCGCCCTTGTTTTTCTGATAACTGCCATAAAACTCCGATGCGGCATCGCACAGCGCAAAGCCGCAAAAAACTTTGTATGGAATATTATAACGCAAAACGCCGCGCATGTAAACCTTTTTTCGGCCATTCCCTTCTACAATTTCCCGCAACCGAACGCACGATTTTTTGCAGCGGCGCATATTTTATTTCCCTTGACTGTATATCCTTTTTATTGTATAGTGTATGCAACTACAAAAACGGAAATATTTTATTCCTCTTTCGGGTAAAATTTTTGCGGGGTGAGAGAATGTTTTTTGAATATGTAAAAAACTTCGACGAATATACGCTTTTCGGCGCGGCGCATATATCGTTTTTTGTCGCTGCGCTTGCGATCGTCGTAGTGCTGAATTGGCTGCTGCGCAACAGGTCTGAACGCGCAAAGCGCATCACGCTGATCGTATGCGCCTGTCTGGTAGTATTCAATTATGCGTTTTTGCAGCTTTGGCGGGTTTGGGCGTATGCCGACGGCCGCGCCAAAGGGATTCTCGATAAGGTCGCCTATATCATGATGCCGAACGAAATACTGCCCTTTCAGCTGTGCAGTATGCTCTGCTACATTATCCCCGCGGCCGTCATCCTGAAAAAGCGGTGGCTGTACGAAGCTGTGGCGCCTATCTGCATCATGGGCGGATTTTTGTTCTTTTTCTACCTCACGGGCATCGTAGACCGTTACCCGCCCTTTTCTTTCCGCGTGTTGGAAAGCATATTGCAGCACACCGTTATCCTGTTTTTCGGCAGCTATCTCTATGTTTCCAAACAGGCGAAGATGCAGCTGAAAACCATAAAATATCCCATCCTCTTTTTGCTCGCGATCGGCGTCGTTGCGATCGCCGCAAACCTCGTGTTCGGCACCGTCGATGACGGTGTGAATTTCTTCTATATCCGCAAAGACGTTTTGGGTCTGGGCCTGCCCTTTGCCGCTACCGCGCCGATCATGGCGGTCGTCGCCGTCGCCTTTTTCTTCCTTATTTTGGGGATACAGTCGCTTGCAGACAAGCTCGCCGCGCGGTCCGGGAAAAAGAAGGAAGCCGCAAACGCGGACCTTCTGCCCGACTCTTCCGCGCATAAGGACGTACCCCCCCCCTCACGGAATGACGGCGAAGAATGACAGCTTGCGGGGCCTCGGCGCCCCGCGCCGCTTTGTGCCGATCTTTTCGGGCGTAAACGCATTTTGACCGCTCATGCATGCGCCGGCCCTGCCAAAGCGGGGAACGGAGCGGCACTGTAAGCCCTGTCCGCAAAAATTAAACAAGCATAGAAAAATCCCCGCGCAAACTTGCGCGGGGATTTTATACGATTTGTTACTTGACCTCTTTGATCTTTGCCGCCTTACCGGTACGGCCGCGCAGATAGTACAGCTTCGCCCTGCGCACTTTGCCCTTGCGGATAACGGTGATGTTCGCGATCTTGGGGGAATGCACGGGGAACGTCCTCTCGACGCCTACACCGTACGAAAGCCTCCGAACCGTAAAGGTTTCGCGGATGCCGCCGTTCTTTTTCGCTATCACGACGCCTTCGAACGCCTGCAATCTCTCGCGCGTGCCCTCGACGACCTTTACGCTGACCTTAACGGTGTCGCCTACGTTGAAAGCGGGAACGCTGTCTTTGAGATTCTCTTTCTCGATAGCTTCGATCAATCCTTTCATCGACTTTACCTCCATTGTTACTAAGCGTTCGTGGCCGCAATGCCAGAGGACCGCCCGAAGTCTTTTGTTATTTTACCATAAATCGGAGCGGAGCGCAACCGTTTTTACCGGCAGATTCTCTTATTTTATGATTTTTTTCAAAATCCTGCCCCTTAAACGCAAAACGCGCGTTATGCCCCGAACGCGCCCGCGATGTGGTTGATCGAATCGGCAAACACTTCCAAAACGTCGAACCGCACGTTCACGTCGCCGCGGCCGAGCTTCATCAAAAAATAGCGCGCGATGTCGATATACCGCCTTTGTTTATGCCGTTCCACCGCCTCGGCGGGGGTGCCGAACGCCTCCGAAAGGCGCGCCTTTACCTCGCAGAACACGACGGTATCGCCGTCGAGCGCCACGATATCCGCCTCCCCGAACGGGGTGCGGTAGTTCATTTTCAAAATTTTGTAGCCGAGGGCGCGGAGATAGGCTGCTCCCCGCCGCTCTCCGCTTCGCCCAAGAGCTTTTTTGTGAACGTCTTGCGGTGAATTTCGCATAATCCGTACTCCTGTATCGCGTCGGTATGCATCTTCGTGCCGTACCCCTTGTGTTTTGCGAACCCGTACTGCGGATAAACCGCATCGTACTCGCGCATCAGCGCGTCGCGGTAGACCTTGGCAAGGATGCTCGCCGCGCCGATGGAATAGGAGAGCGCATCCCCCCGCACGATGTTCTGCTGCGGCAGATCGATGCGCAGCCGAAAATTTCCGTCCACAAACACCACGTCCGGCTGAACGGAAAGCCCTTCCACCGCGTTTTTCATGCACAGTTTCGTCGCCTCCAAAATGTTGATGCGGTCGATCGTGCGATTGTCCGCCTCGCAAATTTTGTACGCGATAGCCCGCTCGCGGAGGAGCGCCGCCAAGCGCCCGCGCTCCTCCTCCCGAACCTTTTTGCTGTCGTCAATGCCCTCGATCAGCTCGTTTTCGCCCAGCGGCAGGATGACCGCCGCACACACCACCGGCCCCGCCAAAGGGCCGCGGCCCACCTCGTCGACGCCCGCGATATACTCCGCGCCGAGGGCGAGCATTTCCCGCTCGTACGCGAGTTTATCGATCTGTTTTTTCTTTTGCGTTCTCATCATTTTTCGTATTTTTCGATAATTTTCAGCCGATTTTCGGCGCTTTTGCGCCGTTTTTTTGCTGTTTTTGCGGATTTTTTCTGATTTCCTTTTTTCGGCTTTTGCGCCGCGTTCAGCGCAAAAGCGAAGCGAAATCTTCCGGTTTATCGAGCGTTATTCTGCCCAGCCGCCCTTTGCGGAAATCGTCTATGATGGCGTTCGCGCCGCGCGCATAGTCATACTCTCCGCCCCGCAGCATAAATCCCCGGCGGCGGCACACCTCCTCGTACATAGCCAGCGGCGAAGAAAAATCGGCAATGCCGTACCGCGCCGTCAGCTGTTCGGGGTACGTTTCGGCTATCTCGCGCAAAAGTTCGAGCGCCACGTCGTCCATGTCCAGAATATCGTCGTTGATGCTGCCGATATAGGCGAGGTGCCGCGCGAGATTTTGGTTATCGAAGGAGGGAGGCATGGTTCCGGGAGTATCGAGCAGTTCAAACCCCGCGCAGCGGATCCACTGTTTGCCGCGCGTAACGCCCGCCTTGTCGCCCGTAACGGCGCGCTTTGCCCCGCTCAAAGCGTTGATGACCGTGCTTTTGCCCGTATTCGGGATGCCCGCCACCATCAATTTGGGCGGACGGACGATCCCCTTTTGTTCGTCCTTGGCGAATTTTTCTTTGAGCAAAACGGAAATCCTGCCCGAAAGCTGTTTCGCCGCGCCCGCCGCGTTGGCACAACATTTGGCAGCAAACAGCCCCGCTTTGGAAAATTCAGAGAGAAAGGCGTCCGTCTTGGAATCGTCCGCAAGGTCGCTCTTATTGAGGATGTACAGCACGGGGCGGGTCCCGAACAGCTTGTTCAAATTTTTGTTTAACGCCGCCGCGGGGGCGCGCGCGTCGAGCACGACGAGCACACCGTCTACGAGTTTGACGCTCTCCTCCATCATGCGCATGGCCTTGGTCATGTGGCCGGGAAACCATTGGATGTGTTTCATGCAAACCTCTGTCTTTCTCGCACATTTTGTTTTGAGCTGACAAAACAAAATGCTACGAATTTCAGGACAACCCCATTGTCCTCGCTTTGCTCGGTACAATCGGAGTTTTCCTCTGCGGCGCGCTCTTTTAGGGCACACAATAATACGCGCGCCGCATTCATCTTTCCTGCAAAAGCCGTATGTATGCGGCTACTTGGGGGGGTGCTTTTTGAAAAGCGTCGTTTTCAAACGCGCAAATATTATTTTAACCTTCGCGCGAATCTCGCAAAAGAGATGCTGCGATTCGCTTGACTTTCAGAGAAAACAGGCGGTCAGCGGCAGAGCCGCGTGTCGTGGGGTTGTCCTAAAAATCTCGGCTTTTTGTTTCATCAGCTTGAAACAAAAAGCGAGGCCCCAACAAATCCGGCCGCTTTTCGCGCGTGAGTTTTTCCGATTGCTCCCGCCGCCACTTGTCGATCTCCGCATGGTTGCCGCTGCGTAAAACTTCGGGTACCGTGAGCCCCCTGTACTCCACGGGGCGGGTGTATTGCGGGTATTCCAGCCGATTCTCCGAAAAGCTCTCCTGCACCAGCGACGAAGTATTGATAACGCCGTCCACATACCGCGCCACGCAATCGGCAACGACCATCGCGGGCAGTTCGCCGCCCGTGAGAACGTAATCGCCGATGCTGATTTCCTCGTCGATAAACAAGTCGATGGCTCGCTGGTCTACCCCTTCATAATGCCCGCACAGCAAGATGATATGCTCGTACCCCAAAAGTTCGAACACCTTTTGCTGGCGGAACGTTTCGCCCTTGGGCGACATATAGATGCGCCGCGCCTTATGTTCGGGGTCGAGCGCCTCGATGGCGGAACCGATGGGCTGCGCCGTCATCACCATGCCCGCGCCGCCGCCGAAGGGATAATCGTCGCACTTTAAGTGCTTGTCCTCGGTGTAATCGCGGATATTCACGGCATTTATCTCGATTTTGTTTTCTTTCTGCGCCCTGCCCAAAATGCTCTCGCGCAAAGGCGCGAACATTTCGGGAAAGAGCGTCAATATATCGATTTTCATTTCTTAATTCCTAACTTTGGACATTTTCATTATCCCGCCACGCGAATTTGCGGCACTGTTCCTTTGTGATTTGCGCCCGGCAAAGCAATTCATCCGTCAAAGAGCGGCAATACACCTCGCCCCAATTTTTCAAGCCGAACAAAAACTTATCCCCGTTTTTGCAATACACGCAGAGCGTATCGACATCCCCCACCAAAAATCCGTGATATGTAACGCCTTCTACATGATCGCCTTTTCTTTCGACCGGATTAATCACCACCGCTTCTATATCCGAATACGATATCGTATGCGATGCGGGATCCGTCATTATTTCATGCACAAGCGAAACGCGGTCAGCATAAATCTCGATCCTGCGAAAATTAAGAACGATAAAAAAGCATAGCAGCAAAATCGAAAAAACGAATATTCCGCCGCCTGCAATCAGCGCGCCGAGCCATTGCGACACGCAAGCCGATATAATGCCGATAACGGCAAAAATGCCGCAAGCGATACAAACAAAAATTTTACAATGCTTTTTCCATTTCTGCCACAGGCTGAAAACGAGCTTTTCTTCCCCCTTATGCTCTTTCATTGTTCCACCAAAACCTCGCCGATGCGCTTTTCGCTCACAGTGACCGTCTTTTTTTCCACGTCCACGTTCAGGATAACGCCCTCCGCCGCGGGGAACATATATTCTTTATCCCCCTCTTTCAAGACGTAAATATCGGTGTGCGCGGGCAAAATATCCGCAACTTCGCCCAAGCGCCGCCCCTGTTCAGTAACGACGGCGCAGCCAAGCACGTCGACGATATAATAGCGCCCCTCATCGAGCGGCGGAAGATCGGCGCGGTCGGCGAGCACCTCTTTCCCGCGCAGAAGCTCGGCAGCGTTCCTGTCCGCCACGCCCGACAGCGCGAGATAGGCCGCGGAAGAATCGGTGCGGGCGGATAAAACTTTGTACTCCGCACTGCCGATATCCACCTTTTTGACGGCTTTCAGATCGGATATATCGTCCAAAAGCGGTTTGATCTTTACTTCGCCGCGGATGCCCTGCGGCTTCAGCACTTCCCCGATAACGATTTTTTTGAACATGAAAACTCCCGTAGCGCGGCTCCGAAAAACAAAAGAAGGGAAAAATCATTTGCGACGATTTTTCCCTCACCCGTTTCGGACAGCGGTGTAAAAATTATTCCGCTTTTGCCTTTTCCTTGATTTCGATATTGTATTTTTTGCCCTCTTTCGCGGAAGCGCAGCGCACCAGCGTGCGGAGCGCCTTGGCGATTTTGCCCTGTTTGCCGATGACTTTGCCCATATCCGATTCGTCGAGCAGGACGGTTATCTCCACCGCGTTGCCCTTCTCCTCTTCCAGGTATTCGATCTCGTCTTTATGCTCCGCAAACTGGCTGACAACATATTTTACGAGTTCCAACATTTTCCGCACCGCCCCTTAAATTATTTCTTTTTCCTGGTCTTCGTCCTGGGAGCGGAAAGCTTTGCGGGCTTTTCCATGATGCCCTGACGGATGAGCAGGGTCTTGACCGTATCGGTCGGTTGCACGCCCTTGGAGAGCCAATCTTTCGCCTTTGCCTCGTCGATGACGATCTCTTCGGGCTGCATGGTGGGGTTATAGTGCCCGATTTTTTCGATATACTCGCCGTCGCGCGCCTTTCTCGAATCCACTACTACGATACGATAGAAGGGGGATTTTTTATCGCCCATTCTCGTAAGTCTCATTTTAACTGCCATGATACGACTCCTTTTTTATAAAAAACAAAAATTTTTGCGCGATGGAAAAATACTCCCGCGCCCTTTTACCTATGCTATTATAGCGAAATAAAATGCGCCTGTCAAGCATTTTTACTTGACAGGCGCGGAAAATTTACAGATTCAAAAGCTGCTTTTTTATTATCTTCCATAATTTCCTCTCATTTTTGGTCTATATATAGTCCGTATTGTATCATATATAGCCCACTTTTGTCAATAAAAAAGTGTATCATAAAAGAAAAGGAATACACTATGAACACTTATCAGGCAGTAAAAGTACGGTTGCTGCAGCTTTTAGAAATCAAAAAGCTGTCCATTCACAAATTGGCAATCGAGTCGGGCGTTTCGCCTTCGACCATCAAAAATATTTTATACGGCAAGAGCGTAAATCCGGGGATCGTAACGCTGAAAATGCTGTGCGACGGCATGAACATCACCCTGCTTGAATTTTTTGACGCACCTGTTTTTCAAAACCTCGAAGACGAATTAAAATAAAACATAAGCGGCGCAACGAAATTTCGTTGCGCCGCTCCTCTTTCCTATTATTATTTACCGCATGAACGGCAGACGTTTGCCGCCCTTGATCTGTTTCATCAGCGTTTTCGTCTGTTCGAATTGCTTTAATAAAAGGTTCACGTCCTGCACGGTCGTGCCGCTGCCCGCCGCGATGCGCTTTTTGCGCGAAGAGTTGATGATTTCCGGCTTTTCGCGCTCCTTTTTGGTCATCGACAAGATCATCGCCTTTAATTTTTCCACTTTGCGCTCGTCGAAATCGCTCTCCTTGATTTTCAGCTTGCTCATGCCCGGCATCATGCCCATCACGGAGGCGATGCCGCCCATCTTTTTGAGCGATTCGAATTGGTCGAGGTAGTCCTCCAGGGTGAAAGACGCGTCGCGCAGTTTCTTTTCCAGCTTTTTCGCCTGCTCTTCGGTAACGGCTTCCTGCGCTTTTTCGATGAGGGAGAGAACGTCGCCCATGCCCAAAATGCGGGACGCCATGCGGTCGGGGTAAAACGGCTCTAAATCGGTCAGCTTTTCCCCCACGCCGATGAACTTGATGGGCTTACCCGTGACCGCCTTGATGGACAGGCAGGCGCCGCCGCGGGTGTCGCCGTCCAATTTCGTCAAAATAACGCCCGTCACGTCCAGCCGCTTGTTGAAAGTTTCGGCGACGTTGACCGCGTCTTGCCCCGTCATCGCGTCGACGGTGAGCAGAATTTCGTTCGGATGCACCTCGTTTTTGATATTTTCCAGCTCCTGCATGAGCGCGTCGTCGATGTGCAGGCGGCCCGCCGTATCGATGATGACAGTGTCGTACCCCATGGAGCGCGCCTCGTCGATCGCCTGCTTCGCCGTTTTGACAGGGTTTTGCGTGCCCTTTTCGAACACGGGAACGCCCGCCTTGCCGCCCACCACCTGCAATTGGTTGATGGCGGCGGGGCGGTAGATATCGCCCGCGACCAAGAGCGGTTTTTTGCCCTGCTTTTTGAGGAGCATGGCGAGCTTGCCGCACAGCGTGGTTTTGCCCGCGCCCTGCAGGCCGCACATCATGATGATTGTGGGCGGCCTGTCGGCGATCTCCAGCTTTGCGTTGGTTGAGCCCATCAGCGCGATGAGTTCCTCGTTGACGATTTTGATGACCTGCTGGGCGGGGTTGAGGCTCTGCAAAATCTCCTGCCCCACCGCCTTTTCGGATACGTCCGCGATGAACTTTTTGGCGACGAAGATATTGACGTCCGCCTCCAAAAGCGCGATGCGTACCTCGCGCATGGCGCCCTTGATTTCCAGCTCGGTCAAACGGCCGTGCTTTGTCAGCTTTGAAAAAATGTGGTTGAGCCTCTCCGAGAGGGATGAAAACAATGCCACCTATTTTTACCTCTTTACGATCGTTTTATAGTTCATTTCCCTTCAAAAGCGCCGATATTTCGCGGATTTCGGCGGAAAATTCGGGGTGCTTTTCAGAAAATGCGGAAAGTTTTTCCGCCGCGCCCGCCGCTCTTTGTGCCGTTTGCACGATATGCAGTTTTTGCTCGTACTCGTCCAAAGCGACGCGGCTTTTGGCGAGGGTATCCGAAACGCTCTGCTTGGAAATGCCCTTTTGCTCGGCGATTTCGGTGAGCGACAAATCGCACATATAATACAGCTCGCACACCTCGCGCTGATGCCCGGTAAGGAGCGCGCCGTAAGCGTCGAATAAAGACAGATATTTTAAATCTTTCATAAGGATACAGCTCAAAAAATTAAGGATTTTCGAAAATTTCCGCACATTTACGGCTTTTCGGAGATTTCGGCGCGCGCTCTTATCTTTTTTAGAATTTGCCTGTTATCGTGCTTTTCGCTCTCGAAACCGCAAAAATCGGCGAGTTCCTCCTCCGTCAGGTATGCGGTGCACATACTCTCGTGCGAAATGGTTTCCAGAATGCACCGCCCGCCCCGAAAGACCGCCAAGTCCTCGTACAAGAGCCCGATGACGGACTGAAAATACACATAGCCGAAGTCGTGCGTCCAATCCTCCTCATATTGCGGCAACTCCGCCAAAGACGAGCGCAAAAAAGCGCTGCGCACCTCGTCGGTCAGCGAAAAATCGCATTCTTCGTGCAATACGTTGGAATACCCGAACGTAACGCGCGGCGACAGCGACCTATGGAAGCGCAAAAGGGTTTTCGGCGTATATGTATAGCTGACCGCGATGTGATATTCCTTGCGGATGCGGCGCATCTCCTCCCGTTCCTGCTCCATTCTATCGTTGCAATAGGAAACAAAGCGCTCTTTCGTCGGCACGCCCCCGAAAAAATCTGTCAAACTTTCGGGGAGATGCGTTGCGCCCTCCTCGTAATCCTCCGCGCGCCTGCGGTATTCTTCGATGGTTTTGCGGTGCCCCGCCTCCCGTTCGCGGAAGGCGGCTTGCAGATCGCGCATTTTCAGCGACCGATAGAGCGACCGCGTTGCGCACTTGGCGCGCGTGCCGACAGTGAGAGCATAGCGGATAAGGGCATTCCTCTCCGCGGGTGTAAATCCGTTCTCCAAATCGACCGTGTAAACCATACTCCCCCGATGCGCGCCGAGGCGGCACGCTTTGTTTTTACCGGAGAACAGCGCCTGCCGGCGCCGCTTTCTCCTCCGCTATTATAGCGGAAAACGGCGGCGCTGTCAAATTGCTGAAACACGGCGATCTATTCGCCCTTTTCTTCCTCGTCTTTATCGCCGTTCCCCCTCTTGCGGCGGACGGAATCGCGCACGGTGCGAAGGCGTTCTTTTTGCCGTTCGAGCATATCGCGCACGGTTTCGGAGAGGGAGCCCCCGGCAAAGGGGAACAGGAACCGGCGCCGAATCGCGCGCGCCGCCCTGCGTTCGTTGAGCGCGGCTTTGAGTTCTTCGTAATGCACCGCCTCCTTGAACTGCGCCGCAGCCTTGCGGATCTTCAGCGAAACGTTGAAACTGATGCACAGATCGACGAAAAACACGCCGTAAAACGCGCCGTTGAAAAAGTGCATCCAACCGCTGCCCGCCGCCCAAACGGCCGCGGTGTGCAGCGGTTCGAACAGCAGGTATACAAACCCCGCCGCGATGCAGCCCCACAGCAGGGAAAAGAGGGGGCAGATGATGCCCTGTATGTTGCCCCATTGGTTGGAATAGTCCCAAAGTTTGATCTTCATGCCCTTGATGAAAATGAGCCCCGTGATATATTCGAGCAAGGTAAGGGCGACGATGAGAACGAGCACGAGCGCCCAGCGCGGCAGCGGGATAAAGCACGCCCCGTACAAAAGCAGGGTGCCGCAGCCGTACATGGGCAGATACGGGCCGTTCAAAAAGCCCGGATTTATCCACTTTTTGGTGCTGAATATGCGGCGGAAAAACAGTTCGATCACCCACCCGCCGACCGAGCCAACCATGAATAAAAATACGAGTTGGAAAAACAACACTTGCACTACTCACTTTAAAACTGCAAATATTCGCGCATTTTTTTGGAAATATAATTACTGTCTATACCGTATTTCGTCCAAAAACGAATCAACGGCAGTCCTGCACTCGCACATATTTCAGCGACTTTTTTATCCCTTTCAATTCATTTCGGTTGCCTATGCGTTTCGTCATTGATTTCAATCAATAAAAGAGGCCGATAATAATTATCAAAGATACAAAAATCTATATTCCTGTAAAGTTCATTTTGATAATACGACCCAGCATCTTTTTCTAAAACCGTAGCTAAATTAACTTGCGGCTGTACAATAAATTGCGGAGGCAAAATTGAACGCAAACAGTTATAGTAATTAATTTCCGTTGCTGTCATTAAACAAGTTTTTACTTTGTATTCATTTTTTACTGTACCGGATTCCAATGGCTGGAATGACGTAGGAGTGTTTTCCTTTATCTGCTTTTTAAATAAACCAAAACAAGCCATCCCCTCTCTCCTTGTAAATTTGTTTATTTTATATGATGCCTTCGGTGAACTCTTCCGCGTCGAACAGCTGCAGATCGTCCAGCTTTTCGCCCGTGCCCACGAACACGACGGGGATCTTCAGCTCGCCGCACAGCGATACCACGAACCCGCCCTTGGCGGTGCCGTCGAGCTTGGTCAGCACGATGCCATCGAGATCGACCGCCTCGTCGAAGAGGCGCGCCTGCGAGAGCGCGTTCTGCCCCGTGGTCGCGTCCAGCACCAAAAATTTATAGAAGTGCGCCTCTGGATAGTCGCGCGCGACCACCCTGTCCATCTTTTTCAGCTCCTCCATGAGGTTCGCCTTGACGTGCAGGCGGCCCGCCGTATCGACGATGACGACGTCCGTCTTTTTCGCCTTGGCGGAGGAGATGGCGTCGTACACCACGGCGGAAGGGTCGCTCCCCTCCTCGTGCTTGACGATGCGCACCTTCGCCCTGTCCGCCCAGACGGTGAGCTGGTCTGCCGCCGCCGCGCGGAAGGTATCCGCCGCCGCGAGGGTGACGCTCTTCTTTTCGCGCACGAAATAGTTGGCGAGCTTGCCGATGGTCGTGGTTTTGCCCACGCCGTTCACGCCGACGAGCATGATGACCGCGGGGTACTCGATTTCGGGCACCTCCGCCTCGCAGAGGGTGTCCTCGATGACGTCTTTCAAGAGATTGACAACGTACTCCTTATCCTTCAGCTTTTCCTTTTTCGCCTCGGCGCGGATCTGCTCGACAATTTCCTCCGCGGTGATGACGGAGATGTCGGCGGAAATTAAAATTTCCTCCAATTCGTCGTAGAAATCGTCGCCCAGATCTTTTGTAAAGAGGGCGGAGAGTTTGGAGGAAATATTGTCCTTCGTTTTTTTGAGCGCACCGATGATTTTACCGAACAGACCCATTGAAAACACCTCAATCAAGAATTGACAAATGGTTTTTTGCTGATAGGGGCGCGACTTTGCGTCCCCTCTTTGCCCTGCCTTTCGCCGCGACGGTTTTTGGGCTGAATATGGGGTGACCACCCCATACCCCTCGACGCCGACGTTGCAACTGCATTTGCCCAGCCGATTACGCGGCTTTTACTTTTTAATAAATACTTGCGCTTATTGAAAACCACGCTTTTCAATAAGCGCACCCCATTTGTCGCATACCTGCGACATCTGCCGTTTCCCGTAAACGGGAACCCTCGGCAGGGCAGCGGGCTGCGCCCTCGCGGAGCGGGTGAAGTTGCGCGATTTTATAAAATGTGTGCTCTTAAATATCGTGCAACGAGGGCAGAGCCCTCCAAATCGTAGAAATTTGTTTTATCAGCTTAAAACAAATTTCACGAGCAAGTTTACGCCACCGTATCCCCGCCCAGCCGGCTCTCCACCTCGGAGAGTTTGACGGAGACGATTTTTGAAACGCCCTTTTCCTCCATCGTAACGCCGAACAGGCTATCCGCCTTTTCCATCGTCGGCTTGCGGTGGGTGATGACGATGAACTGCGTTTCCTTGGCAAACTTCTTTAAGAACTGCGCGAATTTATCGACGTTTGCCTCGTCCAATGCCGCCTCGATCTCGTCGAGCACGCAGAAAGGCATGGGGCGCAGCATTAAGATGGCGAACAAAATTGCGATCGCCGTCAAAGCGCGTTCGCCGCCCGACAAAAGCGAAATTTTCGTGAGCTTTTTGCCCGGAGGGCACGCCACGATCTCCACGCCCGCGGACAGCGGGTCGTCGCATTCCGAATAATCCATCTGCAGTTCCGCCCTGCCGCCGCCGAACAGTTCCTTGAACAGCTTTTTGAAGTTTTCGTTGATCTGGTTGAACCCCTCGTCGAACTGCTTTTGCATTTCGCCTTTGAGCTCTTCGAGCGCGGCCTGCGTATCGTCGATGCCCTTCTGCACGTCGTCGCGCTGGGCGGTCATCTCCTGGTACTGCGCGTTGAGCGTTTCGTACTCTTCGAGCGCGTTGTGGTTGATGGCGCCGAGGGCGTTGATCTCCCGTTTTAAGCGGTTGACCGCCGTCTGCCCCTCCTTGGGATCGAAAGCCTCGTCCTTATACTGCTGGCAGCTCTCGTATGTTTCCTGGTACTCCTCGTCGATGCGCGCCTGCAAGTTTTCCAGCTCCGAATCGATCTTCGTGAGTTCGATCTCCTGCGCGTGGCGGCGCTCGGAGAGGTTTTCGATGCGCTCGTTGAGCGAACGCGTTTGCGCCATCACGTTTTCGAGTTCCGCGTTGAGTTTATCCTTGATGCGCGTTTCCTCGTCTTTTCTTTCGCGCAGGGCGTTGAGCTCGTGCAGTTGTTCGGGCGTGAGCGCCGCCTTTTCCGCCATGTCCTCCAAATCGGCGATGGTGGCGGCGATATTCTGCATATTCTTTTTCGCATCGGAAATGCGCGTTTTCAGCTCCTCGCGCTCCCGTTCGAGGCGGGAAACGTTCGCCCTGTCTGCCTCCGCCGCGGCGCGGTACTGCGCGATGTATACCTGCAACACGTTCATGCGGAGGTTCCGTTCGCCCAAGTCGGATTTAACTTTGTCGTATTCCTCCTTGCGGCGGGAAGATTCGCCCTGCGCGTCGCTCTTCATGCGGCTGATCTTCTGTTCGCCCTCGGAGGAGGCGGAATAATCGCTGTCGATCCCTTTCATGCGCTCGTACAGTACGGCGAGGGTATCCTCCTGCGTTTTGAGGTCCTTTTCCCCCTCGGAAAGTTTTTCTTCGAGCGTCGTTTTCTTTTCGGCGAGGGCGGCGATCTTCGCGCGCGCCTCCTGAAAGCTCTCGCGCAGCTGTTCCAGTTCCGCCGCCGCTTTTTGCTTTTTTCCCTCGCACGCGGCGCGTTTTTCGTTCAGCCCTTTCGCCTCTTTTTCCGCCGCGGCGATATCCGCCTGCGCCTGCTCGATGCGCCGCTCGTTGGCGAGGAAGTTGCTGCCGCCCTCCCTGCGCGAGCCGCCCGTCATGGAGCCGCTCGTGGAGATGACGTCGCCGTCCAAGGTCACGATGCGGAATGCGTGCGGATATTTTTTGGAAATTTCCGTCGCGTTGGCGATATTGTCTGCAACCAGCGTGTTTCCGATCAGGTTATAGATAACGTTGTCGTAATATTTATCGTAGCGCACCAGCTCGTTGGCGAGGCCGACGGCGCCCTTTTCCTTTAAGGCGCGGCGGGTGTACTCCGTTTCATAGTGCGGTTTTAAGGATTTGACGGGCAAAAAGGTGACCTGCCCGCCCTTGGTGCGTTTCAAATACTCGATGAGATAGCGCGCGTCGTCGCTCGTCGCCGTGACGATATTCTGCATAGCGCCGCCGAACGCCGTTTCAATGGCGATTTCATACTCGCGGTCGCACTTGACGATATCGGCGATCACGCCCTTGATCCTGCCCGACAGCTCGGCGCTGCGCTTGGCGTCGCTCATCAGCTTTTTGACGGAGAATTTATACCCCTCGAAATCGTCCTTGACGTTGCGGTAGAACCGCTCGCGGTCGCGCAGGGCGGAGATGCGCGCGTTGCAGTTGAACAGCGCCTCGCTCGCGGCATCCGCCTCGGCGTTCAGATCGAGGATCTCCTGCTCCTTTGCCGCCTTTATCTCCTTTTCGCGGGAAAGATACTCGGCAACCTCGTCGTGCCAATCGACGCATTCGGAAAGCGCCTTTTTATCCGCCTCGATCTCCCCTTTGAGCGTTTCGGCGGCGGCGGCGATCTCTGCAATGCGCTCCTCCACCGCCTCCTTTTTGGCGGACAGGGTGCCGATGTTTTGGCGGATCTCCGAAAGGTTTTCGATGGTGTCGACGATGCTCTTTTGCGATTCGTCGGAGAGCGCCTCGTATTCGGAGAGCTTTTCGTTCAGCTCGCGGATCTCGCCGGAGAGCGTTTCGCTCTCCTTTTGGGCACCCTCGATCTTTTTATCGTACTCGTTCGCGGAATTTTGCGCCGCGGCGAGTTCATCGCCGATGGCCGAAAGGCGGGCGTTCCCGTCCTCCACCGCCTTTTTCTCCCCGTTTTCCTGCTCGCGGAAAAAGGCGATGCGCGCGCGGATCACGTTTACGTCGCCCTCTTTTTTCTGCATTTCGACGGTATATTGCAGGATCTTTTCGTTCAGATCGCGCAAAAGCTCGTCGCTTTCGGCGATACGGCGCCTGTCGTCTGCATACTTTTCGTCCATATGCTCCGCGTCGCGGCGGCAGGAATCGATCTCCTCCTGAATGCGGGAGAGCACGCTGCCGATGGACGCGCGCGCCGATTCGGCGTTGTCGTGCTTGTATATGTACAGATTTATTTCGCTGCGTTTGAGCTGTTCGTACAGCTCCTTGTATTTCTTGGTTTTTTCCGCCTGGCGCGCGAGAGGGGTGAGCATGTGCTCGACTTCGCCCATGCGCTGCAAAAATATATTCAGATTGGTATAGGAATTGGCGAGCCGCCGCTCGATATCCTGCTTGCGCGATTTAAAGACGATGATGCCCGTCGCCTCCTCGAAGATGGCGCGCCTGTCTTCCGGCTTGGCGTTCATGATCTGCTCGATCTTGCCCTGCCCGATGATGGAATAGCCCTCTTTGCCGAGGCCGACCGCGTGCAGCCTGTCAACGATGTCTTTCATGCGGCAGGGCTGTTTGTTGATGAGGTACTCGCTTTCGCCGCTGCGGAACAGGCGGCGCGTGAAAGCTACCTCCTCGTATTCGAGGTCGGCAAACATGTGGGTGGAGTTATCGAACGTGAGCGTTACCTCGCAGAACGATTGGCTCTTTCTCTGCTGCGTGCCGCCGAAGATGACGTCTTGCATGTTCGAGCCGCGCATGGTTTTTGCCGACTGTTCGCCGAACACCCAGCGGATGGAATCCGCCACGTTGCTCTTGCCGCAGCCGTTCGGACCGACGATACACGTCACCCCGTTATCGAATTTTATTTCGGTTTTATCCGCAAAGGATTTGAAACCGTTGAGTTCGACCTTTTTGAAATTCAAAGCCTATCCTCTCCCCTGTTTTTTTAGAATGGCGAGCAGTTCTTTTGCCGCCGCCTTTTCCGCCTCGCGCACGCTCTTGCCCGCGCCGACCGCCTCTTTGCCCGCCGCCGACGCCCGCACCGTAAACTGCGGGGCGTGCGCCTCGCCCGTCTGCGAAAGCACGGTATACTGCGCGCGCTCCCTATGCGTGCCCTGCAAAAATTCCTGCAGATCCCCCTTATAATTGGGTTCGGGCAGATCGGAAGGCAGGCTGCGCGCCACGAACGCGCGCGCTTGCTCTATGCCGCCGTCCAGATAAATTCCCGCCACGAGCGCCTCGTACAGGCTCGAAACCGCCTTTCCGCCCGCATCGCCCGCCGTTAAAAGGTATTCCGCCACGCCCAAGCGGCGGACAGCCTCCTCAAGCGGCTTGGCCGATACCATACGGATGCGCGCCTTGGTCATTTCCCCTTCGCTCCCGCCCCGCTCGAACAGCAGTTCCGCGGCCAAAAAGCCGAGCGCCGCGTCCCCCAAAAACTCCAGCCGCTCGTTGTTTTCCCCGCCGAAACGGTTGGAATAGGACGAATGCGTGAAACAGGTCTGCAAAAGCGCCTTGTCGCGGAAAACATAGCCTATCTTCCGTTCGATCGCGGCGGCGTTACTGAACTTCTGCACCGGCCGCCTCCAGATCCACTTTGGACAGCATGTCCGCAATGGTGGCCGTGAGGTTCTGCGCAGCCGCGTCCTTCGCCTGCAAGATAGAGGCGCAGACCGACTCTGCCTTGCTCGAACCGTGCGACTTGACGACGACCTTTTCGATGCCCAAAAGCACCGCGCCGCCGTACTTGCTGTAATCGAGCACCTTTTTGATCTTTTTGAACGCGCCGCGCATGAACAGGGCATACCCCAGCTTTGCCGCGAACGACGCCTTGATGTTCTGTTTGATGACGCTCATCACCGCGAGCGCCGTGCCCTCCGCCGTCTTTAAGGCGATGTTGCCCGAAAAACCGTCGCACACAGCCACGTCGATGTCGCCGCTCATGATGTCGCGCCCCTCGACGTTGCCGACGAAGTTGATACCCTGCAAACCCTTCAACAGGTGATAGCTCTCCTGGTGGAGCGGATCGCCCTTGTGCTCTTCGGTGCCGTTGGTAACGAGCCCCACGCGGGGATTCGCGATCCCCGACGCCTTGGCATACGCCGTGCCCATAATGGCAAAGTGCGCCAAATTGACCGGCTTGCACTCGGCGTTCGCGCCCGCGTCGATGATGAGCACCCTGCCGCCCGTCGCGGTGGGGAGCATGGGGCAGACGGCGGGGCGGGAGATGCCGCGGATGCGCCCGACGCGCAGAAGCGCGCCCGTGAGCACCGCGCCCGTGGAGCCCGCCGAAACGAAACCCTGCACTTCCTCGTCCTCTTTGAGGAGTTTGAGCGCCACGACGAGGGAGGAATCCTTCTTCTGGCGGATGGCGAGGGTGGGCGTGTCATCGTTGGTGATGACCTCGGTGCAGTTTATGACTTCCAGCCGCGCCTTGTCGTATGTAAGGCCGGCGAGATTCGCTTTTATCTTTGTTTCGTCGCCCGTTAAAACGACTTTCAGATCTTTATCCTTGGAAAGCGCCATCGCGGCGCCCTTTACGATCTCCTGCGGAGCGTTGTCTCCGCCCATTGCGTCTACTACGATTTTCATGAAAAACTCCTTCCTTCGCGCGAATCTCGCAAAAGAGATGCTGCGATTCGCTTGATTTCAGAGAAAACCCGCGGACACGTCCGCGTTGCGGACTAACCGCCTGTTTTCTCTCTGCGGCGATGTGTTACGGCTCTCTTATTTTTGAATCGCCGCATTCACTCTTTCCGCGTATGCCCTTCGGCATATTGAGGGCAAAAACGAAAATTGCGATTTCCGTTTTTGCGAGTAATTGTTTAGCTCACGAAAACCTCGGCGAGCTGTCGCCTGCGGTTTTCCGTGATTTGAGGGCGACACCGCCGTTCAAACGCTCCGCGTTCTCTGCGGCGTTTTCTCCCCTCTTTGCGCCCTTTTTTAGGGCACACCTCTTTGTCCTCTCACTTTCCTCGCGCAAAGGCGCTGCGGAAAGTCGAGATTTTGAGGGCTGCCGCCCTCAGCTTGCAATTTTTAAGGGCTTTTATCTATTATTTTAATTGCAAGCCTTCACCTGCTTATTTGGTTCGCCCTTTTATTAAATCGCGCGCCGCATTCACCTTTCCTGCAAAAGCAAAAGTTTTTGCAAATAGGGGTACGCTAACGCACCTAACGCAGTCAATTTTGCGGAGCGACCGCTTGCGGGCATTCATGCAAAATTGACAATGTTGCGCGATAACTTTGTTATCGCTATGCGTCGTTTTGCTTGCGCAAGTTATTTATAAATAAATTCTCGCAAGAGCAAAAACCACGCTTTTTGCTCTTGCACTCAATTTGCCGATACCTCGGCTCACGGAAGGGGTGAAATCGATGCGCACATTTATGGTGTGCCCTTAAATAGCGCATCGATGAGGGGAAAGCCGCTCGGGTTTCCCCTCCAATTCGCAAGATTTTGTTTTGTAATCGCCAAAGGCGATTGCGGTGCGCTCGTTTTCGCTTTTGCGAGCAAGTGAAAGCCTCGCGCACCTTCAGCTTAAAACAAAATCTGCGAGCTGCTCTCAGTATTCCAAATTCCCCACCGTGCGCGGGTACGGCAATACGTCGCGGATGTTCGAAATACCCGTAAGGTACATAACTATACGATCAAAGCCCAGGCCGTAGCCCGAATGCACCGTTCCGCCGTAGCGGCGCAGCTTGATGTAAAAATCGTAATCCTCCGGCTTTAACCCCAGCTCCTGCATGCGGGCAAGCAGCACGTCTTCCCGCTCCTCGCGCTGGGAGCCGCCGATGAGCTCGCCGATGCCCGGCACCAGCAAGTCCGCCGCCGCGACCGTCTTTTTATCGTCGTTGAGGCGCATGTAGAACGCCTTGATTTCCTTCGGGTAGTCGGTAAGGAACACCGGCTTTTTGTACACCTGCTCGGTGAGATACCGCTCGTGCTCGCTCTGCAGATCGCATCCCCAATACACGGGGAATTCGAACTTGTCCTTGACTTTTTCCAGAATACCGACGGCATCGGTATAGGTAAGGCGCACGAACTCGTTTTCGGAAACGTTTTTCAGCCGATCGATCAGCCCTTTATCGACGAAATTGTTCAAAAACTCGATCTCTTCGGGGCAGTGCTCCATGACGTAATCGATGATATATTTGACCATCGCCTCTGCCACGTCCATATCCCCCGCGAGGTCGCAGAAAGACATTTCCGGCTCGATCATCCAAAACTCCGCCGCGTGACGGGTGGTGTTGGAGCGCTCGGCGCGGAAAGTAGGCCCGAATGTGTACACGTTGGAAAACGCCATGGCAAACGGCTCGACGTTGAGCTGGCCCGACACCGTGAGGCTCGCTTTTTTGCCGAAAAAGTCCTTTTTGTAGTCCACTTCGCCCTTGATCTTATCCAAATCGAGCGTCGTTACCTGGAACATGGCGCCCGCGCCCTCGCAGTCGCTGCCCGTCAGAATGGGGGTGTGCACATACACGAAACCGCGGTCATTGAAAAATTTATGGATGGCGAACGCCGCCTCGCTGCGGATCTTGAACACCGCGCTGAACGTGTTCGTGCGGGGGCGAAGGTATGCGATCTCGCGCAAAAATTCCATGGAATGGCGCTTTTTTTGCAGCGGATAATCGGGAGAAGACGTGCCCATCACCTCGATTTTTTCCGCTTTTATCTCGAACGGCTGCCTGTTTTCGGGCGTATACACGACGGTGCCCGCAACGACGAGGCTCGCGCCCACGTTCTGATGGGCGATCTCGTCGTAATTGGCGAGATTTTCGCGCTCGAACACGACCTGGCAGTTCTTGAAAAAGCTGCCGTCGTTGAGTTCGATGAACCCGAAAGCCTTGGAATCGCGCAGGGTGCGCACCCAGCCGCACACGGTGACTTGTTTGCCGCCGAACCCTTTCGCATCGCCGTACAGTTGCCGAATTGTCGTTCTTTTCATGTCCTTATCTCCGAAAAATGGATTTTTTCGACTGTTTTATTTCGTTTTATTGTACCAAATCCGAGCAAAAATATCAAGTATATTTTTGTCGGAAAAAGGAAAACACAAAATACCCCCTTTTTCGCGTGAAACATTGCCCGATCGCCCCGACGCATAAGGCCGCGGCGGGCAGGTATACGCATGCTGCCGCACGGATGCGGGCAGTTCGGATACGGGCCGCGCACGGCGTACAGGCAAAAACAAAAAGGGAGCGCCGCCGGCCCGATGCCCGCTGCGCTCCCCTTCGTTCAAACTTATCCTGTTTTTGCCCTATACCCTGTTTTTATGCCCCGGAGGGCGCTCATTGCGCGGGCGGAACTTCGGAAACGGCCGCCTCGCGAGCGAGTTCCAAAGCCGCATCCCCTTCCGCGGCGATCTGCTTTATGTAGCATCTGCGGCGCTTGACGATCTCGCAATCGAGCATTTCCCATTGCTCCTGCACCGCCACGTTTTTGACGAGGATCGGGTTGGATTCGATATAAGTGATGCCGTCTTCGATCAGATTGCGGATAATACGCGCCATCATCACGGCGTTGACGCCTTTCTTTTTATAGTCTTTGCGGACGGCGATGAGCACCATTTCCAGCTCGGTCTCCGTTTTGATCGCGCGGAGGATCCGCAGGAGGGTGCGCGGCGTCATGCGGCCGCCGCTCGCGCGGAGCGGCTCGCAGATGGAGGGCAACAGCACCGCGATCGCGACGACTTCGCCGTTTTTATCGACCAAAAGCGAAAAATAGCGCGGATTGATGACGGTGGCAAATTTCTTCAAGATGCCGTCCGCGATGCGCCCTTCCACCGGCACATAGCAATCCAGCGGCGCATACGCCTCGTTGACCAACGCCAGCGCCCGCCTGCCGTAGCGGGCGATGAGCTTGCTCATCGGGACCGCCTCCGCGAGTTCGCGGAGTTCAAACTTTTTTTGCACGAAATCGGCAACGCGGACGATCCGCTCATGCAGGCGGGTAGGTATGGAAAAAGCATATTCCACCCACTCGCTTTCGAGGGAATACCCCTGTGCCTGCACCAGCTTTTCATAGTACGGGTAATTGTAATTCGTGGCGTACGTTGCGCGGAGGCCGAACCCTTCCACCAAGAGCCCCTCGCGGTCTTGGTCGTTGAACCCCCACGGCCCGTGCACGGCCGTCATGCCCCGCTCGCGCGCGAACGATTCCACGGCGCCGATGAGCGCGGCGGCGGTTTCGGCGTCGTCGATGCAATCGAAACGGGAAAAACGCATATACCTGCCGCCGCTGATCTCGTTGTGCTTTTTCTGCAAGATCGCCGCGATGCGCCCGACGAGCTTGCCCTCTTTATACGCGAGATAACAGCGCACTTCGCTCTGTTCGAGCGCCGGGTTGCGCTTTTCGTCCAACAGGTTAACTTCGTCGGCATAAATGTTCGGCACATACTGTGCGCAGCCGCGGTACAATTCCAACGGAAATTTTGCAAACTTCCGCATATCCTTCTTCGTGTTTATTTCTCTGATCTGAACCATACTGTTGCCTTTCTTTCGTTTTGAATGCCGCCGTTCAGCGGCTTTCCGCTCAAAATTGTCATTATTGTCACTATTTTAGCATACTTAATACTTTTTCTCAATACATTTATGACGATTCTGTGACAAAATTTTTATCAAATTTTTCGATTTCTTGCAGTTTCCCTTCGTCTTCTTCCGCCCTGCGGACGAGGATGCCCTGCACGGGGGCATAGCTGTCCTTTCGCAGGCGGACGCGCGTATCCGGCTTGCCCGCCTCGCGGCGGATGAGATAGCCCTCGCTTTTCAGACCGTTTTTGGCGGCGCGGATCTCCGCATCCTCCGCGCCCTCGCGCACTTCCGGCGCGGGCGGGGGCACCGTTGCCGTAACCACGCTCTCGCGCACATAGGTAACGGAGGATCTTTGGCCGTACACGCGCACGTTCAGCCAACCCTGCCCCGTGCGGCAGACGATATATACTTTGCCCGCGAGGGTGTTTTTCAGTTTCAGATCGCAATTCGAGCCGCTGACCATCGCATCGAACGACGGCTCCACATACCCCACCGCCAAACTGTGCGGGTGGTATTCGCGCACTTCCAACCCCGCCAGAAGGGCGGCGTTATAAAGGGTGGTGCTCGCCTGGCACACGCCGCCGCCCAAACCGGGAACGTACTCCCCCGCCTTGATGATGGGGGCCTCCTTGAATCCGTTTTTCGCCGTGCGCGGGCCGACGCGCTTATTGAAGGACAAAATTTCCCCCGTCTCCAACACCGTGCCGTTGAGCTTTTCCGCGGCTAAGGCGATGTTGTGCGCGCGCGGCGCGTTTTCCGCGCTGTAATAGGTGGTAAACGACGACAGAAGATATGCGGACTGCCGCGCCCTCTGCTCGGTGAAGGCGGGGCGCTCCTCCTGCGGCTCGGCAAACACCTCCCAAACGCCGCCCTCGAGCGCCTCCTCCACCGCTTGCTTTAACGCGGCGCCGTCGAGATACCGCCCCGCCCGTTCGGCGGTAAAGCGGAAGGGCTCTCGCTCGTTCGGGGTAAATTCCAGCTTTGCGTCCGCACTGCGCTCGTAAAAGCGGTCGCATATCCCGCGCAGCGTTGCGTCCAACGCGGTGATGCGGTACTTTTTTTCCAGCCCGAACGCTCCGCCGCGGCGGGCGCGGCGGAGCACCTCGCGCACGTTCGTTTCGCAGTACAGTTCGGGATAGCGGAAGATGTACGTTTCCCCGCCCGCACGGACGGTGAACGCCTTATCCTCCATCTCCGCCGCCACATCCGCGCGGACGGCGGCAAGCGCGGCGGAAACGGTCATCCCCCCGATATCGGTGCCCCCGACGCTCGTATTATTCGGAAAGCGCGGCGCCGCAAACCCACACAATAAAAGATAGAGGCACACCGCCGGCGCCAAACATAAAAATGCCTTTCGTTTCCCCTGCATCATATTTCCCCCGCCGCGCCCACGGCGCGTTTTATTACAGTATGCGCCGAAATCGGTAAATTTCACATCCGCCGCCGAAAACACAGGATCCTTTTTCCTTTTACGGATATGCGCGCACGCACACAGCGTAATCGACTGACAGGATAAATCGGCACAGCCCGTTCTCCTGCGGCGAAAATTTGCAGAACCCCCTCCGCGGCAAAAAAAGGAAAATTTCGCAAAAAAACACTTAAAATGGGCTGTTTCATACAAGAAACAGCCCATTTTTTGTCATTTTTTTGAATTATCGTTTTATCTTTCCGCCGGCGATGCGGATCTTATTCACCGCTTTGCCGAACAGCACCTTTTCGGTGTGCGTGCAGGTGAGGATGGTCTGTATCCCTTCGATCTCCGCGAGCAGTTTGCGGCGGCGGGCAAGATCGAGCTCGCTCATCACGTCGTCCAAAATGAGCACGGGGCTCTCCCCCGCCGTCTTTTGGAATATCTCCACTTCGGCGAGTTTGACGGCGAGCGCCGCCGTGCGCGCCTGCCCCTGCGAACCGTACACGCGCGCCTCCGTGCCGTTGATGAGGATCTTCAGATCGTCCCTGTGCGGGCCGACGGTGGTAAAGCCGAGCTTTACGTCTTTTTCGTAATTCGCCTCGAATTCCGACAAGAGCCGCCGTTCGATCTCCGCGCGATCGCCGCCGTAATGCCTGTCGGCGGAAATTTCCAGCGTTTCGGCGCCGTCCGTCAGAAAGGCGTGCTTTTCGCGCGCGAAGGGCGAGAGCATGGAAACATATTCGGCGCGGCGCTCGATCAGCTCGGCGGCGTAGCGGCAAAGCTGCACGTCCCACACGGGCAATGTTTCAAAAATCAGCGATACGTCCCTATTTTTTAAGAGCGCGTTGCGCTGTTCGAGTATCTTATTATAGCGCACGAGCGCGGTGTAGTAGCTTTTAGACATCTGCGAGATGGAAACGTTCAAAAACCGCCGCCGCTCCTCCGGCCCGTCCTGCACCAGCCGCAGTTCGCTCGGACTGAAAAATACGCCGTTGATGTTGCCCATCAGGTCGGCGTTTTTGGCGATCTTGCTGCCGTTGACGCGGATCTCGCGCTTGTTTTCGAAAATTTCCGCCTCGACGGTAACGCTGCCGAACCGCGTTTGCGCCTCGGCGCGGATGTAGGCGCTCTCCTCTCCGGCGCGGATCATCTGCTTATCCTTGCGCGCCCGCGGCGAAACGCCCGCGCACAGGTAGAATACCGCCTCCGCGCAGTTGGTTTTGCCCTGCGCGTTTTTGCCGTATAAAACGTTTACGCCGTCCGCGAATGCAAATTCTTCGTCCGCATAATTTCTGAAATTTTTGAGGAAAAGTTTTTTGATCCGCATACGGTTCCGCCATGCCCTATTTTTTCCGCCCGATTTTGGGCAAATTTAGCTTGTCTTTCTTTCCGATTTATATTATAATAATCTATACTATCGGGGGCAAGAACGATCAGGCGGGAATAGTATAGCATATTTTACAAAAAAAGACAAAGCGATTCGAGGTTTTTTATGTCCGAAAACAATCAGTACGAGATCTTGTGGAAAAAAATACGGGAGATCTTGCAGGCGAGCATGTCGACCGTGACCTACAACACCTATATTTCCAAATTGGTGCCCGTGGATATCGACGGAACGAAGATCGTACTCAAGACGGACACGGAGTTCTTTGCAAACTACATCGGCAAAAGCCTGACCGAAAAGATCAAAGAGGCGTTCAAAAAGGCGGATACGGGCATCACCGATTTCGAGCTGGTCGTAGACGGCAACGACGAGGTGTATTTTACGAGCGTCGAGGAGGAGGACGGGGAGGACTACTCCCCCGCCGCCGTCGATCCGCGCTATACCTTTGAATCGTTCGTGGCGGGCAAGAGCAACGAATTCGTGTTTGCCGCGGCAAAATCGGTGGCGAAAAATCCGGGAGCGAACTTCAACCCCCTCTATATCTACGGCGCTTCGGGCCTGGGAAAAACCCACCTTTTGCAGTCCATCGCCAACTACATCAACCTGCACAAGCCCGGTTTGCGCGTGCTGTACACCACCTGCGAAAAGTTCATCAACGAACTGATCGATTCCATCTACCTCAACAAGGGGAACAACCGCGACATGCAGGCGCGGTTCCGCAGCCGCTATCGCAGCGTGGACGTGCTGCTCATCGACGACGTGCAGTTTTTGGCGAAAAAACAGGCGGTGCAGGAAGAGCTGTTCCATACTTTCAACGCGCTGCAGGCGGACAATAAGCAGATCGTTTTGACCTCCGACGTTCCGCCCAAAGAGATCGCCACGCTGGAAGAGCGCCTGCGCACCCGCTTTGAGGGCGGGCTCATCGCGGACATTCAGCCGCCCGACACCGAAACCAAAATCGCCATTTTAAAGCGCAAAGCGTACGAGCGCAAGGCGGTGCTCCCCGCAGACGTGCTGGAATTTTTGGCGCGCGATTCGGGAACGGACGTGCGCACCCTCGAAGGCAGGCTGACCAAGGTCATCTTCGCGAGCAAACTGCACGAAAAGCCCATCACCCTCGAACTTGCCGCCACCGCGCTCAACGAGGCGGTGAGCGAAGAGCATGAGACGGTAACATCCGACAAGATCATCGCGAGCGTCTGTTCCTTTTATAAAATCACGCGGGACAAGCTGCTCGGCAAGAGCAAGAAAAAGGAGCTCGTGCAGCCGCGCCAGATCTGCGCCTATCTCATGTGCGAGATCATGAATATCCCCCTCGTTTCCATCGGCGAGGCGCTCGGCGGCAGAGACCACACCACCGTCATCCATTCCCGCGAGAAGGTAACAAACCTCATCAAAGTCAACGACCGCATCGCCAAAGAAGTGGAAGATATCCGGAATATGATACTCAAACAGTGAGTAAGTTCTCGCATTTCTCGCCGAGCTGAAGGTGCGCGAGGCTTTCACTTGCTTGCAATAGCGAAAACGAGCGCACCACAATCGCCTTTGGCGATTACAAAAGAAAATTTCGTGAGTTTGAGGGCTCTGCCCTCTGCCGCGCGCTTTTTGAGGGCACACCATATTATGCGCGCGGCATTCACCCGCTCCGCGAGGGCGTAGCCCGCTGCCCTGCCGAGGGTTCCCGTTTACGGGAAACGGCAGATGTCGCAAGTATGCGACGAATTGGGTGCGCTTTTCCAAAAATGTGATTTTGGAACGCGCGAGAAATTATATTGTAGCTTTCTTTTGCAATAATCTCTCGCAAGAGCAAAAACCACGCCATAGCGACAACGATGTTGTCGCGCAACTTCGTCAATTTTGCATGAATGCCCGCAAGCGGTCGCTCCGCAAAATTGGCTTTGTTAGGTGCTCTTGCCCCCTATTTGCCGATACCTCGGCTTACGGAAGGGGTGAAGCGGCGGCATTATAGCAATATGTGTGCCACTAAAAATGCCGCCGCGAGGGGAAAGCCGCTCGGGTTTCCCCTCAAAATCGCAGAAAATCGCAGGCAACAGCTTGCCGAGATTTTCGCGAGTATTTTCTGACCGTAGAATGCGCCGCGTTCTGCGGTTTTCCTGTAAAGCGGAGGCAACCTATGAACATTACCAACAAATTTTATACCGAAGGGTTCCGCGCGGTGGTCGTCGGCGCGGGGCACGCGGGGTGCGAGGCCGCCCTCGCCCTCGCCAGGACGGGCATCCGCACCCTCATGCTCACACTCAACCTCGACAGCATCGCATTCATGGCGTGCAACCCCTCCATCGGCGGCACCGCCAAGGGGCACCTCGTGCGCGAGATCGACGCGCTCGGCGGAGAAATGGGCGTCAATGCCGACAAGACGGCGATGCAGATACGCATGCTCAATTCGGGAAAGGGCGCGGCGGTGCAGAGCCTTCGGGCCCAGCAGGATAAGCACGCCTACCACGCCGAAATGAAAAAGACACTCGAAAGCACCGAAAACCTCGTCATCCGCCAGAGCGAGGCAGCCGAGATCCTCACCGAAAACGGGCGCGTTTGCGGCGTGAAGACGACCTTCGGCGAGATCATCCCCTGCGAGGCGGTGGTGCTTGCCACGGGCGTGTACCTGAAAGGCGCGGTCATCGCGGGAGAATTTAAGCAGAGTTCCGGCCCGAACGGGTTCGCGCCCGCAAACGAATTGACCGAAAACCTTATATCCCTCGGCTTTGCGGTGCGGCGGTTCAAGACGGGCACCCCCGCGCGCGTGGACGGGCGCACCATCGACTATTCCAAATGCGAAATTCAGGAGGGCGAAACGGATATCTATCCCTTCTCCTACCTCTCCGACGGGGTGCCGCAAAAACAGGCGCCCTGCTATCTGACCTATACCAACGAAAAGACGCACGAAATTATCCGCGCCAACCTGCACCGCTCGCCGCTGTATGCGGGCGTGATCAAGGGCACCGGCCCCCGCTACTGCCCTTCGATCGAGGACAAGGTGGTGCGCTTTGCCGACAAGGAACGGCACCAGATATTCCTCGAACCGGAGTGCGCAGGCTCGCACGAGGTGTATGTGCAGGGCATGAGTTCCTCCCTCCCCCACGATGTGCAGCGGGCCATGTACCGCACCGTTCCGGGGCTGGAAAATGTGGAGATCATGCGCTACGCCTATGCCATCGAGTACGACTGCATCGACACGCTCGACGTGTACCCGACATTGGAATTCAAAAAAATCGAGGGGATCTATACGGCTGGGCAGATCAACGGCACGAGCGGCTACGAAGAGGCGGCGGCGCAGGGGCTGATCGCCGGGCTGAACGCTTCGCTCAAGCTGCGCGGAAAAGAGCCGCTGATCTTGCGGCGCGACGAGGCGTATATCGGCGTGCTCATCGACGATCTGGTAACCAAAGGCACGAACGAGCCCTACCGCATGATGACCTCGCGCGCCGAGCACCGCATCCACCTGCGGCAGGACAACGCCGATCTGCGCCTGACCGAAAAGGGGTACGCCGCGGGGCTCGTGACCGAAAAGCGGTACGCGCGTTTCTTACAGCGCAAGGAGGCGATCGCGCGCATTGCGGAAAAGCTGAACGAGCGCGTTACCCCCGCAAAATGCGCCGATTTTTTGATAAAACACGGGTTTTCCGCGCCGAACGGGGGCGTTTCGTATGCGGATATGCTGCGCCGCGGCATCCCCGCCGAAGACATCGGCAAAGAGTTCGGCGCGTTCGAGGGAACGCTGCGCGCGGATGCGGAAACGGCGGTCATCGACATAAAATACGAGGGATATCTGAAACGCGGTTTGGAACAGATCGAAAAGGCGAAAAAGCTGGAGGATAAAAAGCTGCCGCCCGATATCGACTATGAAAAGATCGAGGGCCTGCGCCTGGAGGCAAGGCAAAAGCTGAACAAAATTCGCCCCGAAAACCTCGGACAGGCGGGGCGCATTTCGGGCGTGAACCCCGCGGATATCGCGGTTTTGATGGTGTACCTGTCGATTTCACAAAAATAATTTAGGCTCGCGAAATTTGTTTTAAGCTGTTAAAACAAATTTCTGTAAAAATAAACCGCAAAAAGGAAGCAGAAGATTTTCTGCTTCCTTTTTATGCTCTTTATTGTTCAATTATATTTCGATTCACTTGATTTACGATATCTATCGTTTTTTGAGTAGCTTTTCTATACCCTAAATTACAATACCCGCTTATTCTTATAAATGCATCATCATTTAAAATACAATCTATAAAACAATATTTTTTGGGGTTAATGCTGTTTGTTACATTTACTGCTATTTTCTTTACATTTTTAACTGCAATTTCTTTTTTCCTAAAATTAGCAAATATTATAGTTCCTTTTTTTTGATTTATGGTAATTCTATGCGAAAAACAAAGATAAACTCCGCTAAAACAAAATAAGAAAAATATAATAGCAATTATAGTTCCATATGCAGGAACACTCATAATATTGATTAGTAACACTACCAATAAACTTGTTGCAACACACATCAAAATGATTGCCAATATTTTATAACCTGTGCTTACTAAAGAAAAAGTGAATCGCGTCTTCATATTTTCCCCTATCTTATGTATTCAGTATATCATAATCACGCCTACAATGTCAAGGTTGCATTTATCAAGCCCGAACAAACTTTATCCCCGATCCCCCATAATTCGGCAAAAGGTATGAAAATATTTGCGCGGCGGTGTGATAATATAAACAAAAAACGCGCGGCGCGCCCTTTTGCGCCGCCGAGGGGCGTATGGCGCAAAAAATTCGATTCAAATACGGCTACGCGACGGTGCTGTTTTACTTTGCCCTGTTTGCGGGAATGGTGCTTTTGAACTTTACGATGAAAAACTTCGAGCCCTTTTCGCTCGCGCTGTTTGCGGCGGCGCTCGCATGCGGGCTGAACCCGCTCGCCTGCGCGGGGCTGTACGTTCTGGCGGGAGGCCTAAGCTTTGCCGCGGGCGGGATACCCTTTGCGGTGTTTGCCGTACAGGGCGTTTTGCTCGGCGGGATATTTTTCTTTTACGAAAAGACAAAGCGCCCCATGCGTGCGGAACTTGCCCTGTACCTCTTTCTGGCCGCCGCCCTCTTTTTTTGGCTGTTCGGCGCCTATGTGTACCGCGATTATATCCGCGCGGCCATCGTGGCGGCCGTGCTGTTTATCCTGTGCTTTGTGTTCGTGGGAGCGCTGCGCTGTGCACTGTTCCGCGCGGGAAAGTGCCGCCTTTCCCCCGAAGAACTCGTTTTTTGCGCCGTTTCCGTCGCGGCGGCGGGCATAGGGCTGTACAACTGCGCGGGAAGTTATTTTTACGAGGCCGCGGCGCTTTTCGCGATTTTGCTCGCCTGCGCGCTGTTGAAAAACGGAAACGCGGTTTTTTGCGCTTTGGTCTTTTCTGCCGCGCCCGCAATCTGCGAGAGCGTGGCGGCCGCCGCGCCGCAGCTTATCGTATGCGCCGAATACGTGCTGTATTGCGCGCTTGCGCTGGCGTTTTTGCGCGCGGGAAAGCTCCCCGCCGCGCTCGCCGTGTTCCTCGCGGACGTGGCGGTGCGGTACCTGACCGATTTTTACAGCGCCGATAATCCGGCGGGAGCTTTTGCGGGTTCCGCCTTTTACCTGACCATGCTCGTGCCGCTCATCCCCTGCCTGCTGTTTGCGCTGCTGCCCGAAAAACTTTTGTATAAATATTCGGAAAAGATACGAAAATTCGGGGAAAAACAGCTCACGCGCGCGAGCATCGACCGGAACCGCGCGTTGATCGGGGAAAAGCTGTTCGAAATTTCCGCCGTGTTCAAGGAGATCGAGGCGACCTTCGCCGCGCTGGACGACGATACCGAAAACGAGGAATCGCGGCGGCGGTTCATGCTCGAAGAAGTGGAGCGCGAAGTTTGTTCGGGCTGCGAACATGCCGGCGAATGTGCTCAGAGCATGCGGCAGGAAGGATTGGAAAAATTGATCGCCGTGGGGTGCGGCAAGGGAAAGGTGAACCTCATCGACCTTCCCTCCGCACTCGCGGCGGAGTGCAGGAACCCTTCCGCCCTGCTCTTTTCGCTCAACAAGCTGCTCGCAGAATACAGGCGGCACGCCTTGGACGAGGAAAACGCCGCGGCGGGGCGGCAGCTGCTCGCGGACCAGGCGCGCGGGCTCTCGGAAATGCTGAAAAACCTCGCCCTTTCGCAGAGCGCGCCCATCGGAAAACACGCCGACGCGGAGCGGGAACTCAAAGCGGCGCTCGCCGCCGCGGGGATCGCCTGCGAGGAAACGCTGATCGGCGACGAGCCGGAAATTTACATAACCGTTGCGGGCAGCGTTCCCGCCGCAAAGCTGAAAAAGGCCGCGGAGGACGCATTGGATATCCCGCTCGCCCTATCGCTCAAACGGGCGCTCGCCGCGGACAAATACTGCTATCTGTTCCGAAAAAAACCCGCGTTCGATGCGGCGTTCGGCGTGGCGAGCCGCACCAAGGACGGCGAGAGCGCCTGCGGAGACACGCATTCGGTGATCAAGATAAACGAGCGCACCTTTTTGTGCGCGCTCGCGGACGGCATGGGCAGCGGAAGTTATGCGCGGCGCATTTCCGACTGTTCCCTCTCCCTCATCGAGAGCTTTTACCGCGCGGGAATGCCGGGAGACACCGTGCTCTCGACGGTGAACCGCCTGCTCGCGTTCAACCGCGAGGAAAGCTTTGCCTGCATCGACACGGCGACGGTCGATTTAGACAGCGGGCGCGCGGATATCATAAAGATCGGCTCCCCGCTCGGCTTTCTGCTCACCGAAACGCAGACGGAGATACTCGAAAGCGATTCGCTGCCCCTCGGCATCCTCGACGGCGTGCGGCCGACCGTGCTCTCGCGCGTTTTGAGCGACGGCGACGTGCTCGTGTTTTTGAGCGACGGCATCACCGCGGCATTCGGTTCCAGCGCGGATATCGCCGCGTATCTGGGGAATTTGCGGCTTTCGAACCCGCAGGCGGTGGCGGACGATCTGCTCGCGGGCGCGCTCGAACGCACGGACGGCGCCGCCGTAGACGATATGACCGTGCTCGCCGTGCGGCTGTTCCGCTCCGTTCCGCGCGAGGACTGAACCGCTTTTTTTGAAAGTTTACCGCTCTTCTCTATATCTTCGTATTTTGCTCCGTTTTTTTCGGGCGCTCGTTATTTCTCGGCGGGCGCCCGAAAAAATTTACCTGTTCACAGCAAACACGGTCCTCCGAAATGCGCACCGCGCAAAAATTGGCATACAGGCTGGAATCGTCGGATATTGTGCGCTATACTGTTGTATGCGGCGGGAAAAACGGAGGAAATGTATGGACGTGTTCCAATTTTTCAACTATCTCAAACAGTTCAACGCGGATATCCTGCTCGTGGGCGCGGCGGTTTGGGCGCTCGATCTGCTGCTGGGCAAAACACTGCTCAAAAATGCGCCCGCGCGGGTGAGCGCCCTGTTGCCCTTTGCGGGCGGAGCGGCGCTGTATGCGGTGTACGCCGCCGCGACGGGCGGCTTTGCAAACGGCCTGACCGCCGACGGCGTGATCTCCGCGGGCATCACCTGCGGTTCGCTGGCGACGGTGATCAACGTGGCGTGCGGAAAGCTCGGCAAACAGAGCGCGGCGAAAATTTCGCGCGCGGCGTGCGTGAAGGAGCTGCTCGCGGGCTGGAAAGCGCTGACCGACGGGGAGGCGCAGGAGATCGCGGACGCGGTGGGTACGGACAGCGAGCGGGCGGAAAGCCTTTTGGCGCAGATCGCGGGCGAGGAGGCGGCAAAACTGCTTTTGCCCGCGCTCGAACGGGTACTTCCGCAGGAACGGGCGGAAAAGTAAACGCGGAACGCGCGCGGATGCGCGTTTGAGACCATCCCGGCGGGGCGGCGCGCCTACAAAGGCGCGCCGCCCTTTTTCTTGTTTTCTTTTCGCAAAAGAATGCGCGCGGACGGAATGATGCAGAAAAAATCGCACATACTTGCGGTGTGGATACGCAGAATCAACAGCCGAAAGCCCTTTCGGCAAATTTGGAAGACAATATACAAACCGTAAAAGAGATACTGCCCGCCGAGGACATCCTCGTGTACCGGTTCAAGGCGGCGGACGGGACGGGTTGCGCGGCAGTCTATGCGGACGGGATCACCGACAAGGAACTGCTCGGCAGCCTCGCCGCGCGCCCGCTTTCCCTCGAAAAGGCGCCGAAAACCCTCGCGGAGGCGGAAAAACTGCTGTATTTTCCCGAAAGCAAGGAGGCGCAGGACGCACAGACGGCCTGCGCGGAAATTTTGGCGGGAAACCCCGCGCTGTTCGTGGACGGCATGCGCGGCGCGCTCGTGCTCGGCACGAAAAAGGTAACGCTGCGCGCCGTCAGCGAGCCGCAGACGTCTATTGCGGTGAAGGGCCCGCGCGAGGGGTTCATCGAAGACGTAAAGACGAACATGGGGCTGATACGCCGCAGGCTGAAAACGCCCGCCCTGCGCTTTAAGACCTTGGAAGTGGGCAGGCACAGCAAGACCGCCGTGTGCATCGCGTATTTGGACGGGATCGCCGACGAAAAGGTCGTGCAGGAGCTCGAAAAACGCATCTCCGCCGTGGATATCGACGGCGTGCCCGATTCCTCCTATATCGGAAAATTCATCGCCAAAAAGCCGTATTCCCTGTTCAAACAGGTGGGAACGACGGAAAAGCCGGATATCCTCTGTGCCAAAATGCTCGAAGGGAGGGTGGCCATCCTCGCGGACGGCTCGCCCATCGCGCTGACGGTGCCCTATATGCTGGCGGAGGATTTTCAAAGTTCGCAGGATTACTTCGTATCCCCCTGCCGCGCGACGGTGAGCCGGCTGCTGCGGCTGTTCGCCGTATTTGCGGCGCTGTACCTGCCCGCGGCGTATGTGGCGGCGCAGCTTTTCAAATTGCAGCTCATCCCGCTGGGGCTGCTGCTCATCATTTCGGGCGGGGTGCAGGGCATTTCCCTCTCGCCGAGTTTGGAAATATTTTTCCTGCTCGCGGTGCTGGAGATCCTCATCGAGGCGAGCGTGCGTATGCCGAAGTATGTGGCGCTGGCGCTCTCGGTCATCGGCGCGCTGGTGCTGGGCGATACCGCCGTGAAAGCGGGCATCGTGTCCTCTCCCGCCATCATCATCGTGGCGCTATCGGGCATTTCCGCCTATACCGTGCCCGACCTGACGGGCACGCTTTCGCTGCTGCGGCTCGCGCTCGTCGTCGTGGCGGGGAGCATAGGCACATACGGCATCATACTGCTGACCGCCCTGACGCTGTATTACCTCGTATCTTCCGACAGCTACGGAACGCCGCTGCTTGCGCCCTTTTCGCCGTTTATCAAGCGGGATCTGCGCGATTCGGTGTACAAAACGGATATTTATGCCCTGAACGAGCGGCCTTCCGTATTCCGCGGGAAAAACAAAACGCGGCTGAAAGTGCGCTACCGTGCGGGCGGGGAGGGAAAAAATGGACAAAATTAAATTGCGGCAGATCTGCTTTCTGTTCGCGGCGCTCATGCCCGTAACCAAGATGATCATTTACCCCGCAACGCTGTGTTTTTACGCGAAAAACGACCTGCTGCTCTCCGCCGCGGCAAATTTTTTGCTGGAAGGCGCGGTGCTCGCGCTGGTGATCTTGCTCGCCTACCGCACCGACCTGACCTTTTTCGATTTGCTGAAAAACACCTTCGGGCAGGCCGCCGCGCGCATCCTGTACGGGCTGTTCGCCCTCTTTTTCGCGCTGTCGGCGCTGCTGCCGATCCTGGAACAGAAGGGGTTCGTGATGCAGATCTTTTACGAAAATATCCCCTCGCTCATCTCCTTTGCGCCCTTTTTCGGCGTCTGCTTTTTCGCGTGCGTGAAAGGGTTCAAGACCATCGGCCGCGCGGCGGATATCGCCCTGCCCGTGTTCGCGGTGTGCTTTACCGTGATCCTGCTGCTTTCCCTGCCGCAGGCAGATTTTTCCGCGCTGCTGCCCGTCGGCGGCACAGGCGCGGACGGCATATTCCGCGGGAGCCTGTACGGGCTGAATTGGTACACCGACTGCCTGTACCCCCTCTTTTTTCTCGGACACTTCGAGCGCGAAAAGGGCGCATGGTGGAAGATCGGGCTGTCCTTTCTCGCCGGCGCGGCGGCCGTGCTCCTGTTTTTGGGCACGTTTTACGGAATTTTTGCCGACATCGCGGTGCGCCAGCAGAACACGTTGGCGCAGATATCCAAATATACCACTTCGTTCACCACGCTCGGCAGGATCGATCTGCTTTTCATTTTCGCGCTCGCCCTCGTGCTCGTTTTTGCGCTCTGCGTGCCCTTGCAGATGAGCGTTCACTGCCTGTGCAAAGCGTTCGGCGGATGCAGGCCGCTCCTTCCCGCCGCCGCGGTCAATCTCCTGTTTTTGGTCTTCACCATCTTTTTCAATTACTCTTACCACCGCCTGCAGAGCTTTTTCACGCAAAATCTTTGGGCCGTGTTCGCAATTTTTGCGTATGCGCTGCCCGCGCTTGCCCTGCTTTTGCGAAAACGGCCGCGAGGCGTTCCGCCGCCCGAAAACGGCGCCGCGGCGAATTTAGAAAAATCGGACAAAAATTGCGAAAAAAAACGCAAAAAGGCAGAAAATTCCGACAAAATAGCGGAAAAACGCTCATTTTCAGGCGAAAAAAACACAGGCGCGGCGCACAATGAAAGCAAGGGCGGCGCGCCCGCCGAAAGCGCCGTCTCTGCGCGCGGGCAGGATAAGCCTTGCGGTGCGGAACGGGACGAGAGCGAAATGCAAGCGGGTGCGCGGAATGCGGGAGGCGAGGAGAATAAACATGAATAAATTATGGTCGAAACTATTCGTATTCGCCGTCGCCTTTCTGCTCCTGCTCTTTTTTTCCAACGATTTCGGGATCGTGGATATTCAAAAGACGGCGATCGTGACGGCGATCGGGATCGACGCCTCCGAGGAGGAGGGTAAGTTTGACGTGACGGCGCAGATCGCGATGCCCGCCTCCGCCGCGCAGAGCGGAGGCGGCGCGGAAACTTCGAGCAACGTGAGCATTCAGGGCGCGGCGACGGTGGGAGAGGCGATCGCGGAGATCAACCGCAAAACGGGTTGGTACCCCACCCTCGTGCATTGCAGGCTGGTCATTTTGGGGGAAGAAACCGCCGAGGAAGACGTTTTCCGCGCGCTCGATTACTTTTTGCGCAGCGAGTTCGTGGAGGATTCCTGCCTGACGGCAATGTGCGCTGGGCGCGCGGAGAAACTGCTGGGCGCGCGATCCTCCATCGGCGACATGACGAGCAGAGCCATTGCCAAAGTGCTGTCCAACGAATCGCAAAAGACGGGAACGGTATGCGTGACCAACCTGCGAGACTTCGCCAAGGGGTATTACTCGGTGAGCGAAAGCGGGGTCTTGCCGCTGTTGGCGAAAAAGCCGGAGGCGGAGAGCGGCAATGCGGGGCAGAGCGGGCAGAGCGCCGCGGCCCTGCCCGTACAGTCATCCGGTTCGGGAAGTGCGGGGCAAAAAAGCGGAAACGGCAAAGCGGACGTGTTCGACGCCGCCGAAACGGTGCTCTTTTACAAGGGGAAGCGCGTTGCGGTGCTGAACGGAGAGGAAACACTCGCCTATAACCTCGCCGCTTCCCCCACCGATTTTGCCTACGGCGACGTGACCGTGGCGGAAAACGGGAAAGACGTGACCTATAATCTGAAAATGAAGATCGGCAAAAAATCGCAGAAGATCGAGGCGGTAAACGGCGTGCCGGTGTTCACCTTTCATATCCGCGCCACCGCGCAGATCGCGGATGCGAACAAATCGGACGGGATCATCGACATCGCGAAAACGGCCATCGTTCCGCCGCACGTGCTGCGCGCCGCCGAGCAAAAGTTCAAAGACGAGCTTTCCTCCGCCCTGCAAAAGGCGGGCGAAAGCGGGTGCGACCTGTTCGAAATGAAGATCAAGCTCTACCGCTACGCGCACAAAAATTACGACGCGCTGAAAGATACGATCTTACAGGCCGTAAAACCCGTGTACGACATTCAGTTCGACACCTTGAAATAGACCGCACCGCCGATTTCTTATCCCGCCGCCGTATCGCGCAGCCGAAAAACGTTCCCGCCCGGTTTATGTTCGGAACAACATAGAATTGTGAAAAGCAAACAAAAATTAAAAATTTTTTTCAAAACCCCCTTGACAAACGGAAAATCCATGCTATAATAGAATTGACCAAAGGGAAAAATACAAGATTTCCCTCGGTACAACCCAAGTTCGAAAGGAACGCAGAAAGTCCTCTCCCAATAACGAATAATTTGCGGCGGTTTCCTCTTTTAGGAAATGTGCACAGGGAACACCGGCGCAAGGGTAAAGAGAAGGTCGAAAGGAATTTTCAATCGAGGACGATCGGGCGAAAGCGTTCCGCCGTTTCGCATCACACGTTGGCTGTCGGAAAAGAAGGCTTGACGAAGAGAAATGCGGGGCGCCTGCCTTTACGGACAAAAGGAGGTACTGCCGATGTACAAGTCCGATTTGAGGAAACTTACCTGAAAGGAGGGCGGTCCAATGTACAATGCTAAGGTGGGAACGGCTTAAAAGACGAAATTCGAATTTTATGCGGATTACCGAACGGACAGCTGGCGGGAGGGATCCGTGCTGATTATAGCGTGTAACGTAGAGATACCGTCTGATCGGTTCCCCTACAACTGAATAAGAACTTTTATATCCGAGGCGCTTGTTTTAAGCGGTTCGGATTTTTCTTTGCCCGCGCCGAAAAATCTTCCGCGCCGGGCCGCTTTCTATGCCGGGCTGTTTTCTGCGCCGCGCCCGAACAAACGCCCGAACAATGCGAGGAGGCGCAGGTCCCCGCCGGAAATACGGCCCGAAGATGCTGTTCTCTTAAAAAACGGACAGGAAAAGGGCTGCGCGCAGATTCTGCGCGCAGCCCCGATATTCCTTGAAACTGTTACGGAATGCTGATTTCCAAATCCAACGCAACGCCTCTTCGGTGAAAAAAAGAATGTCGTCAAAAATGCCATCCCGGATTTCTATTTCCTTATATCCGCCGCCGGTGGCGGTATCGTGCGAAATATCCAACGAATTCGTATAATCCGGCTCGCCGTCTACAAAAAATATAGCCGATAAACCGTAATTATACCCCTTGATATAATCGAAAGTTATTGTGATGATATTTGTGGAAATATCTTCGGCATCGAAATAAATCCATACCGAGGAATAGTTTGCCGACTGGGCAAAACTGTTTTCCGAAGTTTTATCAAAATTTTCAAGCCCCTCTACGGTGTAATCCAAAGCGCTGAAATCGATGCCGCGGAGGAACTCTTCGTCCTTGCAATTGATATTGATGCCAAAACGGCTGCCTCTTTCGAGCTTCAAATCGAAAACATCGAATTCAAGCGTTTCGCGCATGGTCGTGTATTCGAAATCCTTTGCTTCGACGACTTCAATGCGCTTGACCACCACAGACTCCGAAGAAACATTTGTATTTTCGACGGTGAGGGAGAGATACGCTATGCCGGCAGAAATTTTCGTGGTGTCGATGGTGACATATGTATTCCCTTGGCTTATATAGGAATCGCTCAACGGAGTCAATGTGATTGCTTCAGTCGGAATGACCGTTTCATCGGACGACGTGACCGAACCTTCATACGAATAATAAGAAGGACCCGTTATAAGGAAATGCAGAGCGGGCATTTCGATACCCGTCAGGTCGGTGGCGATCAGTTGCTTTACGTCTGTATCCCAAACAAGGAAATCGCTTTCGGCAATTTCCTTATATGTTCCGAGTTCGGCAGTTACCACAACATCTTTGTTTCCGACCGTGAAAGTATATTTGCCGTCGCTCTCTTCACATTCTTCCCCGTTCGCCGTAACAGACGCGATATATTTTTCGCTATCCGTCACGGTTGCGGTAACCGTGACCGTTTCGCCGTTCTTTGCCTTTTGCTTATCCGCGGAGAGCTGTGCGCCGCTCACCTGTTCGACGGTGATGCTGTATTCCGTTTCCGGCGTTCCGCCGCCTCCGTCGCCTCCGCCGCCCTGCTGCTCCTTGCCGTCTCCGCAGGAAACGAACATCGCCGCCATTGCCAGCGCCAGCAGTATCGTTGCTATACCCGCAAAAATCTTCTTCATGCTTTTGACCTCCTCGAAAAATTGAGCCCCGTGCGGCGATTTTCACAAGACGAATGCCTGTGTTCCGTTCGGCCGATGCGCAAACTTGCCCGACGGGCCTCTTACCCGCATTATACCATTGCTTTCCGGTAATTGCAAGCGAAAGACAAAAAAACGCCGCCCGAACCTGCGGACGGCGCCGAAATTTGCGGTAAATTCAGCCTGTTTTTTCGCTTTTTTCGTTGTTTTTTTACTTCTTTACGGCGGCAAACCCCGCGTCGAAGGCGCGGCTGTTGCAATCGACCACGCCCGGCTTGCCGACAAATTTTTCGTTCAGGCAGTTGAGGATGCTGCGCGTTTTGACGGCACCCGTGAGTGCGCAGAACGCGCCCAGCATGACCATGTTGGCGGAACGCACGTCGCCCGCCTCGATGGCGAGGTCGTTGGCGGGGAGATCGCAGACGCGCACGTCGTCGCGCCCGGCATAGCAATCGGACACCGAGCCGTTGACGAGGATGATGCCGCCGCTTTTGACGCGCGGCGCGAATTTATGGAAACTCGGCCCGTTCATCGCGATAAGAACGTCGGGCACGGTGCAAAGCGGAGAGGCAACTTCCTTTTCGGAGATGATGACCGAACAGTTTGCCGTGCCGCCGCGCATTTCGGGGCCGTAGGCGGGGAGATAGGTGACCTCCTTGCCCTCGTGCAGCCCGCTTTCCGCCAAAAAGATACCGGCGCTCAATACGCCCTGTCCGCCCTGACCGGCGAGCAAAATTTTGATCATAATTCCTCTTCCCCCTCCGATTTATCGCGAAATACGCCGAGCGGGAATGTTTTCACGCATTCCTTGCCCATAAAGCGCAGCGCCTCGGCGGGGCGCATGTGCCAATTCGTGGGGCAGGAAACGAGCACTTCGACGAACGTATATCCCCTGCCCTCCGATTGGAAGCGGAGCGCCTTTTTGATCGCCTTTTTCGCCGCCATAACGTGCTTGACGTCGTGCGTGGAGACGCGTTCGATATAGTACGGCGCGTCGAGCGTGGCCAAAAGCTCGCACACGCGGATGGGATAACCGTTCACTTTGGGGTCGCGCCCGCTCTGGCAGGTGGTCGCCTTTTGCCCGATGAGGGTGGTGGGCGCCATCTGTCCGCCCGTCATGCCGTAGATGCTGTTGTTGATGAAGATGATGGTGATGTTTTCCCCGCGCGCCGCGGCATGCACCGTTTCCGCCATGCCGATGGATGCGAGGTCGCCGTCGCCCTGGTACACGAACACCGTGCGGTCGGGCAGGCAGCGCTTGATGCCCGTGGCGACCGCGGGGGCGCGGCCGTGCGCCGCCTCCTGCATGTCGCAGTTGAAATAGTCATATGCAAACACCGCGCAGCCGACGGGCGCGATGCCGATGCACTTTTCCTGCAAGCCGAGTTCCTCTATGCTCTCCGCGACCAGCCTGTGCACGATGCCGTGCGTGCAGCCGGGGCAGTAATGCAGGTGCGCGTCGGTGAGCATCTTTGTCTTCTGAAACACTTTCATTTTGCCGCCTCCGCCTGTTCGAGCGCGCGCTTTGCCGCGCCGATGATCTCTTCCTCGTCGGGCACGTTTCCGCCCGTTCTGCCGTAGAAATATACGGGTTTTTTGCCGTTAACCGCGAGTTTTACGTCCTCGACCATCTGACCGAGCGACAGCTCGACGGAGAGGAACGCCTTCGCCGCCCCCGCCGCGCACGCCGCATAGGCGTCGTCGGGGAAGGGATAAAGGGTGATCGGGCGGATGCAGCCCGCCTTGACGCCCTGTGCACGCAATTCGTTGACCACGCTCTTGCAGATGCGCGCCACCGTGCCGTAGGCGGTGAGAACGATCTCCGCGTCCTCCGTTTTATAGCATTCCGCCTTGCGCTCGTTGGCGTAAATCTCGTCGTACGTCCTTTGCAGTTCGTTGACGTGCGGTTCGAGCTCTTCGGGCTTGATGATGAGCGAATTGAGGACGCGCCGCTCCTTGCCGTAATGCCCGCTCGTCGCCCACGGTTTTTCGGGGATGTCCTTCAAATCGCGCATGGGCGGAAGTTCGACGGGCTCCATGATCTGCCCGATCATGCCGTCGGCGAGGATCATCGCGGGAACGCGGTATTTATCCGACAGATCGAACGCGCGGTAGGTGAAATCGCACGCCTCCTGCGCGGTGGACGGGGCGAGCACGATGAGGTGATAGTCGCCGTGGCCGCCGCCCTTGGTGGCCTGAAAATAATCGCCCTGCGCAGGCTGAATGCCGCCGAGTCCGGGGCCGGCGCGCATGATATTGACGACCACGCACGGGATACGCGCGCAGGCTATGTAGGAGATGCCCTCCTGCTTTAAGCTGACGCCGGGGCTGGACGAACTGGTCATGGCGCGTACGCCCGCGCCGGCGGCGCCGTACACCATGTTGATGGCGGCGACTTCCGATTCCGCCTGAACGAATACGCCGCCGACTTTCGGCATTTGGACCGACATATATTCGGGCACTTCGTTCTGCGGGGTGATGGGATAGCCGAAGAAGGCGCGGCAGCCGTTGCGCATGGCGCCTTCGCAGATCGCTTCCGTTCCGTGTAATAAAATTTTAGACATAAAAAACCTTCCTTTGGTTCACGAAAACCTCGGCAAGCTGTTGCCTGCGGTTTTCCGTGATTTGAGGGCGACACCGCCGTTCAAACGCTTTCGCGTTCTCTGCGGCGTTTTCTCCCTCTTTTTGCCCCTTTTTAGGGCACACTTATTATTTATGGGCAAAAATTCACCCTCTTCCCAAAAGCCGTATGTATGCGGCTATTTGGGGGCGCTTTTTGAGAAGCGCAGTTCTCAAACTCGCAATAAATTACTAAAATAATCTCTCGCGCAAGCAGAATCACATTTCTGCGCCAGCGTACTCAATTTGCCGATACTTCGGCTTGCAGAAGGGGTGAATGTCCGCGATTTTTTAATATGTGTGCCACTATATATCGCGGACAGAGGGGAAAACCGTTCGGGTTTCCCCTCAAACTCACGGCGTTTCGCAAGCATCAGCTTGCTGAGAAACGCGTGAACCCTACCGCTCCACTTCGATCGCACAGTCGGGGCACATGATCGCGCAGAACGAGCACCCGATGCAGTTTTGCGGGTTCACTGTTTCCGCAACGTAGTACCCGCCCGCGTTCATGCGGTGTTCGCTCAGCGAAATAACATTCTTCGGGCAGGCGTCGGCGCACAGCCCGCAGCCCTTGCAAACCTTTTCATCGATCGTTATCCTTGCCATGGTTCCTCCTCTCCCTCTCAAAATAGAAGAGATATTGCTGTATATACCCGCCGTATTCCCCGAACAGATCGGCAAAATAGGCGGCGATCTTGGTCCTGTCTTTGAGCGTTCCGCCGAAAAATTCGCGGTATGCCTTTTCCACCCAGGTATCGACGGGGAACGCCTCCGCCCGATGATAGCCGAACAGGGCGATGCAATCCGCCACTTTCGGCCCCACGCCGGGCAATTTCAACAACTTTTCGCGCAGCTGCGGGGTGGAAAGATCGCGGTAATCTTCCGCATTTTCCCGCGCCAAAATGCGCGCCGCGCCCGCGATATACTTCGCGCGGTACCCGCAGCCGAGTGCCGCATAAAAATCCTCGCCCCGCTCCGCCAAAACCTCTGCGCGCGGAAACGTGTGATAACTTTCGCCGCCGAACCGCCTTTCCTCGCCCAGCGCCGCGCAGATGCGCCCGATGAGCATGCGTATGCGCGGGATATGGTTGTTTTGCGACAAAAGAAAGGAAAAAACGACTTCTTCGGGATCTTGGTTCAAAATGCGTATGCCCCTGCCGGCGGCAGCCGCCTGCGCCACGGCGGGAATGCCGCACGCACATGCCCGCGCCTCGATGGGCGCATAGTCGCGGCCGAGGTCGAAAAAATTATAAAAATACGCCGCGTCCGCCCCTTCGCACCGCAAAACGGTTTTGCCGCCGCGGCAAAACAGGCGGCAGGCGCGCGCGCCCGAAAATACGAGCCAGCCCCCTTCCGCCTCTTCCCAGCGAAAAATTTGTCCGCAGGAGAGCGTGGATGCGGGATCAAAATATTTTGCGTCAAATTCCGACTCGGTCAATGTTTCCTCCGCATAATTCGACTCGACTTCTTCTATTATACCACGCCGCGCGCAAGATTGCAATTCGATTGCGGGGGATTTTCCCGTTGAAAAAGATTGCCAAACAAAAAAAATCGGTGTATAGTATTGGCAGGGAGAGGTTTTCTCCTGTTTGCCTATGGATCTGAAAAAGAAGATACGCATTTCAAAATTTTTCATAAGTCTCGGCTTTTCGGTGGGATATGCGGCGTATTTTGCCTATTCCCTCTACTATTATCTGACCTACCGCTCGGGGCTCGGCATCGCGCTGCTGTGCCTCATCGCGCTGGCGCTCGCGCTTTCGATCGTCGTAACGGCGGTGAGCTACCGCATCAACCTCAAAGGTGCGCGGCGGCCGCGCGCCCATCGGTTCGTGAAGATCGCCAAATACTCCGTGCAACTGCTCTGTTCCGGGCTGGCGCTCGCCATCGTGCTTTCCGCCGTACGCAACTCGAACGCCTTTTCGGTGATCATGGCGTGCATCTCCATCCCCTTCCTATTGTTGAGCGTTTGCGTGAATATCTTGGCGGAATACTTCGAGCGCAAATATGCCGACGGGTTCGGCAAGCGCGTGTATGTGCCGCAAACGCCGACCGACGGCGAGGGGGAAAAGATCGACCTGGATAAAGCCATCGCCAAAGCGGGAAAAAACGATGCCGCCGCGCCGAAAAAACAGGACAGGCCGCCGCACTGACCGCACACCGAAGCGAAACGGCATAATTTTGACTTTTTTATGAAAATTCGGCATTTTGCGCCGAATTTTTGCGCATTTTCGGGCAAAAATGCGCAAAAATATTGCATTTGTAAAAAAATCGCCGCACATAAATTTTTTGACCAAAAGCCTTGACAGAAACGCCGATACGGGGTACAATGAAAAAAACCGCCAAAGGCGGCAATTTAAGGAGGATAGTATTTTATGTTCAAAAAAA
>ERZ1643247.219-NODE-219-length-74252-cov-18.364813_pt1 | contig 74252 bp, 83 predicted proteins | sample MGYA00579264_ERZ1643247 | MGnify/ENA primary metagenome ERZ1643247 (study PRJEB29033, sample SAMEA4952262) | chicken gut metagenome | biome: Broiler Chicken; feature: Gastrointestinal Tract; material: Caecum | place: Ireland | collected 2018 | study: Broiler... | reverse complement strand
CTCTGTGATGAGTCTACTATACCATACGTCCCGCGTTTATTCAACAAAAAGAAAGTACTTTCAAAACAGGCGGGGACGTCTTATAATAAAAACAGTGAAAACGGGAAGGATCTGCGAAAAGCGAAGGAAACACTGACGGCAAAATGGCTCCTTCCGGGAAAATAGCGGCGGAGGAACATAGATGAAAGCACAGCTTGATATAGAAAAATTCGAAAATTTTATTTCCCAGTATCCGATATATGAATACAGGATACTGAACACAGAAGGACTGCATACACGGGAACGGGTGCGGATCATATGCAGGGAGGAATGCGAGCGCTACGGCACTACCTGGGCCTGTCCTCCGGCAGTAGGCACCCTTGAGGAATGCGGCAACAGGATACACAGTTATGAGAGTGCTGTTTTTTTCTCCAGCGTGGCGGAAGTTTCTGACCTTCTGAACATGGATGAGATGCTTGCCACCAGAAGAGCCCATGAAGATATGACAGGGGAGGTGGCGGCCTTTCTGGAAAAGGAAGGCTTTGAAACTTTTACCCTTTCCACAGAGTCCTGCGACATCTGTGAACAATGCGCCTATCCCCAGGGAAAACCATGCAGACATCCGGAGAGGATGCATCCCTGTCTGGAAAGCCACGGCATCGTTGCCTCTGAGATCGTGGAGTCTGAAAAAATGGAATATAATCTGGGAGGAAACACGATACTCTGGTTTTCTATGATTTTGTTCCGGGCATGACATAAAGACGATTTTTCCGGCATAAATTAGCGATAGAGCCGGAGGTGTTTTATGAAAAAAAGACAGCGTCTGAAAGAGCAGCTTGTGACGGCCCTGGAAATCCCCCGTGACCTGGCCTGCCGGGAAACGATCGTGACTTTTACCGGAAGGAATCAGGCGGTGATAGAAAATTACCGGAGCATCCTGCGGTATACCAGAGAAGAGATCGTAGTGCTTACTTTCCGCGGAAGGATCACAATTTCCGGGAAAAGGCTGGAAATTCCCTGGTATACCTCTGACGAGATGATGCTCACAGGAGTCATTTCCGGCATGAATCTGGAACAGTAGGAGGCGCTTATGGAAAAATTTCTGCGTTTTCTGTCAGGCTATGTAAAGATCAGAGTACAGGGAGAGCAGGGAGAACGCTTTCTGAATCTTTGCAGAAGCAGAGGAGTGGATATGCGGCAGCTTTCCCGGAGGGAGGACGGCAGTCTGGTCTGCTATCTTTCCGTCCGCCATTTCTTTCTTCTTTCTTCCATACATAAAAAAACAAAAGTACAGATTCATATTTTGGAAAAGCATGGCTTGCCCTTCTTTTTTGTCAGGAGCAAAAAAAGAAAGGCATTTTTTCTTGGCATCCTTCTCTGCGCGATCCTGCTTTTTGTTTTTTCCGGCCGCATCTGGAACATCCACATTGAAGGGAATGTCCAAAACAGCACTCCGGAGATCCTGGAATTTCTGGAGGAACAGGGCGTGCGCCATGGGATCCGGAAGTCCCGGGTGAACTGCAGCGGCATCGCGGCGGCAGTGCGGCAGAATTATCCGGAGATCACCTGGGTGTCCGCTCGGATAGAAGGCACAAAACTGATCCTTACCATGCAGGAGGGAATTTTTGTACAGGAAACAGAGGACAGCAAAGAAGAGCCCTGCAGTATCGCGGCAGATGAAGACGGCCTGATAGTAGAAATGGTTACAAGAACAGGAGTCCCTCAGGTAAAGCCGGGAGACATGGTAAAAAAGGGGGATATTCTGGTCCTTGGGCGGCTGGATTTAAGGAACGACAGCCAGGAAGTCATCCGCTGTGAATATGTCCATGCGGACGCGGATATTTATATAAAAAGAAATCTCTCCTATTACGCGGAACTTCCTATGGAATATGAAAAGGAAATTCCCGCAGGAAAGGAGAAAAGAGGCTTTTACCTGAAAGCGGGAGACTGGTATCTGGAGTGGGGAGGCAAAGCGGAAAAAGGGCAGCACAGAACTGTGGAGGAGTTTCCCTTACGTATTACGGAGAATTTTGTCCTGCCGGTTTCCCTGGGAAAAATTTCCGTAAAAACATATGAAAAAAAGAAGGAAACCTATACGGATAAGGAGGCCAGAACAGAGGCTTTTCAAAGACTTCAGGAATATGAAGAAAAATTAATGGAAAAGGGGGTTCAAATATCTGCAAATAATGTTAAAATAGAGGTTGATCATAAAACCTGCATAAGCAGCGGGACTTTGGAGATCATTGAGAAAATCGGAAGAGATACTCCGGTGGAGATACTGGAGGATTCTATAGAAAGGACAACAGAGGATGGCTAACAGTATTATCGAGCTGCACGTCCAGATCCCGGCGGATCTGGAGGGAAATGTATTCGGACAGTTTGATGAACATTTGAAACTGATTGAACGGACGCTGAATGTCACTCTGATTTCAAGAGACGGCATTCTTAAGATACTTGGCACAGAGCAGAGCGCTTCCCAGACGAAGAAACTTCTGGAAGAGCTTGTAACTCTGGCAAAAAGAGGAAATACCATTACGAAGCAGAATGTCACCTACGCCCTGTCTCTTGCGATGGAGCAGAGAAACCAGGTGCTTACGGAGATTGACAAAGATTTTATCTGCAATACGATCCAGGGACGCCCTATTAAACCAAAGACTCTGGGACAGAAGGAATATGTGGAGCAGATACGGAAAAAAATGATCGTTTTCGGCATAGGGCCGGCAGGCACAGGAAAGACTTATCTTGCCATGGCTATGGCGGTGACCGCCTTCAGAAACGAGGAAGTGAGCAGGATCATTCTTACAAGGCCGGCTATTGAAGCGGGAGAGAAGCTGGGATTCCTGCCGGGAGATCTTCAGAGCAAGGTGGATCCCTATCTCAGACCCCTTTATGACGCGCTGTATCAGATCATGGGGGCCGACAGTTTTGCCAAAAACATGGAAAAAGGACTGATTGAGGTGGCGCCTCTGGCATATATGAGAGGACGGACTCTTGATAATGCCTTTATCATTCTTGATGAGGCGCAGAACACCACTCCGGCACAGATGAAAATGTTCCTTACAAGAATCGGCTTTGGATCAAAAGTCATTATTACAGGAGATACTTCCCAGAAGGATCTCCCGAGAGACGCGGTATCAGGGCTGGATGTGGCCATGAAGGTTCTGAAAAAAATAGAGGATATCGGATTCTGCCAGCTTACCAGCAAGGATGTGGTCCGTCATCCTCTGGTGCAGCAGATCGTACAGGCGTACGACGCCTATGAAAAGAAGCAGAAAACGCCGAGAAAACCCGGCCGGAGGGGGTAGGATTTTCCGGAAAAGGAGGATATATGACAATACTGATCGATTATGAAACAGACAGGGAGCTTGACATTGACTATACGAAACTGGCGGACCGGGTGGCCGGACAGATCCTGAAGTCTGAAAACTGCCCGTATGAAGTGTCTGTCAACCTGATACTGACGGACAACGAAGAAATCAAAAAAGTAAATTCCCAGTTCCGCTCTGTGGGGGCGCCGACGGACGTGCTGTCTTTTCCGATGATCCCCTTCCCTGCTCCGGCGGATTATTCCTTTGTGGAGGGCAAAGATATTTATTTTGATCTGGATACAGGGGAGCTTCTCCTGGGAGACGTAATGATCTCTGTAGATAAAGTATATTCCCAGGCGGAAGAATACGGACACAGCACAGAGAGAGAGTTCAGCTTCCTTTTTGCGCACAGTATGCTGCATCTTCTGGGCTACGATCATATGGAGCCTGAAGAGGCGGCCGTAATGGAAAAGAAACAGTCGGAGGCTCTTAAGGAGCTGGGGATCAACAGATAAAAAGGGGAAACGCATATGAAAAAGAAAATTCTGGCGGCAGCCGCAGTCCTGTTTCTTGGGATATGTCCGCTGTCCGTACAGGCGGCGGAAACAGAAACTATGGTAAAGAGTTATCTTACAGGTCTGGATGTGCCGGAATCCATAGGGCGCGTCAGGCCTGTTGCCGTTATGCTGAACAATATCCGGGAAGGCTGTCCGCAGAGCGGGATTGCCAGCGCGGGAGTAATATACGAGGCGCCTGTAGAGGGAGATATCACCCGGCTTATGGGCATCTTTGAAGATTACGAGGATCTGGAGCGGATCGGTTCTGTGAGAAGCTGCCGGGATTATTATATTTTCTACGCCAACGAGTTTGACGCTATCTATGCCCACTATGGACAGTCGGCCTTTGCCCTGCCGTATTTTGAGCAGCACCTGATCGACAACCTGAACGGCGTGAAGCTGGGAAGTACCTGTTATTTCAGAAGCAGCGACCGTGTGGCTCCCCACAACGCCTATACGAACTATGAACTCCTGCAGCAGGGGATCGACAAAATGGGATACCAGAGAGAACTGAAAGAAGGATATGAAGGCCATTATGTCTTTGCGGAGGAGGGAACGGAGAACACCCTTCCGGGCGGGCAGACAGCAGACGAGGTGCATTTTGACAATTATACCAATAACCATCCTTGGTTTGTCTATGATCCGGAGACAAAGAAATACAGCCGTTTTCAGTTCGGCGAGCCTCAGATTGACGAACTTACCGGAGAGCAGCTTACCTGCGACAACATTCTGGTACAGTTTTCAGATGTAACCACCTATGAGGGAACTACTTATAAGAAAATTGATACGATCACGGACGGAAACGGCAACTCCGGAGGGATGGGAAAATACATCACCAGGGGAAAGGCCATTGACATCCGCTGGCAGAAGGATTCTCCATGGGGGATCACACACTATATTACCATGGATAACCAGGAGGTAAAACTGAATCCCGGCGTTACCTGGGTGGAAATTGTCCAGGATGACCGGATCACGGACATTACTTACTGGGATGAAAACGGTCAGCAGGAAACTGCTGTACAGGAATAAAATATGGAGAGACAGACAACAATGAATTACCGGGAATTACTGAAAGATAAAAAAAGAATTGTGGTCAAGGTTGGTTCTTCCTCCCTGATCCACAAAGAAACTGGAAAACTTGACTTAAGAAAGGTGGAGGTCCTTGTGCGGGAGCTGAGCGACCTGCACAATCAGGGGAAAAATGTGGTTCTTGTCACTTCCGGAGCCGTGGCCGTAGGTTCAACGGTTCTGGGACTTAAAGAACGGCCGAAAGAGCTGAAGGTAAAGCAGGCATGTTCGGCAGTGGGACAGGCAAGGCTGATGATGATCTATCAGAAGCTCTTTTCCGAATATAATCAGACGGCCGCCCAGATACTGATGACGAAAAATACGATGGTCAACAACGTCAACAGGATGCACGCCAGAAATACTTTTGAGGAGCTTCTGCGCCTGGACGCGATCCCGGTAGTAAATGAGAACGACTCGATCTCCAGTTATGAGCTGGAGTTTCTTGACGCTTTCGGCGACAATGATACCCTTTCTGCGGTGATCGCCGCGCTGATCGGGGCGGATCTTCTGATCCTGCTCTCCGACATTGACGGACTTTTTACAGATGATCCGAATACCAATCCGGACGCTGAATTTATTGATACGGTAGAAACTTTGGACGAAAAGCTTCTCAGTATGGGAAAAGGCTCCGTCAGCAAGGTGGGAACCGGCGGCATGGCGACGAAGCTTACCGCCGCGGAGATCGCTACGGCGGCAGGTGCGGATATGGTGATCGCCAATGGAGCGGATTTCCATGTGATCCATAAGATCATAGAGGGACGCAACTATGGAACGCTTTTTGTTCAGAATAAAAAAGAAGAATTTTATCTGATCGATTATATTGAAAAACTGATGTAGGAGGAATCTATGGATAATATAAAAATCGACAGGATCAACACCCTGGCCCATAAAGCAAAAAGCGTAGGGCTTACCGAGGAGGAAAAGAAGGAGCAGGCCGCTCTCAGAAAAGAGTATCTGGCTACGATCCGTATGAATCTCAGAACCCAGCTTGATAATATTGATATTAAGGAAGCAGATGGAAGCATTACAAATCTAGGTGAAAAATATGGAAGAAAAAAGAGCCATTAGAAAACAGGTTTTCGCTTTGAGAAAATCCTGTTCCGATGAAAATATAGAAAAGTGGAGCCGGGAGATTACGAGGCGGGTAACAGAGCTTTCGGAATTTCAGGAAGCCGGCCGTATTCTGGTGTATGCAGATTATAACCATGAGGTGATGACCAGGTTTCTCATAGAGGAAGCATGGAAAGCGGGAAAAGCGGTGGCAGTTCCAAAGGTTGAAGGGAAGGACATGTTTTTTTACCGCCTGACAGATTTCGGCCAGCTGAAACCGGGATATTTCGGAATCCCGGAACCGGAGGAAGGGGAAACCGTAAACTGGGAGGACGCTCTGATGATCATGCCGGGGGTGGCGTTTGACAGAAGCGGCCACAGGGTAGGTTACGGAGGCGGATTTTACGACCGCTTCCTGGAGAAGCATCCTGGAATCAGAAGAGTGGCCATAGCTTTTGATTTTCAGCTTTTTCCGGCAGTACCGTCAGAGCCTACGGACATATCCCCGGAAATGATTGTAACAGAAAAAGAAGTTCTGAGATTTCCCGGAAAAGGGAAGATGTGAAAAGAATTCCGGATAGAAAACGGGATGAAAGAGCAGATCCGAAAAAGAATCAGAAAGTATAGCCAAGGGAGGTACCTTCATGAATGAAATGCTGGAAAAAATGGGGAAAAACGCAAAGGAAGCCGAGGTAACTCTTCGTTCTCTTTCAACAAACAAGAAGAACGAAGTGCTTCTTGCAGTCGCCGCACAGTTGGAAGATAAGACGGAGCTTCTTATCAAAGCCAATGAACAGGATGTGGAAAACGGAAGAAAGAACCAGATGCCGGAGAGTCTGGTGGACAGGCTGCTCCTGACAAAGGAAAGGATAGACGGAATGGCCGAGGGACTTCGCCAGCTTGCGGATCTGGAAGATCCTGTCGGCGAAGTTATCGGGATGAAAAAGCGGCCAAACGGACTTCTGATCGGACAGAAGCGCGTTCCGCTGGGAGTCATCGGCATCATTTACGAGGCGCGCCCAAATGTTACCGCAGATGCCTTTGGCCTTTGCTTTAAAACAGGCAACGCGGTTATCCTGAAAGGCGGAAGCGATGCGATCCATTCCAACCAGGCCATCGTAAAATGCATCCGGGAAACTCTGAAGGATCACAATGTTACAGAAAATGCAGTGCAGCTTATTGAAGACACCTCCAGAGAAACAGCAGGAGAATTCATGAAAATGAACCAGTATGTGGACGTTCTGATCCCTAGAGGAGGGAAGGGGCTGATCCAGGCTGTGGTAAACCAGAGTACGATCCCTGTTATTGAGACCGGCACCGGAAACTGTCATATTTATGTAGATGAAACGGCGGATCTTTCTATGGCTGCGGATATCATCATGAACGCGAAAACCCAGCGGGTGGGCGTATGCAATGCCTGCGAGTCCCTTCTTGTACATAACAGTGTGAAGGACGCCCTGCTTCCTGTGCTGGCGGAACGTCTGAAGGAAAAACATGTGGAAATGCGGGCGGACAAGGAGGCAATGGCTTTGATGCCCGGAGCTGTTCCTGCTGCGGAAGAGGACTGGGGAAAGGAATATCTGGATTACATTCTCTCTATCAAAGTGGTGTATTCTGTAGAGGAGGCGATCGCTCACATTAACCGTTATAATACCGGACATTCCGAGGCGATCATTACCAATAATTATACAAATGCCCAGAAGTTTCTGGATGAAGTGGACGCGGCGGCGGTATATGTCAATGCTTCCACACGTTTTACAGATGGATTTGAATTTGGATATGGAGCTGAAATCGGGATCAGCACCCAGAAGCTTCACGCAAGAGGACCAATGGGACTGCTGGCGCTGACAACTACAAAGTATATTATTTACGGAAACGGCCAGATCCGACAGTAATAAGACGAAACAGGAGGAATGAAATTGAGAAAAAAACAATTATATGCAATTCTTTTGGCAGGAACGCTGGCTGCGGGAGCTGTTCCTTCAGCCGTTTGGGCGGCAGAAGACGCGGCGGCGGTTTCTGAAACTTCGGAAAGCAGTGCCGATACGCCGGCCGGAGAGGAAGAGGGAAACGCCTCTCAGCCGGATGCACAACAGACGCCGGCTGCCGACGATACGGCAGCAGAAACTCCTTCAGGGCCTGCTCAGGCGCCGGCAGAGTCTGAGCAGACACCGGAAGCAGCGGAGCCCACTCAGGCGCCGGCTGCCGAAAATGAAGTGACGGAGGTTCCGGTTCAGCAGGAAAATGCGGCGGCATCCCCCCAGGCAGAAGACCAGCCGGCAGCAGATACGGGAATTTTCATTACTACTGTTTCCGAAGACGGATCGGAAAAGAAAAATTATTATGAGAGCCTTCAGGCGGCTGTAGACGCGGTTCCGGCAGCAACAGGGGCTGAAGGGGAAAAAGTTACGGTAATTGAAGTGACCAAGCAGTTGGCTCTTTCAAATACTGTGAATATTTCAGGCAAAAAGGTCTGCATTAAGGCGGCGGCCAATATATCGATCGGACGGGGAGCGGACAGCGGCGGAACAGCTCTGACAGGAGATATGTTCACTGTTTCCGGAACAAACAGCGAGCTGCAGCTTGCTGCGGAAGACGGTTTTTCCATGACTGTTGACGGCGGAACGGCTGATTCCACAGGGGCTATCGTTCATGTGACGGAAGGCGGAGTGTTCGGACTTTTCCAGGGCGTCACGATGACGAACAATAATTCTTCCGCTCTGGGCGGCGCTGTGACAAATGAAGGCGGAAGCATTGTTCTCCAGGGAGGAACAATCACCGGGAACAAAGGTGAAAAGGGCGCCGTCTATACGAATAATGACATTGCCGTACAGGGAACTGTTTCCATAAAAGACAATAACGGGGCAAATCTTTACCTGGATAATAACGCGGCGGCAGTAGTCACGGGAGAAATGACAGGTTCTTCCGTTTCTCTGACAGCAGCAAATGCCGCGGATCAGAGGATTGTCCTGAAGGCAGGAAAGGATGAAGCGGGAACTCCGGTCAGCGCAGAGGTATTTCAGGCGGCAGTAGATCAGTTCGCTTACGATACGGGTGATTTTTCCATTAATCTGGGAGAAGACGGCCAGAGCGCGGCTTTGAAGCCTGTAGCTTCTGCAAGCGAAACGCCGGCGCCTACACCGAGCGCAGCTCCTTCCGGAACACCAGCGCCCACAGCTACCCCGGCGGCCACCGCTACGCCGACACCCACAACAAAACCGGATAAACCAACAGATGATAAGTTTTCTATTTCTATCCATACTACTACACTAAAGTGGATAAACCATAATACAATTTCTGTAGATGTAACAGTTTCTGAGGATTGTAAATGGTATTATTTTGTCGGAAAAGCCGGTATAACAGAAGATGAAATATTAAAAGATTATTATCACGAGACTCAGCTGGTTCATTCGGCAAGTGCCAATACAAAATTTACAGTAACATTGAAGGATGTAGGAGATGAAGATTTTAGCTTTGGCATTGTGGCTAAGTCGAATTCAGGTACTGCAAAAATAAGAGTTTTAGGAAATGTGCTGAATTATCCTGTGAACTTAAACGGAAAAAAGGTGGCTTTTAAAGACAAACGTCCGGCAGCAGATTCTAATACATCCCGGGTACCGAAAACCTATTCTGTTACGGAAAGCACGGTTACAGGACTGGAGGAACCGCTGAAGTTCTATCCGAGCACCTTCTACGAATTTCAGGTGACGGGTGCGGGACAGAATGACAGCCAGCCTTATGTAACAGGAGATGAGAGATGGATTCCCCTGTACTGGAGTACATCTCAGAATCCTACGGATTCTCAGAAAAATACCACATGGAGAATCGGATCTGTAAGCGGAATCCGTCAGGCGGCTACCTATAATATGTATATTTTCTTTAAGAAGCAGGCATATAACGGTTCCGACTGGATAGATACAGACATTGTAGATTATATGGTTACTCAGTTCCGGTCTGCGGAGATTACAGATGAGGAACTGGATGCCTGGAAGACGGAAAATAATGTCACCACGATTCCGGGAGAGGATGATGGTTACGGGGTAGGTCTGGCGGCAACAGAGGGAGCAAGTACAAAAGATGGCAGTTCTTCCTCGAAGTCGGCTGTTTCCACTGCTGATGAATCCCCTGTGAAGGAGATGACTGCCCTGGCGGCCTTATCTCTGGCAGCCGGAGGATATATCCTTATCAGAAAGAGAAAAAAAGAATCATAAATCCTTTATTTAAGAGACAGGTCTGAACGCCTGTCTCTTTTCATATATTTACCCTGTAAAGAAATCATATGATCAACAACAGGGATTGGAGGAGTCCGGATGACAGAAACAGCAGCCTGTACTTATGAAACGATTTATTATACACTTTGGGAAACGGCGCAGCGATACGGGCAGGTGGCTCAGTTCCGTGTGATCGGAAAAAGCCATGATGACAGAATGATCCCTATGCTGGAACTTGGAAACGGAGAGGACGCGATATTTTGTCTGGCGGGACTGTGCGGAACAGACAGATTGATGCCGACTTATCTTTTGTGGATGATACAGGAGTATGCCAAGGCATGGGAATGTAAATGGAAGCTGGAAGAAATTTATGATGTCAGGAAGCTTCTGGAGGACTGGAAACTCTGTTTTGTTCCGGTACTGAATCCCGACGGCTATGAGATATATGAGAAGGGCTACCAGGTGATCCGAAATCCGATATACCGGCAGATGCTTAAAATGCAGGAAACTCCCTGTAAAGAATATATCTGCAATGCCAGGGGAATGGATATCCGCAAAAACTTTCCCACCAGTTATTACAGCCGCAGAAGAATACATCAGCAGCCTGCCAGCGAAAACGAGACAAAGGCTCTTGTCCGGGTCTTTCAGGAATATACAGGCAGAGGCCTTTTGTCTTTCGGACACTCAGCCAGAAGGATCGTCTGTTTCCGGCAGCCCCAGTCTTTTTGTTCCAATCAGAAAAGTTACCGTCTGGCAAGACATCTGCAGAGAAGAACGGGCTTTCATATGGAAAAGTATAATCCTGACGCAGAGAAAAAAGATGCGGGGGAAACCGGCAGCGGTTCTCCGGAACGCTTTTATGCAGAGATCTGCCGCCAGCCTTCCTTCCGCGTGGAGATACCGCCGGTACCGGACGAAGGCAGTTTCTGCAGTCCGGAAGAATACCGGGAAATCTATACGCTGCCCCTGGAATATATTTTTTCCCTGTAGCCCGTGTTAATGGAAGATATTCTTTGACAGAGAGCAAAAATTCCTGTATGATATGAAATTGTATCTGAGACCTGTCCTGCAGCGGACAAGGGCAGGGCGGAAATGGAAGGATACAGGAAAACAGGACAAAATTTTTTAAATCACAGATCAGTAAGGAGTTTATAATATCAATGACAAAAGAAATAAAAAAAGAAACAGAGCCGAAGAGGAATGAAACAGAAATCCAGCGCTCTTTTATCAGACTCGCCGGGGCTTTGACAGAACAAAAAAGCCGTGCTCTGGGCCGGCCATTAACCTACTGTCTTACTACTTTCGGCTGCCAGATGAATGAAAAGCAGTCTGAGGCAGTGGCGGGGATCATGGATGAGATCGGATATCACAGACAGGAAAACGAAGAGGCAGACGTTGTGATCTATAATACCTGCACAGTGCGGGAAAATGCGAATCTGAAAGTATACGGCAGGCTGGGACATCTTCACAGTCTGAAAGACCAGAATCCGGATATGAAAATTATTCTTTTTGGATGCATGATGCAGGAAGCCCATGTGGTGGAGAAGATAAAAAAATCCTATCCGTTTGTTGATCTTGTGTTCGGCACCCATAATATTTTTAAATTCGCGGAACTTTTTTATGAAATGCTCCTTTCTGACATGCAGATTATAGATATCTGGGAAGGAACGGATCAGATCGTGGAGGATCTTCCTACAGAGCGGAATTATACTTTCAAATCAGGAGTCAACATTATGTTCGGCTGCAACAATTTCTGCAGCTACTGTATCGTGCCCTATGTGCGCGGACGTGAAAGAAGCCGCAGGCCGGAAGCTATTGTAAAAGAAGTGGAGAGGCTTGTGTCCGACGGCGTTTCAGAAGTGATGCTTCTGGGACAAAATGTAAATTCATACGGAAAAACACTGGAAGAGCCTGTGACTTTCGCCCGGCTTCTCAGAATGCTGGAGCCTATCGAGGGACTGAAAAGGATCCGCTTTATGACATCCCATCCGAAAGATCTTTCAGACGAGCTGATCGAGACCATGGCGGAAAGCAGGAAGCTCTGCCATCATCTTCATCTTCCTCTGCAGTCCGGAAGCAGCCGGATCCTCAAAGAGATGAACCGCCGCTATGACAAAGAAAAATATCTGTCTCTGGTAGAAAAGATCCGAAAAGCGATTCCGGATATTTCTCTTACAACGGACATTATCGTGGGATTTCCCGGGGAAACAGAAGAAGATTTTGAAGAGACTCTGGACGTGGTAGAGAAAGCGGGATATGATACGGCCTTTACGTTCCTGTATTCAAAAAGAACCGGAACTCCCGCGGCGGAAATGGAAAATCAGGTGCCGGAAGAAGTGGCGAAAGAAAGATTCAACCGGCTTCTGGCTCTTGTACAGAAAAAAGGAAGAGAGCGTTCCTCCCGTTTCACAGGTACTGTTCAGGAGGTCCTGGTTGAAGAAGAAAGTAAGGAGAAAGGAATCTTTACCGGAAGAACACAGTATAATCTTCTGGTGCATTTCCCGGCGGACGCAAGTCTTCTTGGAAAGTATGTGAATGTCAGACTGGATGAATGCAGAGGATTCTACTACCTGGGAACCCGGGCGTAAGATCCTGCATACATAAAAAAGGTCAAAAAAAATTCCCCCTCGCACCTGCGTGGGGGATCTCTCTTTTCCTTATGCTCTTTCTACTTTTCCGGATCTCAGACAAGAAGTGCAGACATACATCTTCTTTGCTCCGCCGTTCGCTGTCTTAACCTTTACGGATTTTACATTGGATTTCCACATTTTATTGGATCTTCTATGGGAATGACTTACATTATTTCCGAAATGAGCACCTTTTTCGCAAATTGCGCACTTAGCCATGATAGCACCTCCTTGACGCTTTTTTTCAACAGGTTTTATTTTAACAGATGAAATTCGCTTTTGCAAGCAAAAAAAGGAAAAATGTAAAAATAATATTCCTTTTTTATTAAAAAAAGGTTATAATACATACATATTAAAAAATTGGAGGTACCTGTATGAATGGACGTATAGATTCCGGACTTGGACAGATTGTCATTGATACTGACGTGATCGCTACTTATGCAGGAAGCGTGGCGGTAGAATGTTTTGGAATTGTCGGAATGGCGGCAGTCAGTATGAAGGACGGTCTGGTAAAGCTGCTGCGCAAGGACAGCCTGCAGCACGGCATCAGCGTGACAATCACGGAAGAAAATAAAATCCGTCTGAATTTCCACGTAATCGTAGCATACGGTGTCAATATCAGCACGATCGCAGATAATCTTGTCAGCAATGTCAAGTATAAAGTAGAGGCGTTTACCGGCATGGAGATCGAGAAGATCAATATCTATGTAGAAGGCGTACGTGCCATAGACTAAGTGTGTAGAGGAGGAACTTGTGGTGAGCAATAAAACCATAGATGCCAAAATACTTTCCAGGATGTTCCTGGCCGGAGCCAAAAACCTGGAAGCAAAAAAAGAATGGATCAACGAATTAAATGTATTTCCCGTTCCGGACGGCGATACAGGAACCAATATGACGATGACGATCATGTCGGCGGCCTCTGAAGTAAGCGCGCTGGATGATCCGGATATGGAAACACTTGCCAGAGCGATTTCCTCAGGTTCCCTGCGGGGCGCCAGAGGAAATTCCGGCGTTATTCTTTCGCAGCTTCTCAGAGGTTTTACAAGAAGCGTCAGGAAGTCTTCTTCTCTGGACGCTCCGGCGATAGCGGCGGCAATGGAAAAAGCAGTGGAAACAGCGTATAAGGCCGTTATGAAGCCGAAGGAGGGAACAATCCTCACGGTAGCTAAGGAAGCGGCGCAAAAAGCAGAAGAGATCGCAGGAGAAGCAGATGATCTTCTTCCGTTTTTTCAGACTATATTCGCTCATGCGGAAGAAACCCTTGCCAGAACACCGGAGATGCTTCCCGTTCTGAAGGAGGCCGGAGTTGTGGATTCCGGAGGACAGGGACTTCTGGAGGTGTTAAGAGGCGCAATCGACGGTTATCTTGGAAAAGAAGTGGATTACTCTGATTTTGAAAAAACGGGAGGATCTTCTTCTGTGACAAAGATATCCCCTCAGGCGGAGGCGGACATCAAGTTCGGTTACTGCACAGAATTTATCATCCTTCTGGACAGAGAGATGCCGGAAGAGGAAGAACACAGATTTAAGGAGTTCCTTACATCCATCGGCGATTCTATCGTACTGGTTGCGGACGAGGAGATCGTAAAAGTACACGTGCATACGAATCATCCGGGGCAGGCCATTGAGCGTGCTCTTACTTACGGCGCGCTGTCCCGCATGAAGATCGACAACATGCGTGAAGAACATCAGGAAAAACTGATCAAAGACGCGGAAAAACTTGCGAAAGAACAGGCAGAACAGGAAGCGGCCCTTCAGGAGGAAATGCCGGAGAAGGAAGCGGGATTTATCGCGGTATCCGCCGGTCAGGGATTGACAGATATTTTCAAGGAACTTGGAGTAGACTATCTTATCGAAGGCGGACAGACGATGAACCCCAGCACGGAAGACATGCTGAATGCCATCGCGAAGGTAAGGGCAAAGACCATTTATATATTCCCTAATAACAAAAACATCGTTCTGGCCGCAAACCAGGCCAGAGATCTTACCGAGGACAAAGAGATCATTGTAATTCCCACCAAGACCGTTCCCCAGGGAATCACAGCGATGATCAGCTATGTGCCGGAGAAAACGCCTCAGGAAAACGAGGAGGTTATGAAGGAAGCGATCGCGAAAGTAAAGACAGGCCAGATCACCTATGCTGTCCGCGATACCAGAATTGACGACAAAGAGATCCATGAAGGGGACATCATGGGAATCGGAGATCAGGGAATCCTTGCAGTGGGCAGTGGCCGTGAGGAAGTGGCGGAGGCCACTGTAGAGGCGATGATGACTGACGAGGCGGAAGTGATCAGCATTTACTATGGAGCGGATATTTCCGAGGAGGACGCAGAGAAGCTGGCGGCTGCTGTTGAGGAAAAATATCCGGACTGCGAAGTGGAGCTGAGCCGGGGCGGTCAGCCGATTTATTACTATATCGTTTCGGTAGAGTAGGAGAAATGAAAAAAAGCTTAAGAACCCTGAAGGGTGTGGGAGAAAAAACAGAGAAGCTTCTTATGAAGGCGGGAATTGCCGATACGGAAGAGCTGCTCCATTACTATCCCAGAAATTATGATATCTATGAAAAGCCGGAGAATATTGCAGATTTGAAAGAGGGGACGGTACAGGCCGTCTCCGCTGCAGTATGCTCCGGCGTTTATGTGAATACTGTAAGAAGGCTCCAGGTAATTTCCATATCGGTCAGCGACAGCACCGGCCGCCTGCCGGTGGTATGGTTTAACGCCTCCTATCTGAAAAGCACTCTGTGCAAGGGCAGCGTTTTTGTGTTCCGCGGCAGACTTGTAAAAAAACAGGGAAAGCTTCAGATGGAACATCCTGAAATCTTTACTCCGGCTGCTTATGAGGAAATCCTTCACAGCATGCAGCCGGTTTACCGCCTGACCGCCGGGCTTTCCAACAAGACAGTGATCAAACTGATGCGCCAGATCCTTGAGGACCGTTCTCTCCAGACAGAATATCTTCCGGAAGAGATCAGAGAGAAGTATTCGCTGGCGGATATTAATTACGCTCTGAACACGATCCACTTTCCGGAAAATATGGAAGCGCTTCTCAAGGCCAGGAGAAGGCTGGTCTTTGATGAGTTTCTCCTGTTTATTTTATCGGTGCAGCTTTTAAAAGAAAAAACCGAGGAAGCGGAAAATCACTTCCCTATGAAAAAGACATGGACCACGGAACAGATCATTGAAGAGCTTCCCTACAGACTTACCGGCGCCCAGATGAACACCTGGCATGAGATCGAGCGAGATCTTGCCGGAAAGGCGCTGATGTCCCGCCTTGTACAGGGAGATGTGGGAAGCGGCAAAACGATCATAGCTTTTCTGGCTATGATCCTTGCAGGAGAAAACGGATTCCAGTCGGCGCTCATGGTTCCCACAGAGGTTCTTGCCCGTCAGCATTACGAGAGCTTTCAAAAGCTGACAGAGGAACATGGACTTTCCATAAAAGCGGTGCTCCTCACCGGATCGAACACAGCAAAAGAAAAAAGAGAGAGATATGAACAGATCCGCCAGGGCGAGGCTTCCGTCATCATAGGGACCCACGCGCTCATCCAGGAAGCAGTGGAATACAAATGCCTCGGCCTGGTGATCACGGACGAACAGCATCGTTTTGGGGTGAAGCAAAGAGAAGCTCTTGCCGCTAAGGGAAATCCTCCCAATGTGCTGGTGATGAGCGCTACGCCGATCCCCCGCACACTGGCGATCATCCTGTACGGCGACCTTGATATATCTGTGATCGACGAGCTTCCGGCCAGGAGGCTTCCTGTGAAAAACTGTGTGGTGGACAGTTCCTACCGTCCGAAGGCATACTCGTTTATAGAGCGGCAGGTAAAAGAGGGGCGTCAGGCATATGTGATCTGCCCCATGGTAGAAGAAAGCGAAGGGCTGGACGCGGAAAACGTGACGGACTATACGAAAAAGCTGAGAAGCGCGCTTCCAGGGGAAATCCGTGTGGAGTATCTTCACGGAAAAATGAAGGCAAAGGAAAAGAACAGGATTATGGAAGAATTCGCCCGGGGGGAAATCCAGGTTCTTGTGTCCACTACCGTAGTGGAGGTGGGAGTCAACGTGCCAAACGCCACAGTTATGATGGTGGAAAACGCGGAAAGGTTTGGTCTGGCGCAGCTTCATCAGCTTCGGGGAAGGGTAGGAAGAGGAGAACATCAGTCCTATTGCATTTTTATTCAGGGAAATAAAGAAGAAACCACATCAAAAAGACTGGAAATCCTGAATAAATCAAACGATGGATTTTATATAGCGGGAGAGGATCTGAAACTGCGGGGGCCGGGAGATCTGTTCGGCATCCGGCAGAGCGGAAGTATGGAATTTCGGATCGGAGATATTTATAATGACGCCGGCATATTGAAAGAGGCCAGCGAAGCCGCCGGGGAGATCCTGGCACTGGATCCGGATCTTTCTTTAACGCAGCACCGGAATCTTAAAAAGTATCTGGAGGCATCCCGGAAGGAGGAACTGGAAAATATCGGAATATAAAGGCGGCTTCTTGACGGTAAAGCATTATTGCGTGAAACAAAATGTTGCAAAAAAAAAGAAAACGTAGTATCCTAGTAACCGTAATAATTTTATTTTACCTTGTAAGGAGGCTATTATGGCTACAAAAACAACAACCAAAAAAGCAGAACCTAAGACAACAACTGCAAAGAAAGCTATCGAAAATGAGGCTCCTGCAAAGGCTGCTGCCGAGGCTGCGAAAACAGCAGCTGAGAATACCACCGAAAAAGCAACTGCCAAAAAGACAGCAACTGCCAGGAAAACTGCTGAAAAGACCGCTGTAAAAAAGACGGCTGAGAAGAAACCGGCTGCCAGAAGAGCGGCAAAGAAGGCTGTTCCGGCCAACACAGAGGTTTATGTACAGTTCTGGGGCAAAGAGGTATATGCGAAAGACGTAGTGGAAAGCATCAAAAAAATATGGACAGATGAGATGGGCAAGAAGGAAGAAGAGCTTACAGACCTGAAAGTATATATCAAACCAGAAGATAACGGCGCACATTATGTGATCAACGGAGAAATTACAGGCTTTCTTGGACTGTGATCCGTAAGGGCGGCGGGCTGGGCCGCTTTGCGGGAAAAACAGGAAAACTCAGGCATCAGAATCTGCTGCCTGAGTTTTTTTAACCTGAAAATCCGATCTTACAGATTATTTTTGGAAGCGTTTACATCTGTCCGCTCTGAGAACCTGTGGACATCTGTCTTTCCTGGGCTTCGATCATCTTTTTGACCATATAGCCTCCGACAGATCCGTTCTGTTTGGACGTAAGATTTCCGTTGTAGCCGTCGGTAAGAGGTACGCCCAGTTCGTTTGCAACTTCATATTTAAATCGGTTAAGGGCGCTTTTTGCTTCCGGAACAACTGCTTTGTTAGAAGAATTTGTGTTTGACATTTTCATTTCCTCCTTGGTTGTTTTGTTTGGTGTTACACTGGTAGTATGTGAAATAAAAAAAATAATACACTAGAAGTTCTTTCTTTTTCTTCCAGAAACATGAAATTATTAACTTTCTATGAATTTTGTATATTTTTTAAGATTTTATTGCGCTTTTTTTGGTGACTTGTTATAATAGCATGGAGTATAGAGTGTGATAACAAATAGAATGGGTGAGAATGGAGAGGTGGATCATGAATTTAGGAATCATCGCGCACAACAGTAAGAAAGTACTTATCGAAGATTTTTGTATTGCCTATAAAAACATTCTGGCGAAGCATGAGGTATATGCTACGGGAACCACCGGAAGAAGAATTGAAGAAGCGACGAATCTCCACGTGCATAAATTCCTGGCGGGAAGTCTTGGCGGGGACAAGCAGTTTATGGAGATGATCGAACGCCAGAACCTGGATCTTGTGATCCTGTTTTACAATCCTCTGATGATTGATCCGAAAGAACCTGATATCACGGCCATCGTGAAACGCTGTGATCAGTATAATATACCTGTGGCCACCAATATCGCCACAGCCGAACTTTTGATCCTGGGCCTTGCCCGCGGCGATCTGGATTGGAGACTGAATCTGAAATGAGAGTAATTGCTGGAAAAGCCAGGAGGCTGCCGCTGAAGACGCTTCCTGGAAAAGATACGCGGCCGACTACAGACCGCATAAAGGAAACACTGTTCAATATTCTGCAGCCGGAGCTTCTGGACTGCCGCTTTCTTGATCTGTTCAGCGGAAGCGGAGCTATCGGCATAGAGGCGCTCAGCAGAGGGGCGGCGCTGGCTGTTTTTGTGGAGAAGAATCCCAAAGCCTGCGTCTGCATCCGCGATAATCTGTCGTTTACAAAGTTGGAAGAAAATGGTAAACTGTTGAACATGGACGTTCTGCAGGGACTGCGTTCCCTGGAGGGACAGCCGGCTTTCGACTGTATTTTTATGGATCCTCCTTACGGACAGGAACTGGAAAAAACGGCCCTTGAATATCTGGCCGCAAGTTCCCTGGCGGACGAAGAGACCACCATTATCATTGAGGCGGATCTTCACACGGATTTTTCTTATGCGGAAGACCTTGGATACTGTCTGGAACGTTCAAAGGAATACAAAACAAATAAGCATGTTTTTTTGCGTAAAAGAAAGTGAGAAGATACATGGTAACAGCAGTCTATCCGGGCAGCTTTGACCCGGCTACTTACGGCCATCTGGATATTATCCGGCGCGCCAGCGTGTCCTTCGACAGAGTTGTAGTCGGAGTTTTGCATAATTCTGCAAAAAGTCCGTTGTTTTCTGTGGAAGAACGTGTTAATATATTAAAGAAGGCGGCAAAAGACATCCCAAATGTTGTGATCAAGCCTTTTGACGGGCTTTCTGTAAATTTCGCAAAGGAAAACGGCGCCCAGGTAATCGTACGGGGGCTTCGTGCCGTTACGGATTTTGAGTATGAACTTCAGATGGCTCAGACCAATCGCGTGCTGGCGCCCGACATAGATACCGTGTTTTTGACTACAAGCCTGGAATATGCCTATGTAAGTTCCACGATCATGAAGGAGGTTGCCCGCTTTGACGGGGATCTGTCGAAATTTGCACCGCCTGAAATTATTCAGGTACTGCGTATGAAAATGCAGAAGAATAGATAGATAAATAAGGAGAGTGTAAAATGAGCAGCAGAATTGAACAGATTATTGATGATATTGACGAGTTTATTGAGAGCTGTAAATTCCAGCCGCTGTCTACTACAAAGATCATCGTAAATAAAGAAGAAATTGACGAATTGCTGAGAGAGCTTCGTCTGAAAACTCCTGATGAGATCAAACGCTACCAGAAGATCATCAGCAATAAGGACGCGATCCTGGAAGACGCTCAGTCAAAGGCAGACGCCATTATCGCGGACGCCCAGGCGAAGGCTCAGGAGCTTGTAACCCAGCATGAGATCATGCAGAAGGCTTACGCTCAGGCAAATGACACTATCAACGCAGCCAACAAGCAGGCGCAGGAGATCCTTGACTCAGCTACGCAGGACGCCAACAGCATCCGTTTATGCGCTATTACCTACACAGACGATATGATGGCCAACATCGGTTCTGTCCTGAATCAGACGCTGGAAGACGCCGGCGGCAAATACAAGGGCTTTATCGAGGCTCTTCAGAGTTGTCTGGAAGTGGTAAACCACAACCGTCAGGAGCTCGCTCCGCAGACTGCTCAGGCAGCGGCCATTACAGGATCTTATCATGAGAATACAGAAGACCATGATGACGATGAGCTGTTAGACGACCTTGAGGAAAATTAAGGCAATAACTGCAGTCATTACTGCGTTTACACATTTTGCACAGATATAGGGCACTAAAGAAAGTTCTTTATGGAGAACGCTTTTTGTCTGGGCAAGGATACAGAGACCACCGAAGGAAGTCATGGCCATTGCGAGAATGTAAGTGACGCCGAAAGGCAGAGCAGCCTGTGAGAGAAAGTGAAGCCCTGTGGTAAGTTCCAGGGTTCCGAGAAGCAGGCAGAGCGCAGGTGCGCCGGATTTCCAGTAATGCCTGACGAGAGCAGACAAAATGGAAAACAGGAGAATATAACCGCCCAGGCGGGCGATCGTCTCAAAACCATTCATGATGGAGGTATCCAGCAGTGTTCCCGGGGAACAGGCTTTGGATGGCTCCATTTTTGGATTTTGTAAGCTTTTTTCCGTAAGGGTGCGGTTTTTGAAGATAATAAAACGGAAAAACAGCATGGTAAGGAACGCGGACAGAAAAAGGACCAGATACACGTTCCCTGTGTCCGCCTGATCTTTCAGACAGATATGTATCAGATAAGTGCTGAGAAACGCCGGACTGGCATGGTTGGTAAAAGTAAGCAGATATTCTGCTTCCTGCCTTCCGATCTTTCCGTGGCGGTACATGTCTGAAGTGATCTTTGCGCCCATGGGATATCCGCATAGCAGCCCGAGGATCAGCGCGTAGGCTCCGGAGGGAGCAATGCCGAAACAGATCTTCCAGAAAGGACGGGCGGGAGAGGTCAGCTTATCGGCTGTTCCGGTCCTGATAAGAAATCCGGTCAGGATCAGAAAGGGGAGAAGAGTGGGGATCAGAGTATTCAGCCACAGTCCCATTCCGTCCCGGGAGGCCGCCAGCGCTTCCTGAGGATATCTCAGCAAAAAAAGAAGCAGCAGAAGGATTCCTGCTGTGGATAGGATTCGCTTCATATAGAGACACCTTTTTTTCTTAAATATATGGTGTCTATAAAATAAATATGAAGGTAAAAATGGAGGAACTGATTATGAGAGCATTGGAAAACTGTGAGCCAAAAAGAGTATTTTATTATTTTGAGGAAATCTGCAAAATCCCTCACGGCTCAGGAAACACAAAACAGATCAGTGATTATCTGGTAAACTTTGCAAAGGAACACAACCTTGCGTATGTACAGGATGAACTGAACAATGTAGTGATCTACAAACCGGCTACAGCAGGCTATGAAAACGCGCCTACTGTCATTATCCAGGGACATATGGATATGGTATGCGAAAAGAGACCGGATGTGGAGCATGACTTTACAAAGGATGGACTGAATATTTCCGTAAAGGATGGATATATTACCGCAAATGGAACAACTCTCGGCGGCGACGACGGCATCGCGGTGGCATACGGCCTTGCTCTTCTGGAAAGCGAGACCATCGCTCATCCGGCTCTGGAGGTGCTGATCACTGTAGACGAGGAGATCGGACTTCTGGGAGCAGTAGGACTGGACTGCAGTGTTCTGAAAGGAAAGAGACTGATCAATCTTGACTCTGAGGCTGAGGGAAGCCTGTGGATCAGTTGTGCCGGAGGACTTTCCGCCATCAGCAGGATTCCGGTTCAGAGAGTCCAGGCAGAGGGAGAAAAGCTTCAGGTGAAGATCTGCGGCCTTATGGGAGGCCACTCCGGTTCGGAAATTGATAAAAAGCGCGCCAACGCCAATATTCTGATGGGAAGATTCCTTTACGGGCTTCAGAGAGAAGCGGAGTACGAGATCATCTCCATGGAAGGCGGCCAGAAGGACAACGCCATTACCAGAGAGGCAGTGACAGAGATCCTGGCGGACAAGAAAGACGTATCTGCGATCCAGGCATATGCGGAAAAGATCCAGGGAGAATTAAGAGAAGAATATACCGGAACAGACGCCGGGATCACCATTCAGATCACTGAAGCGGGAACATGCTCCGAAATGGTCCTTCATCCTACCAGCAGGGAAAAAGTCCTGTTTTATCTTATGGAGATTCCTTTCGGAATCCAGAAGATGAGCGGCAGCATCGAGGGCCTTGTAGAGACCTCTACAAATATCGGTATTGTGAAGCTTTCTGAAAACGAATTCTTCGGAAGCTCCGGCGTAAGAAGCTCCGTAGAGGCAGCAAGGGACGCCCTTTCTGACAAGATCCAGTATCTGACAGAATTCCTGGGAGGAACATACGAGATCCAAGGCGCTTATCCGGCTTGGGAATACCGTCAGGAATCACCTCTCCGCGATAAGATGGTCAAGGTTTATGAAGAAATGTATGGAAACAAACCGGAGGTTGTGGCAATCCATGCAGGTCTGGAATGCGGACTGTTTTACAAAAAGATCGACGGTCTGGACTGCGTATCTCTCGGACCGGATATGAAGGATATCCATACTTCCGAGGAGGTGCTGGACATTGCTTCCGCAGGACGTGTATGGGATTATCTGGTAAAAGTTCTGGAAAACCTGAAAGACTGAGAGTTCCGGCAGGAGCTGTAATGGAAAAATAGAAGAAAAGGGGCTTCAAAATCTGGCGCCAGCCGGACTTTGGGGCCCTTTTTGCATGAGGACCATCCGTCTGACATGGCGCTTTTGCACATGGGCGCCGGCGGTCGTTCATATACTTTTTTATGGAAACAGATCGGGGAGGCGCCCTCATGAAGCGGAAACGGCTTTATATCCTGCTGGCGGGAATTGTCTGGCTGGTTTTTCTGACATCGCTGGAAACATTCATACGGGAGAGAAGCATTGCCTCGGTTCTGGATATGGATACCTGTATGTCCGAGGAATTTCGGGAACAGAGGCTTGTTTTAAGCTTTTACCGGAAGCTGAAAGAGATGGAAACAGAGCAGATTCCCTGGACAGATCTTCTTACGGCCGCTATGCTGGACGGAAAATTTTCACCGGAAAAGCTTCCGCAGAACAGAGAACTTTACCTGAAGTATAAGGAGGAAGAATATCTGCTGCTTGAGAAATGCTATCGGGCAGTCTGGGAGGACGTAAAATTTTTCCCGGTGGCTTCAGATGACATTTCTTTTGAAAATACCTGGATGGCTTCCAGAGACTATGGAGGAAAGCGCTTTCATGAAGGCGCAGATCTTTTCGGAGAGAAGGATCTTGCCGGCTATTATCCTGTGATCAGCATGACGGACGGAGTAGTGGAAAAGAAAGGATGGCTTCCTCTGGGCGGCTGCCGGATCGGGATCCGTTCTCCCTCGGGCGGGTATTTTTATTATGCGCATCTCAGTTCTTATGCGGAAGGGATTTCTGAGGGAGGGGAAGTAGAGGCCGGAGATATTCTGGGATATATGGGAAATACCGGGTATGGACCGGAGGGAACCAGCGGAAAATTTCCGGTTCATCTTCACCTTGGAATTTATATCTCCACACCTTACCAGGAAGAAATGAGCGTGAACCCGTACTGGGTTTTGAAAATTTTTGAGAAAAAAATAAGGAAGTATACATATTAAAGTTAATATCTTTTCAAAAGTATGATATAATGATCTGGAAGCGCAAAAAAGTGTACTGTAATAGTTCTCTTTTGTGCTGCGCCAGATTATTTCCTGCGAGGAGAGATGTAAAATGGAAATACAGTTATGGAGAAGAATTTTATGTCCATATGAGCTTGCTGTAAGGGAACTGACGGTGAAGTTTGAGCATATTATCGAGGAGCATAAACAAAATGATATCTATTCTCCTATTGAACAGGTGCGGGGAAGAGTAAAAAGTGTGTCCAGCATCCTTGAGAAGATGCAGCGGAAGCAGATCCCCATAGAGCGTATGGAAGAAGAAGTGGAAGATATTGCGGGGATCCGGATCATCTGCCAGTTTGAAGAAGACATTGACACCATCGCGGCTATGATCCAGAAACGCAGCGATATGACAATAAAAAGCGAAAAGAATTATCTGAAGCACATTAAGCAGAGCGGATACAGAAGCTATCATCTGATCATTTATTATACAGTGGAGACCATCAACGGGCCCAAGAGGATTCAGGCGGAGATCCAGATCCGGACCATGGCGATGAATTTCTGGGCGACGATCGAGCATTCTCTTCAGTATAAATACAAAGGAGAAATGCCCCTTCATGTGGCGGAGCGCTTAAGCAACGCTGCCGACGCCATTATCGCCCTGGATCAGGAAATGTCCTCCGTCCGCAATGAGATCATGGACGCCCAGAATTCCTCGAAGATACAGTCGAATCTTGTGAAGGATATTCTTTTAAGCATTGAGAATCTTTATAAGGTTTCCAATCAGCGGGAGGTTGCCAAGATCCAGAATGAATTCCTGCGTGTATTCCAGACAAAGGATCTGCAGCAGCTTGAGCGTTTCCACAGACAGCTTGACATTATCGCAGAAGGCTACCGCGCCCAGTCGGTAGCGTTTTAGGAGCAGATAGATGAATCATTTTTTACCGGTAACACAACAGGAAATGAAAGACAGAGGCTGGGAGCAGGTGGACTTTGTATATGTGACAGGAGACGCCTATATCGATCATCCCTCTTTTGGCCCCGCCATTATCAGCCGCCTTTTGGAAAGCAGAGGATACCGTGTGGGCATGATTCCTCAGCCGGACTGGCGGAAAAAGGAGAGCATCCAGGTGTTCGGGGAACCGCGCCTGGGTTTTCTTGTGAGCGCGGGAAATATGGATTCTATGGTGAATCATTATACAGTGTCAAAAAAGCATCGCCATAAAGACGCTTATTCCCCAGGCGGAAAGATGGGACTCCGTCCGGATATGCCGACGATCGTCTACAGCAATCTGATCCGTCAGACTTACCGCCATTCGCCCATTATCCTAGGAGGAATCGAGGCAAGCTTAAGACGGCTTGCCCATTATGATTACTGGGAGGATAAGATACGAAGAAGCGTGCTTTTGGATTCCGGGGCGGATCTGATTTCTTATGGAATGGGAGAACATTCCATACTGGAAATCGCGGAGGCTTTAGAGAGCGGCATTCCGGTGAGGGAGATTACTTATGTGCCGGGAACCGTCTACAGAAGCAAAAATCTTTCGCCTGCATACGAGCCTATCGTTCTGCCTTCCTTTGAAACACTTCAGGGAGACAAAAACGCATATGCGGAAAGCTTTGCCATTCAGTATAAAAATACAGATCCTTTTACCGCGCGGCCGCTGGCTGAAAATTACGGGACAAGAGGATATGTGATCCAGAATCCTCCTGCAAAGCCCCTGAGCACACAGGAGATGGATGATATTTACGGCCTGCCCTATGAGAGGAGCTGGCATCCCATGTACGACCGGTACGGAGGAATTCCCGCGCTGGAGGAGGTGCGGTTCAGCCTTACGAGCAACAGAGGCTGCTTCGGCGGCTGCAGCTTCTGCGCGCTGACTTTTCACCAGGGCAGGATCCTTCAGACGAGAAGCCATGAGTCTATCCTGGAAGAAGCCAGGATTATGACAAAGGATCCTCTTTTTAAAGGATATATCCACGACGTAGGAGGACCTACGGCTGATTTTCGTCAGCCATCCTGTGAAAAGCAGCTTACTAAAGGCGTATGTACAAACCGTCAGTGTCTTTTTCCAAAGCCCTGTAAAAATTTAGTGGCCGACCACCGCGATTATGTGGCTCTTCTTGAAAAACTCCGGAAGATCCCGGGCGTCAAGAAAGTGTTTATCCGTTCCGGAGTGCGGTTTGATTATGTGATGGCCGACAAGAACCGGGATTTCCTCCAGAAGCTGGCGGAGCATCATATCAGCGGGCAGCTTCGGGTAGCGCCGGAGCATGTTTCCGACAAGGTTCTCCATTATATGGGAAAACCGGAGCACCGCGTTTACGAGGAATTTTTAAAAGCCTTTGACAAAGCAAATAAACGGACAGGGAAAAAACAGTTTGCAGTTCCGTATTTTATGTCCTCTCATCCCGGATGCACCATGAAGGAAGCGGTAAAGCTTGCGGAGTACGTCCGTGATCTTGGCTTTACTCCGGAGCAGGTGCAGGATTTTTATCCAACGCCGTCCACGCTTTCCACCTGTATGTATTACACGGGAATACATCCTCTGACAAAAGAACCGGTGTATATCCCAAAAGACCCTCATGAAAAAGAAATCCAGCGTGCCCTGATGCAGTATAAGAATCCGGCCAACCGCAGACTTGTGATGGAAGGACTCATGCGGGCGGACCGCATGGACCTTGTGGGCTATGGGCCGAAATGTCTCCTGCGCCCGGAGAAAGGGCAGGGAGAAAGAAAAGAAAGAGCGGCAGACGGACAGAAGGGAAGGAGAAAGAGGAAAACCATACGGAACATTCACGGGAAAAAGCAGAAATAACGAAGGAGACTTCATGAGCAGACAATCAGAGAAAAGAAAAATCGTAAAAGGAGATTACGGATATGTCCGGGCGGAAAGGAAAAGGAAGATACTGATCACAGCGGCGCTGCTGGCGGTGCCTCTTCTGATCTTTTTTACCGCGCTGGCTTATTTTCATACCAGAATGACGATATGGACGGTGGTGGCGGCTGTAGGCTGCCTTCCTGCCTGTAAAAGCCTTGTAAATGTGATCATGCTGTTTCGCTGCCCGGTTATGGACGGAGAAGTTTACCGCCGGATAAACAGCCGGGCCGGAAATCTTCTGATGTCCTACGAGATGTATATGACGTTTTACGAAAAAAGCGCTTTTATCGACGCTTTTGCCATCTGCGGCAATCTTGTGGTAGGATACAGCAGTGATCCAAAGATCGACGCCTCTTTTATGGAAACGGAGGCCCAGAAGATACTGAAAGGAAACGGATACCGGGCCACAGTGAAAATTTTCACGGAGCTGGATCCGTATCTGGAACGGCTGGATTCTATGAACGCCCATAAGGATTCGCTGGAAGAGGGAATTAAATTCCGGCCGGATGAACGGTATCCGGGGCTTTCGAGAAATGAACTGATCAAACATACTATCCTGGCGATATGCCTGTAGGGAAATTATGAAAGAATTTATTATCAGAGAAAACGAAGCGGGACAGCGTTTCGACAAATATCTGGCAAAACTTCTTAAAGAGGCGCCGAAAAGCTTTTGCTACAAAATGCTCCGGAAAAAAAACATTACTCTGAACGGAAAAAAAGCATCCGGAAATGAGAAACTTGTTCTGGGCGATCATGTGAAGCTTTTTCTTGGAGACGATACTTTTCAGAAGTTTGCCGGGAACACGGAATCCGCGCGGATGAAGCGGAAGATGGACATGGATATTGTTTATGAAGACAGAGACGTGCTGCTGGTGAACAAGCCTGCGGGACTTCTCTCTCAGCCGGACAGAAGCGGAGAACCTTCTCTTGTGGAGGCTCTTACAGACTATCTTCTGGAAACAGGAGTACTTACGGAGACGGATCTGAATACATTTCATCCGTCTGTGTGCAACCGTCTGGACAGAAATACCAGCGGGATCGTGGCAGCAGGAAAAACCCTGCCGGGACTGCAGGCCTTATCGGAGCTTTTCCGGGAAAGAACGGTGCACAAAGATTATCTGTCCCTGGCGGGAGGCGTATTAAAAGAGAAAAAATATATCAAAGGATATTTGCATAAAGATACAAAAAGTAATAAAGTATCTATATATAAAAAGAAAAGTGAAGACCGGGACGCGCTGCCGATAGAGACGGAATACGAGCCTCTGGGGAATAATGGAAGGGTGACGCTTCTTAAGATCCGGCTCCATACAGGGCGCACACACCAGATCCGGGCGCATCTGGCGGCTGAGGGCCATCCTCTGGTGGGAGACTGGAAGTACGGCGACGAGAAGATCAACAGGATTTACCGGGACCGTTATCATCTGAAATACCAGCTTCTCCATGCCTTTTGCCTGGGCTTTCCGGAAATTTCCGGAAAGCTGGAAAGACTTTCGGGAAAAAGTTTTTTTGCGGAGCCGCCGCAGCTTTTTAAATACATTCTGAAGGAAGAACATTTAGAGGAGAGTTATTATGAAAATCTGGAAAGAAATATGGGATTATGTAAAAATGATCATTATTGTGGTCGTGGTAGTTCTGATCGTCAATAATGTGGTGCTGATCAACGCGAAGATTCCCTCCGAATCCATGGAAAATACCATTATGACGGGAGACCGCATCTTTGGCTTCCGTCTGGCCTACGGGATCAATTTTGACTTCTTCGGCAAGCACATTTCAAAGAAAATGAAAGATCCGGAAAGATTCGACATTATTATCTTCAAGTATCCGGACGATGAGAGCCAGCTTTTTATCAAGCGTCTCATCGGACTTCCCGGAGAAACAGTGGAAATCCGGAATGGAAAAGTATATATCAACGGATCTGACCAGCCTTTGGACGACAGCTTTGTGCCGGAGACTCCCACAGGCAATTATGGTCCATACAAAGTACCGGAAAACTGCTATTTCATGCTTGGGGACAACCGTGAAAACTCCAGGGATTCCAGATTCTGGGACAATACTTACGTGACCTTTGACGAGATCGTAGGAAAGGCGGTTATCCGTTATTTCCCGTCGATCAAGCTTCTGGACTAGGGCGGGCATTATGGCTACATGGAACAGCAGAGGCTTAAGGGGCTCCACTCTTGAGGAACTGGTGAACAGGACCAACGAACAGTATGCGGAAAAAAATCTGGCCCTGATCCAGAAGATTCCTACTCCGATCACTCCGGTAAGGATGGATAAGGAACACAGACAGATCACTCTGGCGTACTTTGAACAGAGGAGTACCGTGGATTATATCGGGGCCGTACAGGGAATCCCCGTGTGCTTTGACGCAAAGGAATGCTGTGCGGATACCTTTCCTCTGAGCAATATCCATCCCCATCAGATTTCTTTTATGCAAAAATTTGAGGAGCAGGGAGGCGTAGCTTTCTTCCTGCTCTTTTTCAGCAGAGAAAATCTTTTTTATTATCTGACGCTCAGAAGACTTCTTCAGTTTTGGGACAGAATGAATGCAGGGGGCAGAAAAAGTTTCCGCCGGGAAGAACTGGACGAAAGATTTTATCTTCCCAGACAGACCGGTTTTCTGGTTCCTTATCTGGAAGGGCTGAAGACAGACCTGGAAGCCAGAGAAGAGGGGGAGAACTGAATTACAGGATTGACAAGTTTCGCAGAATTTACTATAATTTTCAGTGTTTTACATAGTAATATGGTATCAGACTAAAGTGTCTGTGCTGCCTGTGAGGAGGAGAAATTATGCAGCGGATTTTTCATACGCCTGAGGGCGTCCGTGATATTTATAATGGAGAATGCAGCCAGAAACACCGGATTCTGGAAGATATACGCAAAGTGTTTTTCAGCTATGGATACGGAGAGATCGAGACGCCCACTTTTGAATATTTTGAAGTATTCAGCAGAGAAGTGGGAACAGTTCCCTCCAAGGATCTTTATAAATTTTTTGACAGAGAAGGCAATACCCTGGTTTTAAGACCGGACTTTACTCCTTCTGTCTCAAGGGCCTGCGCTTCTTATTTTTCACCGGATAAAGAGGTGGTGACTCTGTCTTATACAGGGCAGGCTTTTGTGAACAGTTCCAGCTATCAGGGCAGACTGAAAGAAACAACCCAGATGGGCGTGGAAAGGATCGGAGACAGTTCTCCTGACGCGGACGCGGAACTTCTCGCCATGACAGTGGAATGTCTGCTGGCTGCGGGACTGAAGGAATTTCAGGTAAGCGTAGGCCAGGTGAATTATTTCAAATCGCTTCTCAAAGAGGCGGGAATGGATGAGGAAGCGGAAGAACAGCTCCGTTCTCTGATCTCTCAGAAGAACTATTTCGGCGTCGAAGAGCTGATGGAAGAGAAAAAGATGGATCCCGGCCTTTCCAAAGTCTTCCAGGCCCTTCCCCAGCTTTTCGGTTCTTACGAGGTTCTGGAGAAAGCCCGCTCTCTGACAGATAATCCCGAGGCTTTGAAAGCGGTGGAGCGGCTGGAGGAGATTTATGAAATCCTGAAGCTGTACGGATATGAGAAATATATAAGCTTTGATTTCGGAATGGTAAGCAAGATCCAGTATTATACAGGAGTTATCTTCCAGGCTTATACCTATGGAACAGGGGAACCGCTGGTAAAAGGAGGACGTTACGATGAACTTCTTAAACATTTTGGAAAACCTGCCGCGTCTATCGGTTTTGTGATCGTGCTGGACAGCCTTCTTACCGCTTTGTCCAGACAGAAGATCGAGGTGCCGAAAGAGGAGCCTCCGGTAATCCTTACTTATACCCGGGCAGAACGCAGAGAGACTGTGCTGAAAGCCCAGAAACTGAGAAAAGAAGGAAAACCTGTGGCGCTGCGCCAGAAAAAGGAGGAGCTGAAATGAGATACCTGACGATTGCTCTGACAAAGGGAAGACTTGCCCAGAAAACTCTGGATATGTTTGAAAAAATCGGGATCACCTGTGAAGAGATCCGGGATAAGAACTCCAGAAAATTAATTTTTGTAAATGAAGATCTGAAACTGAAATTTTTCCTGGCGAAAGGGCCTGACGTACCTACCTATGTAGAGTATGGAGCCGCGGATATCGGCGTGACGGGAAAAGACACGATCATGGAGGAAGGACGGAAGCTTTATGAAGTAATGGATCTGGGCTTCGGCGCCTGCAGGATGTGTGTCTGCGGACCGGAGGAGACGGGAGAACTGCTCCATAACAATCAGCTCATCCGGGTAGCTACAAAATATCCAAATATTGCCAAGGATTATTTTTACAATAAAAAGCATCAGACGGTGGAGATCATCAAGCTGAACGGTTCCATTGAGCTTGCTCCCATCGTAGGACTTTCCGAGGTGATCGTAGATATTGTAGAGACAGGAAGCACTCTTCGGGAAAACGGTCTGAAGGTGCTGGAAGAGATCTGTCCGCTGTCCGCCCGCATGATCGTCAATCAGGTCAGCATGAAGATGGAGGACGAGCGGATACGGGGGCTGATCCGCAGTCTCAGAGAAGTAACGGACAGAGGATGAGAGCGCCGGGACAGCCGCGGACAGACAGGAAAGATACAGAGCAGAAATATTGGAATGCGGCGGCGCAGAAGAGAAGCGGCAGAAGACATGTTCACAGGAAGGAATGAAAACTATGCGCACAGTAACACTGACAAAAGAAAGTACAAAGGATATATTGGAGAATCTCCTGAAACGCAGTCCGAACCATTACGGAAAATTTGAGGACGCTGTGGCGGAGATCCTGAAAAAAGTAAGAAAAGAAGGAGATCAGGCGCTCTTTGCCTACACGAAAGAATTTGACAAGACGGAGATCACAGCGGAAACGCTCCGCGTGACGGACGCGGAGATCCAGGAGGCGTACGATGCTGTGGATCCTGGCCTTCTGGAAGTGATTCGCAAAGCGCTGGTAAATATCAGAAGTTTTCATGAGAAACAGAAGCAGAACAGTTGGTTTTCCACTACAGAAGAGGGAACCATGCTTGGCCAGAAGGTATCCCCTTTAAAAAGAGTGGGAGTGTATGTTCCGGGAGGCAAGGCAGTGTACCCTTCTTCCGTACTGATGAATATTGTTCCCGCGAAAGTTGCGGGAGTGGACGAGATCATTATGACTACTCCGCCGGGAAAAGACGGCAAAGTCTGCCCCACTACTCTTGTGGCGGCAAAAGAGGCCGGAGCGGACGCGGTATATAAAGTAGGCGGGGCACAGGCGGTAGGCGCGCTGGCCTATGGAACGGAGAGTATTCCGAAAGTGGATAAGATTGTCGGACCAGGCAATATTTTTGTGGCTTTGGCGAAAAAAGCCGTTTATGGATATGTAAGTATTGATTCCATTGCCGGTCCCAGCGAGATCCTTGTTCTGGCTGACGAAACGGCAAATCCCAGATATGTGGCCGCGGATCTTCTGTCCCAGGCGGAACATGACGAACTGGCTTCCGCCATCCTGATCACGACCAGCAGGGAGCTTGCGCAGAAAGTCAGCCAGGAGGTCAACGGGTTTACGGAGGTTCTTTCCAGAAAAGAGATTATCCGGAAATCGCTGGATAATTTCGGCTATATTCTTATTGCGGAGAACATGGAGGAAGCGATAGAGGCAGCCAATGAGATCGCTTCGGAGCATATGGAGATCGTTACGGAAAATCCTTTTGAGATTATGATGAAAGTGCGCAATGCCGGCGCGATCTTTATCGGCCCGTACAGCTCGGAGCCTCTGGGGGATTATTTCGCAGGCCCCAATCATGTGCTTCCTACAAACGGAACGGCAAAATTCTTTTCGCCTCTTTCTGTAGACGATTTTATTAAAAAGTCCAGCATTGTATATTATTCCAGAGAGGCCCTTGAAAAGATCCATAAGGATATTGAGCAGTTTGCCTCTGCGGAGCAGCTTACGGCCCATGCGAATTCTGTGGCCGTACGTTTTGAAAACGAAGACAGATAACGGAGAAAAAAGAGATTATGGCAAGAGAAGCATCAGTTGAACGAAATACAAAGGAAACAGAAATCAAACTTAAGCTGACTGCCGATGGCAGCGGATATACGGATATTGAAACGGGAATCGGATTTTTTGATCATATGCTGGACGGTTTTGCCAGACACGGTCTTTTTGACTTGTGTATCCGGGTTCACGGCGATCTGAATGTGGACGACCATCATACCGTGGAGGACACGGGGATCGTCCTGGGCACCGCCATCCGGGAGGCTGCCGGAGACAAAAAAGGAATCCGCCGCTACGGAAGCTGTATCCTGCCTATGGATGAGGTGCTGGTACTTTGCGCCGTGGATCTGTCGGGACGTCCTTATTTTTCCTGGGACGCGGAATTTTCAGCGGAAAAAATCGGGGATCTTTCCTCGGAAATGATCAAGGAGTTCTTTTATGCAGTGTCCTATACCGCCGGTATGAACCTGCATGTAAAAGTCCTGACCAACGGAAACAGCCATCATCTTGCCGAGGCTATATTTAAAAGCTTTGCAAAGGCACTTGACCAGGCGCTTTCTTTTGACCAGAGAATAACGGACGTGCTTTCTACAAAAGGCAGTCTTTGATAAGGAGTTTGAATGTTATGGAACATAAATGGATGATTCCCTGCCTGTATCTGCAGTCCGGCAGGGCGGTAACAGGATTCGGGCAGAGAAATCTTTTCGGCAGCGGCGATGTGGAGGAGCTTGCCAGATTTTACAGCGACAATGGGGCGGATGAACTTCTGGTATTCGACTTTTCCTCCGGAGACGGGGAGCATGAAAAAGCGATCGCCCGCATCAAGGAGATCTGCGCGGCGTCAGAGATACCGGTTATGGCAGCTGGAAATATCAAGCGCATGGAAGACGTGAAAAAACTGATCTATGCAGGCTGCGCAAAAGTGGTTCTGAACTTTTCCAAGAAAAGTAATGTGGATCTTCTGGAGGAGATGTCAAAACGGTTTGGAAAAGAAAAAATGGTAGTCTGCGTTTCTTCGGCGGAAGAATTTACAGATCATATGAATCTGATCGAAAAATACGCAGGGGGAGTCCTCGCCCTTGATACAGTCCAGGAGGAAATTTCCCGTGTCTCTTCTATGAAAGTGATCCTTCATACAGAGGAAAGAAACAGAGACGCTTTGAAAGCGCTTTTGAAGAATCCGGGCATAGCGGGATTAAGCGGCGCTTTTGTCAGCGCTTCGGATACAGACCTTCTTCAATTCAAACAGGAATGCAGAGAAGCAGGAGTATCTGTGGATCTGTTCGAAAGCAGTATCCCCTGGTCTGAATTCAAGCTGAACAGCGATGGCCTTATACCTGTGGTGGTGCAGGATTATAAAACGGACGAAGTGCTGATGGTGGCTTATATGAACGAAGAAGCTTTCCGGACTACGCTGCGTACAGGAAAAATGACTTACTGGAGCCGCAGCCGCCGGGAACTCTGGGTAAAAGGGCTTACCTCCGGGCATTATCAGTATGTAAAGTCAATGACGCTGGATTGTGACAACGATACGATCCTCGCCAAGGTGGCCCAGATCGGAGCAGCCTGCCATACAGGAAATAAAACCTGCTTCTTTAAACCGCTGATGAAAAAGGAATATGACGATACGAATCCTCTTCGTGTATTCCAGGAAGTTTATGACGTCATTCTGGACAGAAAGGCGCATCCAAAGGAAGGATCCTACACCAATTATCTTTTTGACAAGGGAATTGATAAGATCCTGAAAAAAGTAGGGGAAGAGTGTACGGAAATCGTGATTGCCGCCAAAAACCCTGACAAAGAAGAAATCAAATATGAGATTTCAGATTTTCTGTATCATGTCATGGTGCTGATGGCAGAAAAAGGCGTGACCTGGGAGGATATCACCAGTGAACTGGCGCGCCGGTAAAAATATCCGGTTAATTGGAGTGAGAAATGGATAAGCTTTATATCGTGATCCCGGCATATAATGAACAGGAAAACATCAGGCAGGTCATGGACGAATGGTATCAGGTAGTGGAAAGACACTCCGGAGGAGGTCTTTCCCGACTGGTGGTCATTGACGACGGAAGCCGGGACGACACCTATAAGATCATGAAGGAGTACGCCGCAGGCCACCCTCTGTTTCGTCCGGTTACAAAATCAAACGGAGGACATGGAGCCACGGTGCTTTATGGTTATCAATACGCGCTGAAAAACGGAGCAGATTATATTTTTCAGACAGATTCAGACGGGCAGACAGTCCCGGAGGAATTTGAACAGTTCTGGAGGGAGAGAGAAAAATACGATCTTGTGATCGGATGGAGGAATCACCGTCAGGACGGGATTTCGAGGATTTTTGTTACAGGAACGCTCAGGGCGGTGATACGGCTGTGCTTTAAGGTCCGCGCAAAGGATGCGAATACGCCGTTCCGTCTGATGAAAGCGGAAACTTTACAGAAATGGATCGGGCTGATCCCAAAAGATTTTAACTTGTCAAATGTGCTTTTATCTGTTATTTTTGAGAAGAAGAACTGTCGTATCAAATATATACCGATCACTTTCCGGCCAAGGCAGGGCGGTGTGAATTCTATTAATATGAAAAAAATCTTTCAGATCGGCCGTCAGGCTGTGAAGGATTTCAGAAGGATCAATCATATACTTGACCAGGGGTAGGGGGCCCTGGTTTTTGTCGTTTCATAGAAAACACCCTATTGCGTTAACACGCAAAAGTGCGGAACTATCTAAGGGAACAGGAGAAATTGGCGTATGAATCAGAAGAAAAATTCTCATGTGAGAAAAAGCAACTTTTCCAGCCAGTACAAAAACCGGCAGAAAGAAATAGAGAAAGCCCGTAAAAGAAAATCTGTAGAGGCCAAAATACAGTCAAAGCAAAACGGAGCAAGAGATGGGGAGACGCAAAAAAAGAATCTTGCAGAAGCATACGCGCTCCCAAAGCGTACTGTAAAGATAAAAGCACAGCCAGGAGGCGGTACAGGAGGGAGCGCGCCGAAAAAAAGCGCCCGTCCCCAGGGCGGATATTATGAAACTGTACAGAAGCCTGCGAAGAAGAGAAAAGGTTTTCGGGGAAAGGCTGTCGCTCTGAAGCTTTTCGCGGGAGCGGGTATCCTCTGTATACTGGCTATCGCGGTGCTGGCGGTCCGGATGCGGGAGAACTTTTTTGAAAATATCAAAAAGGCAGTTCCGGATCAGCTACTGGAAACTGCGGCGAAAATCGGGGAAGAAAAGGAGCCGCCTGTAGACATGGTGGCCACCAGGGAAATCCGCTTTGAGCCTCACAGCACAGAGGCGACGGCTCCGTCTAATCTGATCAGTTCCACGGATATTGAAATAGACGGCACGGCTCTTGCCAGTGCGTCGGATTATGCGCCGGATGAGGAGATCAGTTTTCTGATAGGAGAGGAGTACACGGATGTGGACGGTATCGTTACCTTCCGGGGAAATAATTTCAGGGATGGAGCGGCATACGGTACCGCAGAGATGGCAGATTATACCCTCAGTAAAAAATGGTCCCACGATACAGGCTCTCTTTCTTCGGGAGGTACGGTATGGACTGGAAGCGGATGGACAGGGCAGCCTTTGATGGCAAAGTGGCCCCAGGAAGTCAAAGCCCATATGAATATGTACGACTGGGCGAAGGAAAAGGAGAGCCTTGTGGAAGTGATCTATGCCTGCATGGACGGGTATGTCTATTTCCTGGATCTGGAATCTGGAGAGGCTACCAGAGATCCGCTTTATCTTGGATATACTTTTAAGGGCGCGGGAGCTCTCGACCCGAGAGGTTATCCGATCCTGTATGTGGGAGCGGGATATAACAGCGACGAAGGTACTGCAAGAGTGTTTATCGTCAATCTTTTAGACTGCAGCACCATGTACACCTTCGGCGACAACGATCCTTTCTCCCTGAGAGGAAGCCTCAGCTTTTTTGACGGTTCCGCCCTAGTGGATGAGGAGACAGATACCCTGATCTATCCGGGAGAAAACGGGATCCTCTATCTTATCAAACTGAATACAAAGTACGACCAGCAGAACGGGATGCTTTCCATTTCTCCGGGAAAAACAGTGAAATGGCGTTATTACGGAACAAGATCCAGCACAGAGAATTTCTGGGTGGGAATGGAGGACAGCGCCGCCGTATATAAAGGTTATCTTTTTATCGCAGACAACGGAGGCAATCTGATGTGTCTGGATCTGAACACTCTTCAGCTTGTGTGGGTGCAGGACGTGTTGGACGACTCTAATTCCACTCCTGTGCTTTCCATAGAAAACGGAAAACTTTATCTTTATGTCAGTACTTCTTTCCGCCTGGGGTGGAGAAGCTATGATACGGCGGAGATCCCTATATGGAAGATCGACGCGGAGACAGGAGAGATCCTCTGGCATACGGATTATGAATGTTATACAGACGACGGGGTATCCGGCGGCGTACAGTCTACCATTGCTTCGGGAAAAGACAGTCTTTCTGATTACATTTATGTAACTGTGTCAAAAACGGAGGATAATGCATCAGGAGTTCTTGTCTGCCTGGATAAGATGTCCGGAGAAATCGTCTGGGAGCATCATGCGGGATATGCCTGGTCGTCTCCGGTGTGTGTATATAATTCAGACGGTACAGGCAAGGTACTTTACTGCAGCAGCGATGGAAATATGTATCTTCTGAACGGAGAAACAGGAGAGGTTCACGACACATTGTCCTTAAGTGAAGGCGTGATCGAGGCTTCTCCGGCTGTTTATGGAAACAGCGTCGTAGTAGGTACCCGGGACTGCAAAATCTGGTGCGTGGAGCTTGGCTGAGGGTTTGGACGACAGCCCTGCGCAGCACAAATAAAACAACGGGATAAGGAGTAAATCATGCATACGATCAGGAAATTCATAACTTATTATGCGCCATATAAAAAAGTGTTTTTTATTGATCTGGTCTGCGCGGCGTTTATCAGTATCGTAGATCTGATCTATCCGCAGATTCTGCGTACTATGACGAACACCCTGTTTACAAGAGACAGCGGAACGATCCTTCAGGCGCTTCCCTGGATCGCCGCAGGGCTTTTCGTTATGTATATTATACAGAGCTTTTGCAAATATTACGTCAGCTATCAGGGGCATATGATGGGAGCAAATATGGAGCGCGATATGCGCCAGCAGCTTTTTGATCATTATGAAAAACTGTCCTTTTCCTATTACAGCAGGAATAATTCCGGACAGATGATGAGCAAGCTTGTCTCGGATCTGTTTGATATTGCGGAATTTGCCCATCACGGTCCGGAGAATCTTTTTATCTCTGTCGTCAAGATCTTCGGCTCCTTTATCTTTTTGTTCCTCATTAACTGGCGGCTTGCTCTTCCTCTTGTGGTTCTCGTACTCTGCATGTTTGTTTTTTCCTTCCGGCAGAACCAGAGGATGCAGGAAACCTTTATGGAAAATAGGAGAAAAATAGGGGACGTTAATTCAAGCCTTCAGGATACTCTTGCCGGTATCCGTGTGGTACAGTCCTTTGCGAATGAAGAAATCGAAAGAAAAAAATTCCGGAAGAGCAATCACGCCTTTCTTCTTTCCAAGCGGGATAATTATAGCTGTATGGGAAACTTCATGGGATGGAATCTTTTCTTCCAGGGAATGATGTACCTTGTCACTCTTGTATTCGGCGGATATCTCATCGCGGAAGGGCTTATCAATGTAACGGATCTTGCAATGTACGCCCTGTATATCGGTATATTTATCAGTCCTATCCAGATCCTTGTGGAACTTATTGAGATGATGCAGAAAGGGCTTGCCGGCTTTCGGAGGTTCCTTGACGTAATGGAGACCGATCCGGAAATCACAGACGCTCCTGATGCGAAGCCGCTGACAAATGTAAAAGGAAAAGTATGCTATGACGATGTTTCCTTCCATTACAGCGATGATGATACGCCTGTGCTTTCCCATGTCTCTTTTGAGATTCCTGCGGGAAAATCAGTAGCCCTGGTAGGACCTTCCGGAAGCGGCAAGACTACGATCTGTTCTCTTCTCCCCAGATTTTACGATGTGACAGGAGGACGTATCACTATCGACGGAAAAGATGTGCGTACGCTGACATTGAAAAGTCTCAGAAGCCAGATCGGTATGGTGCAGCAGGATGTGTATCTGTTTTCCGGAACAATACGGGAAAATATCGCCTATGGAAAACCGGGGGCTTCCGATGAAGAAATCATAGAGGCCGCCAGACGGGCAAACATCCACGACTTTATCAGCGAACTTCCGGATGGATACGATACCTTCGTGGGGGAGCGGGGAGCAAGGCTGTCGGGCGGACAGAAGCAGCGTATTTCCATTGCCCGGGTCTTTTTGAAAAACCCGCCGGTTCTCATTCTTGACGAAGCCACAAGCGCGCTGGACAACGAAAGCGAACGCTGGATCCAGAAAAGCCTGGAAGAGCTTTCCGCAGGCAGGACGACCATCACGATCGCCCACAGACTGTCTACCATCCGCAATGCAGACGAAATCATCGTTATCACAGAAGACGGAATTGCCGAGCGCGGCACCCATGAGTCTCTGATGAAACAAAACGGGATTTACGCCCGTTACTATAATATGTAAAATAGGCAGAGGGGAGAGGTGTTATGTTTTTAAATCAGTTGCTTAACGCTGTTTTTCAGGTTGTGCTGTTTTCTGTCATACCGTTGGTCTGGTGGTTTGTTACAGCCCGCAAAAAGGAAAACTTTTTTAAATGGCTGGGCATTAAAAAAACGGCGAGTGAAGATGTAAAGAATCTGATTCTTTCTATAGCGGCAATTATAGTAGTTTGCTTTCTCGTCGGAGAACTGGCTGTATGGATGAGAGGAGATGTTGCCGCTGCAGAATCAGCATACAAAGGAATGGGGCTGGCGGCCCTTCCAAGTGTATTGGTATATGCCTATATCCAAACCGGGCTGTAAGAAATTTTATTCAGAGGGTTTTTGTTAAAACGTATGGCGGAAAAGTTTGGATTTACAGTAGCAAATATTATTCAGGCATTGATATTCGGAGCAATACATCTTACGATGGTATGGGGCCAGGTTGGAATTATTGCAGGGATTGTTATCGTGATCTACCCAATGATCCCGGCAGTGGCATTCGCATATTTGAATGAGAAAAAAGCGGACGGATCTATCCTTCCAAGCTGGATAGCTCATGGCACATTAAATACGATCTCAACCTTGTTTTCATTATTTTAAGCGACGGAACATCTATGCACCGCCGAAAAGGAATGCCCGGACAGGCGTTCCTTTTCTATAGTGGATGCAATATTAATAGTCCTAATGTTAATTCTAATTGACAGATTGACAACAAGTGTTGCTTGAGAAAAAAGAATCTATCCTGCATACTTTTCTTGTAACACAAATAATATTAACGGAGGTTTTGTATGAATTTTAACGAAAAACTGGTAAATTTAAGAAAGGCAAAAGGATTATCTCAAGAGGAGCTGGGAATGGAATTAGACGTTTCCCGTCAAACGATTAGCAAATGGGAAGCCGGACAATCATACCCCGATTTTCAAAGATTAGTCATGCTGAGCGATTATTTTCATATGACTTTAGATGAACTCGTAAAAGATATAGATGTCGAGGAAGTAAGAAACAAAAATATGACAGATGAAAAAATATCTTCCATATATACAGATTTAGAAAAGGGAAAATATTATTTCAATAAATTGTTCAAGGGTTTTGCCATTTTCGGGTGGCTGGTTATCATCTTAATGATAATCGCAGTTGTTCTGAAATTTTTATAGCAGACAACTTATACTTTTCAAAGAAACGCCACAGTCATATTTTTTTCGATTCACAGATTTTTCACAAAAAATTAGCACTCACCTCTTGACACTGCTAACAACAAGTGTTATAGTACACATAGAACAAAGGAAGAGGGATAAAAAGGATGCTTCTTCCGGAGTAAGACAACTACATATTTACAAAATGTAAATATGCCGATATAAATGGAACAGCAATGAAAGGAGAAATGCTTTATGTTAATGCCCAGTGTTTTTGGTGAAAATTTAATTGATGACTTTTTTGATTTTCCATTTGGAACTTATACCGTATCTAATGCGGAAATGATGAAGACGGATATCAAGGATCACGACGATCATTATGAGATCATCATGAATCTGCCGGGAATCAGGAAAGAAGATGTAAAAGCAGAGCTGAAAGACGGTTATCTGACGATAAACGCATCCTCTAATGCGAATAATGACGAGAAGGACGAGAAAGGCAGATATATCAGAAAGGAGCGCTACTCTGGTTCCTGCTGCAGAAGCTTTTATGTTGGAGATGAAGTAACTCAGGAAGACGTAAAGGCGAAATTTGAGAACGGTACCCTGACTCTGACCGTCCCGAAGAAAGAGCAGAAACCGGCTGTAGAAGAAAATAAATATATTGCCATTGAAGGCTGAGCGACGTCGCATCCCGCCGCTTTACACAAGGCGGCGGGGGAGATACCGGAAGAATCAGAGATTAGTTTGTATGTAAACAAGGAGGAATGACTTATGATGGCACCGAGTATCTGGACAGAAGATTTTTTTGATGATTTTATGAGGGATTTTCCATTTTATGATGACAGAGAAATGAAAAGAATGGAAAAGAAACTTTATGGACGGCGTGGTAAAAATGTTATGAAGACAGACATTCAGGAAACCGATAAAGATTATATCCTGGAAATGGATCTTCCTGGATTTTCTAAGGATGAGGTAAAGGTTTCTCTTGAAAACGGTTACCTGACCATCAGCGCGGCTAAAGGTCTTAATAAAGACGAGAAAGAAAAAAAGAACGGCAGATATATCCGCAGAGAGCGTTATGCGGGAGCCTGCCAGCGTTCTTTCTATGTGGGCGAAAATATTTCCCAGGACGATATCAGCGCGGAATTTAAGCATGGTATTCTGAAACTTTCTATTCCGAAAAAGGAGCCGGCAGAAGAAAAGACATATATAACGATTGACTGACAGAAGTTTCAGTCAGGAAGGGATGCTGATACCATTGGAAATATTACAGAAGATAGAAGGCATAACTTAACATAGATCTCACCGGGAACCGTGTATTCAGAGAGAATTTCTGGATACACGGTTCTTTTCTGTGTTATACTGAAAAAGAAATTGCTTTCTGCCGCCACGGAAAATTATAGTATACTGAGAAAAGGAATAATGATAAAATGAAACGACTTTTTTTACTGGAGGACGATTTAAGCCTGATCAACGGACTTTCTTTTGCTGTAAGAAAGCAGGGATATGAGATTGATGTTGCCCGTACTGCCCGGGAGGCGGATGAGTTGTGGGAGGAAGGGAAATATGATCTTGTAATTCTGGACGTGTCGCTTCCGGATGGATCCGGATTTGATTTCTGCCGGAAAATACGGCGTGTATCAAAAGTGCCTGTGATGTTTCTGACCGCGGCAGATGAAGAAACGGACATCATCATGGGACTGGATATCGGGGGAGACGACTACATTACCAAGCCCTTTAAGCTTGCGGTATTTCTTTCAAGAATCAACGCTCTTCTGCGAAGAAGCAGTAATTTCAGCGAAACGGACACAGAGCTGCGTTCCAATGGGATCACTATGCTGCTTTTAAAAAGCGAGGTGTATAAAAATAATGAGAAAATAGAACTGACGGCCAACGAGTATAAGCTTCTGCGTCTTTTTATGGAGCATCCGGGACAGGTGCTTTCTCCGGAGCAGATTTTGGGGCGGATCTGGGATTGTGAAGGCGACTATGTGGACGGAAATACGCTTACGGTATATATACGCAGGCTTCGTACAAAAATCGAGGACGATCCGGGAAAACCGGACAGGATACTGACTGTACGTCGGATGGGGTATAAGTGGAACGCGGACAGGAGAGAATAGAAACCATACTATTACTTGACATTTTGAATAATTAGTAATAAAATACAACTTGTTGTATTTATGGGGGATGATATGTGTGACAGACAGAGATTTTTTAATTGAAAGAAATATTCTGAAAATTGGAAATCAGCTGCTGAACATACGCAGTGAAGACCTGAAAGAATTTGATCTTACTTCCACTCAGTCAGAAACATTGCTCTTTTTTGATAAACACTCCGGGGCTATGATTTATGATCTGAAAGATCATATGAAGATCAGTCATCAGGCGGCAAGAAATATTGTAGAACGCATGAAAGAAAAAGATCTTCTGTATGTTGAAATATCTGATACTGATGCAAGAGCAAAAAAGGTCTATCTTTCTGAGAAGGGTAAGAAAATCTGCGGTAAGCTAAAAAAGAGAGGTACAGACGTAGGAAGCAGCCTTTTGCGGGCTTTACAGGAAGAAGAAAAAAAGGAGTTAGCCCGTCTGCTTGAAAAAATAATAAAAATTCTTTAAAAATTTTTATTTACCCATATATACAACATGTTGTTTAATTGAGAATGGAGGTGTTTTATGGAAAGAAAAGAACTTGTGAAACGTTATTGTATTTTCTTTTTGGGATTGATTTTAAATTCATTTGGCGTGGCATTCGTAACAAATGCAAATCTCGGTACATCGCCGATTGCCTCAATTCCATACAGCCTTTCAATGATCATTACAAGTCTGTCTTTGGGAACCTGGGTAATCATATTTAATATTGGTCTGATTGTTGTCCAGACTGCTATCCAGAGAAAAGAAGCTGATAAATTTCAAATATTTCTTGAAGTTATTATTGCTTTCTTTTTTGGATATGGAATCGATCTTTCTATGCTTTGTCTGCAGGCTTTTAATCCGACATCCTATCTTTTCAAGCTCATCTTCCTTTTTCAGATACGATACCTAAATATGTGATTACAATATCAAGGGAATATGGAAGCGGAGGCAGAGCGATTGGAAAGAATATAGCAAAAGCTTTAAATGTTCCTTACTATGATACGGAATTAATCCATATGTTTGCTGAAAAAAGCGGATATACGGAAGATTTTATCAAAAATAATGAAGAGCAGATGTCTAAATTCCAGTTTAATCTATATTCCTGGTATACACCTTCCATATCTGAAAGGGACATTTCACAGGTAGAGCGGCTGTTCCACATCGAGGAAAAAATGATTAATGAGATTGCGTCAAAGAGTTCCTGTGTGATTGTCGGCAGATTGGCAAACTTTATCCTAGGGGATCGTGATAATACTTTTCATATTTTTATCAGTTCCGATGCGGATGCCAAGATCAGAAGGATTATGGGGCGGGATGAGTTATCGTCGGAAGACGCTCAAAAAAAAAAGCCCTGAAGGTGGACAGGGAACGTGCAACTCATTGCAGGTATTTTGTTCATAGAGAATGGGGAAAAGCCAATAACTATGACATAACGATTAAATCATCCAGGTACGGAATTGAAAGAACAAGTAATATTCTCATCGATATGATTCGTAAAGACGCCGCTATCTGAGAAAAAGAGGCTGGCGGAAATAAGACTTTGACAGATGAAATGCCATATAGTACAATTTATGCAGATCGGTGATTTTCCATTATAAATGCTAATAGAGGCCTTGCTATGGAGGATAGCGTTTATGTACAGGAAGAAGCAGAAGACCGCAAATATTTTTCTGCTTCTTTTATGGATTACGATTGGAACCTGAATTTCGGGAACGATCGGGACTGTAACTCGAAAATTGTGGAAAATTGTGATTAAATAAATTGCATAAAAAATGTAAGGATTTAAAATGAGAAAACTGGCTTTAGACGATGAAATTTTGTTGCAAATAGACAAAGCCGCCCGGTATATCGGCGGCGAGGTCAATTCCGTAATGAAGGACAAGGAAAAGGTGGACATCCGGTTCTGCATGGCGTTCCCGGACGTTTATGAGATTGGTATGTCCAATCTTGGAATGATGATCCTTTACGATATGTTTAATAAGAGAGAAGACGTCTGGTGCGAACGTCTTTTTTCACCGTGGACGGATCTGGATAAGGTGATGCGGGAAAATAAGATCCCGCTTTTTGCCCTGGAATCCCAGGATCCGGTAAAAGATTTTGACTTCCTGGGGATCACACTGGGTTATGAAATGTGCTATACCAATGTACTTCAGCTTCTGGATCTCTCCGGGATCCCTTTGAAAGCAGAGCAGAGAGGTGAAAAAGATCCTCTGGTGATCGGCGGAGGAGCCTGCGCTTATAATCCGGAGCCTCTGGCGCCTTTTTTCGATCTGTTTTACATAGGAGAAGGAGAAACCTCCTACGACGCTTTGTTTGACGCATATAAAGAAAATAAAGAGGAGGGCGGCTCCAGAGAGGATTTCCTTTTGAAAGCGGCAAAAATTCCGGGAATTTACGTTCCGGCCTTCTATGATGTCACATATAAAGAGGACGGAACCATCGCCTCTTTTGCGCCGAACCGTCCGGGAGTACCGGCCGTGATAGAAAAACAGCTTGTTCTGGATATGGAAAAGGACTACGACAGGCTGGAAGCTCCTGTGGTTCCTTTTATTAAGGCGACACAGGACAGAGTAACTCTGGAAATCCAGAGAGGCTGTATCCGCGGCTGCCGTTTCTGTCAGGCGGGAATGATCTGCCGCCCTACCAGAGAAAGGGATGTGGAAACACTGAAGGAGTCTGCGCGGGTCATGCTGGAGAAAACCGGACATGAGGAAATTTCCCTGAGCTCCTTAAGCTCCAGCGATTACAGCGGCTTAAAAGAACTTGTAAATTATCTCATTGAGGAAACAGGACCGAAAGCAGTGAATATCTCTCTGCCGTCTCTTCGTATCGATGCCTTTGCCCTGGATGTAATGAGTAAGGTGCAGGATGTGAAAAAGAGCAGCCTTACATTTGCGCCGGAAGCCGGATCCCAGAGACTTCGGAATGTGATCAACAAAGGTCTTACGGAAGAGGATATCCTTCATGGAGCAGGTCAGGCGTTTGAGGGTGGATGGAACCGTGTGAAGCTCTATTTTATGCTGGGTCTTCCTACAGAAACAGAGGAGGATATGAAGGGGATCGCTCATCTTGCGGAAAAAATCGCAGAAAGGTATTACGAGATCCCGAAGGAACAGAGGAACGGCAAGGTACAGATTTCTGTCAGCACTTCCTTTTTTGTTCCGAAGCCTTTTACTCCTTTCCAGTGGGCTCCTATGTTCCGGGAAGAGGATTTCATTGAAAAGGCCAAGATCGTAAAAGAGGAGATCCGCGCCCAGCTTAATCAGAAAAGTATCCGTTATCACTGGCATGAGCCGGATGTGACAGTACTGGAGGGATTTCTTGCCCGGGGCGACAGAAGGTGCGCTAAGGTAATCCTGAAAGCATATGAAAAAGGCGCTCTGTATGACGCCTGGTCGGAAAACTTCCGCTACGATCTCTGGAAGGAGGCTTTTTCGGAGACAGGGGTAGATATGGAGTTTTATACACTGAGACAGCGGAGTACGGAGGAGATCCTTCCGTGGGATTTTATTGACGCGGGAGTAAGCAGAAAATTTTTGATCCGTGAGTGGAAGCGGGCCCTTGCGGAAGAGGTGACTCCAAACTGCCGGCAGCAGTGTTCCGGCTGCGGTGTGAAAAAGTATAAAGGAGGTGTGTGCGTTGAAGGTCAGGATTAAATTTTCCAAAACCGGACATATGAAGTTTGTGGGACATCTGGATACAATGCGTTATTTTCAGAAGGCGATCCGCCGTTCCGGTCTTCCCGCAGCCTTTTCCGGAGGCTACAGCCCTCATATGATCATGTCCTTCGCAGCGCCTCTTGGAGTGGGAACTACCAGCCTTGGGGAATATTTTGACGTGGAACTGACGGAAACAGTGGCTACGGATGAAATCGTGCGCCGCCTGAACGCGGTTATGACAGAGGGAGTTTCTGTCTGCTGCGCGAGAAAGGTGGAAGACGGAAAGGCAAGCACAGCCATGGCGCTTGTGGCGGCGGCCGACTATCTGGTATGGTTCCGCCAGGGAAAAGAGCCTTCTGTCTCCTGGCAGGAGAAGCTGGGAGAATTCATCTCTCAGAAAGAAATTATTGTGGCGAAAAAGACAAAACGCAGTGAAAAAACAGTAGATATCCGTCCTTATATTTATCAGATGGAGGCCAGAGAAGGCGGCGTCTTTTTGAAGCTGGCGTCAGCCAGTTCCAATTATACGAAGCCGGAGCTGGTCATGGATACCTTCCTGAAATGGATGGGGGAAGAAATCCGTCCTTACGCCTATATGACAGAAAGAAGAGAGGTCTACGCGGCAGCAGGAGACGAAAAGAATCCTCGCTTTGTACCGCTGGAAGCTCTGGGTGAAAAAGTTGAGTAAACTGATCATTACTGAAATGAATATCAAAGGCTGTCCCTGCAGAGTCTGCGCTGTTATGGAGGAACAGAAAGTCCTGGAGCTGCGTCTGGAAGCCGCAGACAAAAAAAGTATTCTGAACAATATGTATGTGGGGCAGGTAGAAAATCTGGTGCCCAATATCAAGGCGGCTTTTGTCCGTTTTGGCAACGGAAGAAAAGGTTATCTTCCCATCAGCGAGGGAGAGAATGCAATTTATACTTCCGGAAGAAAGGGCAGCGCTTCTTTAAGACCTGGAGACGAGCTTTTGGTACAGGTAAGCCGTGACGCTATGAAGGGAAAACTGGCGGCTCTTACCACAAATCTTAATTTTACAGGAAAATATCTGGCGCTTACTACGGGAAATAAAAAAATCGGATTTTCCGCGAAGCTGTCCAAAGAAGAGACAGCCCCGGCCAGAAAATGGCTGGCGTCTGAGATAGAAGATCACCAGCGGGGATATGGGCTGGTTGTGAGAACAAATGCCGCTGATGCGGCGAAAGAGGAATTTCTTTATGAACTGGAATATCTGAAAAAGCTTTATCAGAAGGTGGCTGTAGCGGGCAGAAACAGAACCTGCCATAGTCTGCTCTATGAAGCGGAGCCGTTTTACCTGGCGGCGGTCCGGGACATTTACAGCCGTGATCTGGAGGAAATCCTGACAGATATTCCGGAAATTTTCCAGAGGATTTCAGAGTATCTTACTGAAATCAGGCCGCAGGAAATGGAAAAACTCCGGCTGTATAATGATCCGCTGCTTCCCCTTTATAAGCTTTGCCGTCTGGAAACCGCTTTGGAAGAAGTCCGGCGGGAAAAAGTCTGGCTGAACAGCGGCGGCTTTCTGGTGATCCAGCAGACAGAGGCGTTCGTGTCGATCGATGTAAACAGCGGAAAATATACAGCAAAGAAAAAAGCAGAGGAAACTTACCGGAAGATCAATCTGGAGGCGGCCCGTGAAATTGCCCGGCAGCTTCGGCTGAGGAATCTTTCGGGGATCATCCTGATCGATTTTATCAATATGGAAAATCCGGATCACAGGGATGAACTTTTTCATGTGCTCCAGAAATATCTGAAAAAGGATCCGGTCAAAAGCCGCGCCATTGACATTACGCCTCTGCATATTCTGGAAATGACAAGAAAAAAAATACGCCGGCCGGTGACAGAGGATATCGCAGAGCTAGAAAAAACGGCGGAAAACAGATAGAAAAGCGGCGGTACGTAAGTTTCCGCCGGAGAAAATGAGAACAGAGAGGAGAAGTTCATATGCTGAAATTCGCACATTTTAATTTTAATGTTTTGGATCTGGAAAAAAGCCTTGCTTTTTATAAAGAGGCGCTGGGAATCGTTCCTGTCCGGGAAAAGGAAGCAAAGGACGGATCTTTTAAGCTTGTATATCTTGGTGACAAAGAGACCGACTTTCAACTGGAACTGACCTGGCTGAAAGACAGGACAGAGCCTTATAATCTGGGAGAATGCGAGTTTCATCTTGCTTTTGTGACGGACGAGTATGAAGAGCTTCATAAGCGTCATGAGAAAATGGGCTGCATTGCCTTTGAAAATCCATCCATGGGGATTTACTTTATCACAGATCCGGACGGTTATTGGATAGAGATTGTTCCGGAGAGATAATTATGAAAAAAATCGCACAGATATCTTGACGAATGAATATAACCATGCTATTATAATCCAGTATGCCGCACAAAGAGGTTGAAGTATCCTGACGTAAAATAAATGTATTTTATAAAACGTATGTTTTTTTGGAGGATCACCGTATTTGGCGAGTAAAGTTTATAGGAGGTGCCACAGATGTACGCAATTATTGCAACAGGTGGTAAACAGTACAAGGTTGCCGAGGGCGACGTAATCAGAGTAGAAAAGCTCGGTGTTGAGGCTGGCGAGACCGTTACATTTGACAATGTACTTGCAGTAAGCAACGACGGACTGAAAGTCGGAGCTGACGTAGCAGATGCCAGTGTTACCGCTTCTGTAGTTGAGAACGGCAAGGCTAAGAAAGTCATCGTTTACAAGTACAAGAGAAAAACTGGATATCACAAGAAAAACGGTCACAGACAGCAGTACACAAAAGTTAAAATCGAAAAGATCAACGCTTAATCTGGTGTTTGTATGATTACAGTTACAGTCAGCAGGAAGAACAATTCCTATACAGAGCTTTTGTCCAGAGGACATGCCGGTTATGCGGAGGAAGGGCAGGACATTGTATGCGCCGCCGTCTCCGTTCTGATCATCAATACCGCGAATTCTCTGGAGAGGCTTACCAAAGACCGGTTTGAACTGGATGAAAAAGACGGGTATGTGCATATCCGTTTTCCGGAGGAACTGACGGCAGGCGGGAAGCTTCTGATGGATTCCCTGGTTCTCGGACTGACGGAAATTGAAAAAAGTTATTCAAAACGATATTTAAAAGTAAAAGTCAGGGAGGTGTAACGACATGATGAAGATGAACCTTCAGTTATTCGCACATAAAAAAGGTGTTGGTTCTACAAAGAACGGCCGTGATTCTGAGTCCAAGAGACTTGGCGCTAAGAGAGCGGACGGACAGTTTGTTAAGGCTGGAAACATTCTTTACAGACAGCGTGGAACCAGAATTCACCCGGGCGTGAACGTAGGCTGCGGTAAAGATTATACATTATTTGCACTGACAGATGGTGTTGTAAGATACACCAGAAAAGGACGCGATAAGAAACAGGTTTCTATCGTTCCGGTAGAGGCAGAATAATCAAGTTCAGCGTAAGGCTTCAAATCGTTCAGGTTTGGAGCCTTTCTTTGAATATATCTGAGTAATAAGGAGTTTGGAATGTTTGCAGACAGAGCAAAAATCATCATTCGTTCCGGTAAGGGCGGAGACGGACATGTGAGCTTCCGCAGAGAACTGTATGTGCCCAACGGCGGACCTGACGGGGGAGACGGCGGAAGAGGCGGTGATGTGATCTTTGAAGTAGACAAAGGACAGAATACTTTGGGAGATTACCGCCATAAAAGAAAATTTAAAGCACAGGACGGGGAAGAAGGCGGCAAAAGACGCTGCCACGGAGCGGACGGCAGCGATATTGTGCTGAAAGTGCCCGAGGGAACCGTTATTATGGAGGCAGAGACACGCAAGGTGATTGCGGATATGTCCGGAGATAATCAGAGACAGGTGGTTTTAAAGGGCGGAAGAGGCGGAAAGGGAAACCAGCATTACGCCACGGCTGCCATGCAGGTTCCGAAATACGCCCAGCCGGGACAGCCGGCCCAGGAACTGGAAGTTCTTCTGGAACTGAAGGTTATTGCCGACGTAGGTCTCGTAGGTTTCCCGAATGTGGGAAAATCCACATTTCTTTCCAGAGTTACAAACGCCCAGCCGAAGATCGCCAACTATCATTTTACTACTCTGAGTCCGAATCTCGGGGTTGTGGATACGGAAAACGGCGGATTTGTCATTGCGGATATCCCGGGACTGATCGAAGGCGCTTCAGAAGGAGTGGGACTGGGACATGAGTTCCTTCGGCATATTGAGCGCACCCGCGTGCTGGTGCATATTGTAGACGCGGCGTCTACGGAGGGAAGAGACCCGGTGGACGATATCTACAAGATCAATAAGGAACTGGAAGCCTATAATCCGGAGATCGCGGCAAGACCTCAGATCATTGCCGCCAACAAGACAGACTGTATCTTCGAGGACGGAGAGGATCCTGTGGCCCGGTTAAAAGCGGAATTTGAGCCAAAAGGAATAAAAGTCTATCCGATTTCAGCAGTTACGGGAAAAGGGGTAAAAGAACTTTTGTACGGAATCCGTGAACTTTTGGACAAGTGCCCGTCAGAACCGGTTGTTTTTGAACAGGAATTCTTCCCTGAGGACGTACTGATCACAGAAAATCTTCCGTATACCGTCACCAGAGACAAGGACGATCCTCATGTTTTTATTGTAGAAGGCCCCAAAATTGAAAAAATGCTGGGATACACGAATCTTGATTCTGAAAAGGGCTTCGCGTTCTTCCAGAGGTTCCTGAAAGACGGAGGGATCCTTGACGAAATGGAGAAGGCCGGCATTCAGGAAGGGGATACGGTTCGCATGTACGGATTTGATTTTGATTATTATAAATAATATAATGGAAAAAACATTTACAGAAAGGTCTGAATAGAATCATGACAAGTAAACAGAGAGCTTATCTGAAAAGTCTGGCTATGAAAACAGATCCGATCCTGCAGCTTGGAAAGGGCGGCGTGACTCCGGAAAACACAGCTTCCGTGGATGAAGCGCTGGCTGCCAGGGAACTGATCAAGATCAGTATTCTGCAGAACTGTCTGGAGGATCCCCGTCAGATGGCGGAAACACTGGCGGAAAGAACACATTCTCAGGTGGTACAGGTGATCGGACGGAAGATCGTACTGTACCGGGAAGGCAAAAACGAGAAGAAAAAAATTATTCTGCCCTGAAAACAGGAGGCGCCGGAAATGGATGAAAAACGCAGAAAGATCGGAATTATGGGCGGAACCTTTGATCCCATTCATGTAGGGCATCTTATTCTGGGAGAAAAAGCGTATGAACAGCTCCATCTGGATAAAGTGTGGTTCATGCCCAGCGGAAATCCGCCGCACAAACAGAACCGGGAAGGCTGCGCCAGTGATGAGCAGCGTGTGGAAATGGTAAAAAGAGCTATTTCCGGAAACCCTCATTTTGAACTTTCCCTTATCGAAATGAATGAAGAAGGGTATACTTATACTTACCGGACGCTGGAAACGCTGAAGGAACAGAACCCGGATACAGATTATTATTTTATCATCGGAGCGGATTCCCTGTACAATTTTGCAACATGGAAGGAACCGGCCAGGATCTGCGCAGCCTGTACCATTGTGGCAGCTTCCAGAAACCATATCCCGGTGCGCAGCCTGGATCAGCAGATGACATATCTTTCCCAACAGTACCAGGGCTGCTTTATCCGGCTGGATACGATGAATATTGATGTTTCCAGCCGGCATTTAAGACAGTGGCTTAAGGAGGGAAGAAGCCTGCGCTATTATGTTCCCGACGATGTGATCTCCTACATCCGGGAAAACCATATTTATACGACAGGAGGAATCCAATAGGTGCTATGGCTGAATATGATTTTGTAAAAATGCAGAAAAAACTGTCAAAATATCTGGACGAGGACCGCTTCAATCATACGCTGGGGGTAATGTATACCTGCGCGGCTCTGGCGATGGTGCATGGCTGTGATCTGAAAACCGCCCAGGCGGCGGGGCTTCTTCATGACAGCGCGAAATGTATCCCCAACAAAAAGAAACTGAAAATGTGCGAACACCATAAAATACCGGTAACAGAATTTGAAAAGAGCCATCCTTTTCTTCTCCACGCAAAGCTGGGCGCATATCTGGCGAAGGAAAAATACGGAGTGGAGGATGAGGAGATCCTTTCTTCTATTACATATCATACCACAGGCCGCCCCGGAATGAGTACCCTGGAAAAGATCGTCTATATTGCGGACTATATTGAGCCGGGACGCTATAAGGCGGCTCATCTCGCGGATGTACGGAAGCTTGCCTTTCAGGATCTTGACGAATGCATGTATGAAATTTTGAAGGATACTCTGCTCTACCTGGAGGAAAATCCAAAAGATATTGATTCTGCTACAAAGGACGCCTTTGTGTATTATAAAGATATACATATGGAGCGGCAGAGGACAGGCTTGGTCCTCTGAGCCGGAAAGGAGCGATATATGAACAGAGAAAAAGAAATGGCCCGCCTTGCGGTAAAAGCCCTGGATGAAAAAAAGGGTATGGATATCAAGGTGATCGATATTCATGACATATCTGTACTGGCAGACTATTTTGTCATTGCCAGCGGAAGCAACCAGAATCAGGTGCAGGCAATGGTAGACAACGTGGAAGAACAGCTTGGAAGAGCAGGCTATGAGCCGAAACAGATCGAGGGAACAAAAAACTCCAGTTGGATCCTTATGGATTACGGCGATTTGATCATTCACATTTTCGATGAGGAAAACCGTCTGTTTTATGATCTGGAAAGAATCTGGAGAGATGGAAAAGAAATTCCGGCAGATGAATTTCTTTCAGAAGAATAATATAAGTTTACCATAATATAATTATGTAATCTTAATATCTGAAAAAGACAGCGATGACACCTGGATGATCATCGCTGTCTTTTTTGCCGAAGTCAATGATAAAAGCGGAATACGCCGAATACCTTGCCGAGAATCTGAAGATCTCCATGTATGATAATGGGATCCATCTGGTCGTTTTCCGGCTGAAGGCGATAATAGCCATCTTCTTTATAGAAGGTTTTTACAGTAGCGGAATCTTCCACAAGAGCTACGACCATATCTCCGTTTTCGGCAGTGGACTGCTGCTTAACAAGAACCTGATCCCCGTCAAAAATTCCGGCATTGATCATGCTGTCTCCCTTGACTTTCAGCATAAAGCTCTGAGCATTGGGCATAAACTCCGCCGGAATAGGAAAGTACGCCTCAATATTTTCTACGGCAAGAATGGGCTGCCCTGCCGCAACAGTACCGACAAGAGGCACGTTTACCACCTCTCTGCGGGTCAGATTGAACTGGTCGTCAATGATCTCGATCGCTCTGGGCTTTGTAGCGTCCCGGCGGATATAGCCGTTTTTTTCCAGGGCTTCCAAATGGGAATGAACGGAGGAAGTGGACTTTAGATGGACCGCCTCGCAAATCTCGCGGACTGCAGGGGGAAAACCGCGGTTTAATATCTCATTTTTAATATAATCCAAAATTTCCTGCTGTTTCTTACTGATTCTGCCGTATGCCATTGCAATACCTCCCCAATTTCCGGATCAAACTGTTTTTATGAGTATACCATATTTAATAAAAAATGGCAAACAGATATTCGGAAAATATGTTCGCAGGTAAGAAAAATTCCGCTTTTCCTTGTCAGAGATGATAGAAAATGGTACAATAAATCTGTATGTGGTATGAAAAAGAACAGTATTGCAGATGTATATTACTGTTTTGATGATAAAATAAAGGAGACATGTTCTTGCCTGACGTAAATAACAGACATCCCCGGTCTTCGGGATTTCTTTCAAAAATAAGAAAAATATTCAGTCTCAATATCGGCACAGTTCTTTTTGGGTTTCTGTTCCTTTATATGGTGTTCAGCGCGATCCTCTATCTGACCTCTCCAAAGATCGAATCCTATCAGGTGATCGCGGGACCGCTGTCCAGAAATGAAACTTACACCGGACTGGCGCTTCGGGAAGAAGCCGTCCAGAAAGCGGATTCCGGCGGATATGTGACGTATTATGCAAGAGAAGGAAATAAAATTAATGCCGGCGGCAATGTGTACGGGATCAGCAGCACTCAGACTGCGGAAAGCAGCGCAGTACTGTCAGCGGAGGAGCTTGCTTCAGTCAGAAGCGAGATGCTTAGTTTTTCTAAGGGATTTAATCCCAGCAACTTTAATAATACTTACAGTTTTAAATACGAGCTGGAGGGAAGTATCCTGCAGTACGCCGGAGGGGACGAGGGATCCTCGTCTGTAGTATCTGTTGGAAATCAGAACGTGTTCCGGGCGGACAGCGACGGGATCGTTCTTTATTCCATGGACGGATATGAAGGAAAAACAGTGGATACGCTTACCGCAGCGGATTTTGATCAGAACGCTTATCATGAAACAGACCTGAAGACTGACGGCATGGTGGAAGCGGGAGACGATATTTATACGCTTATCACAGACGAGCGCTGGAGTCTTCTGATTCCCCTGAGCAGCAAGCAGGCCACAAAATTATCTGACAGAACATCCGTCCGCGTAAAATTCCTAAAAGACGGAATGACTCAGAGCGGGGACTTTTCTATTATAGAGATAGCAGGACAGCAGTACGGAAAGATTGATTTCAATAAAGGCCTGATCCGTTATGCATCGGACAGGTTTCTGGAAATCGAACTGGTCACCAATACAGTTACCGGACTGAAGATCCCGCTTTCATCCATTGTTACAAAGGAATTTTATAAGATTCCTGCGGAATATGCCACCCAAAATGAGGAAAGCCAGGAAACCGGCTTTATGGTAACAAGCGTCAACGACGACGGAGACGAGGTCAAAACCTTTGTTACCGCCACGATTTACGCCGGAATCGATGAAGATACCGGTGGCGATGAAAACAGCACCGTGTACTATGTGGACAAAGAGGACTTCCAGGAAGGCGACGTTATTGAAAACCAGAAAAACGGCGACCGCTACGTTGTAAAGGACGTAGGCGTACTGGAGGGCGCGTACTGTATCAATCAGGGCTTTGCCGTATTCCGGAGGATCGAACTTCTGGATCAGAATGAAGAATACGCCATTGTTTCCAGAAATACATCTTATGGCCTTTCTCTTTACGACCATATTGTGCGGAATGCAGATGAAGTAGATGAAGAAGAAATTTTATATTAAAACAGAGGAGGCATTTTTTTGGTCGCAGAAAATTTGGAACAGGTAAGAAAGAATATTGAAGAAGCATGCAGAAAGGTGAACCGTGATCCGAAAGAGGTGACTCTGATCGCGGTAAGCAAGACAAAGCCGGTGGAGCTTCTGAGAGAAGCCTATCAGGCGGGAGCGCGGTGCTTCGGCGAAAATAAAGTACAGGAGATCATGGATAAATATCCACAGCTTCCTTCAGATATCCAGTGGCATATGATCGGCCATCTTCAGAGAAATAAAGTAAAATATATCGTAGATAAGGTAAAGATGATCCATTCTGTGGACTCCCTGAGGCTTGCGGAGACCATCGAACAGGAGGCGCTGAAGCATCAGGTCCGCGTACCGGTTCTTCTTGAGGTAAATGTAGCCCAGGAGGAAAGCAAGTTCGGGCTTAAAATGGAGGAAGTCCTTCCTCTTGCGGAAAAAATTTCCTCTTTTCCTCATATTCAGATCCAGGGGCTGATGACAATTGCTCCATATGTGGAAAATCCGGAAGAAAACAGAGAAATTTTCCGTCAGTTAAAAAAATTAAGTGTTGACATCGAGGCAAAAAACATTAATAATGTTACTATGAGTGTTCTGAGTATGGGCATGACCGGGGATTATCAGGTCGCTGTCCAGGAGGGCGCCACTATGGTTCGTGTCGGAACCGGTATCTTTGGTAAAAGAGACTATTTACGATAACGATAAGAGAAATAAGATTGGAGATTAAAATGAGCGTTTTAGATAAGCTTTTAGATGCTGTGAAACTGAATGACAATTACGATGATGATGAATTTCTGGATGATGATCTGATGGACGAAACAGATGAAGATTTCCTGGATGATGACCAGGATGAAAAGCCCGTTAAGAAATTTTTCCAGAAGTTCGGCAAGAAAAAGGATGAAGAGGATGACCTCGACGATTACGATCTTGAGGAGGAGCCGGAGAAAACGGTTCCGAAATATACAAGCAGGACAGCTTCTGTGAACAGAACAACTGTAAAACAGGAAAAACCTGTGCGCACTTCTTCCAAGATCACTCCTATGCGGAACAGCAGAAGAAGCAGTCAGACAGTAAACATGGAGGTCTGTGTGATCAAGCCGACTTCTATGGAAGACACTCGTGAAATTGCTGATACTCTTGTTGATAATTCTACAGTTATCCTGAATCTTGAAGGGATTGACGTAGAGCTTGCGCAGCGGATCATCGACTTTACCTCCGGCGCATGTTATTCTCTGGGCGGAAGTCTGCAGAAAGTATCCAGCTACATTTTTGTTCTGGGTCCTTCAAACGTGGACATTACCGGAGATCTTCAGAATATTCTGGGAGGTTCCGTTCCTTCTGTGAGAGCGGGATACTAAAATACAATGGAAAAAGACGATTTCTTTATAAAGAGGATCCGGGAACTGGCAAATCTCTCCTATCGGAGGGATATTGCCACATTTTCGGATTTTCTTAATTTAAGCGAACAGAGTATTGTAAAAGCCCAGGCTTCTTCCTTTCCAGGAACAGTTACGTCATATTTCGGCGGATACGAACAGGCGGAGCGTGTGATCGCCTCGTTTTGTCCCTGTGATTCCGGATACGACCTGGAATATCCGATCCAATGTCTGAAAATAGAGCCGAAGGCGCTGAAATTCTCGGAAGCCCTGACACATAGGGATTATCTGGGCGCGGTTTTGAATCTTGGCGTGGACAGAGGGGTGATCGGCGATGTCCTGATACAGGAACATACTGCATGGATTTTCTGCCACAGCCGTATCGCTGATTTTCTGCTTGATAATCTTACCAGAGTCCGCCATACGTCTGTCAGGGCCTCCCTGACGAAAGGGCCTCAGGAACTTCCGGAAATACAGTTTTCCCCTGTTTCCGGAACCTGCAGCTCCGTCCGTCTTGACGCGCTTATCGCTCTTGCTTTTCGCGAGTCAAGAAGCAGCATGGCTCCTCTTATCGGAGGCGGCCAGGTTTTTGTAAACGGGAAATTGATCACTTCCAACGGATATGAGCCGAAGGAAGGGGACATTATTTCTGTAAGAGGAAAGGGACGCTTTATTTTTGAAGGTGTTTCAGGAAAGACAAAAAAAGGACGGATCAGTGTCCGGCTGCTCCGTTATCAATAAAGAATGCAGGTGATAGATCATATGGAAGAACGGATTTTAAAGGTAAAACGGGAGGGAGAATTTCATTATCCCATTTATTTCGAGAAAGATTTTGAGAATCTTGCCGCTGCTGTCAGAGAAGAAAATCTTGAGGGAAGGACAATCTGTATTGTAACGGATACAAACGTATCGCCTCTTTATGCAGAAGAGGTAAAGCGTGTGCTTTCAAAAGCTGCCGGGCGGGTATTTGTCTTCTGTTTTCAGGCCGGGGAAGCAAGCAAAAATCTGGACACGGTACAGAAGCTTTACGAGACGCTGATCCTGAATAAAATGGACAGAAAGGGGCTTCTTGCCGCTTTGGGCGGCGGCGTGGTAGGAGATCTGGCAGGATTCTGCGCGGCAACCTACCTGCGGGGAATTGATTTCATTCAGATACCAACCACTCTTCTGGCACAGGTAGACAGCAGTGTGGGAGGAAAGACGGGAGTGGACTTTCAGCAGTATAAAAACATGGTCGGCGCTTTTCACCAGCCCCGCCTTGTTTATATGAATATGAATACGCTGAAAAGCCTTTCTGACCAGGAGTTCGCCTGCGGAATGGGAGAGGTGCTGAAAACAGGACTGATCTGTGACGGAAGTTTTTTCCGCTCTGTATGCAGAAAGCAGGAAAAAATACAAAGCCGGGACGGAGACACGCTTGCTTCTGTGATCCGCCGGTGCTGTGAGATCAAGGCGGGTATTGTAGAGCGCGATCCGAAAGAAAAGGGAGAAAGAGCTCTGCTGAATCTTGGACATACGGTAGGACACGCGGTAGAAAAACTGATGGATTTCCGGCTCCTTCATGGACAGTGCGTCAGCATCGGACTTGCGGCTGCCGGGGCGATTTCCAGGAACCGGGGACTTCTTACGGAAGAAGAGTATGAAGAGATCATCAAGGACTGCAGACAGTATCAGCTTCCTGTCAGCATAACGGGGCTGAACCCGGAGGATATTCTTGCCGCTACCAAGAACGACAAAAAAATGGAACAGGGAAAGATCAAATTCATTCTCATGGATGGAATCGGACACAGCTTTGTGGACAGAACGGTTACAGACGAGGAGTTAAAGGCGGGAATCAGGGAGATTCTCCAATGACAAAAGAGAAAAAGAAAACAGGCATCCGGCCTGTCTTTGCAAGCTGTTTTCTGTTTTTTGCAGGGATCCTGGTCCTTGTGATATTTGACCAGATTTCAAAATTCCTGGCTTCTGTTTATCTGAAGGGGACGGAGGGGATCGTGCTGATCCCTAATATCCTGAAGCTTCAGTATCTGGAAAACAGGGGGATGGCCTTTGGGATGCTGCAGGGAAAACAGATAGTATTTATTATTTTCTGTCTGGTATTTTTGGGGATCATTTTTTATATTTTTTACCGGATCCCGAAAAACCGTTATTATCTTCCGCTGATCGTCATAGGAGCAGTTCTTGCAGGCGGAGCGGCGGGGAATTTTATTGACCGCCTTGTTTACGGATATGTGATTGACTTTATTTATCTGGAATGTATTGACTTTCCGATCTTTAATATTGCGGATATTTATGTGGTATGCGGAGGGATTGCTCTGGCGGCCGTTATTTTATTTCGATATAAAGACCAGGATTTTGACTTTTTAGGGTCAGGATCAAAAAGAAAAGGATAGCATAAATGGACAGATTGGAATTTATAGCCGGGGAGGATGGAAACGCGGAGCGGATAGACAGATATCTGGCAGAACGCTGTCCGGACTTTTCCCGTTCCTATCTTCAGAAGCTTTTGAAGGAACAGGCTGTATCCGTTAACGGAAAAGCTGTCAAAGCAAATTATAAGGTACAGTCCCGGGACAGGATCATCCTGGAAATCCCGGAAGCGGAAAAAGCAGATATTCTTCCAGAGGATATTCCTCTGGATATTCTTTATGAGGATGATTATCTGCTTGTGGTGAATAAACCGAAGGGAATGGTGGTGCATCCAAGCGCAGGCCATATGGAGGGAACATTGGTCAACGCGGTGATGGCCCATTGCGGCGATCACCTGTCAGGGATCAACGGAGTTCTCCGGCCGGGAATCGTGCACCGGATCGACAAAGATACAACAGGAGCTCTTCTGGTATGCAAAGATGACGCCGTACACCGGGATCTTGCGGAACAGCTGAAGGAACACAGCATAAAGCGCCGTTACCGGGCGGTGGTATGGGGTAACCTGAAAGAGGACCAGGGTACGGTAGAAGGACCGATAGGGAGACATCCTATAGACCGTAAAAAAATGGCGGTAAATTATAAAAACGGAAAAGATGCGGTGACGCACTATCAGGTTCTGGAGCGTTTCGGCCAGTATACCTATATTGAATGCCGGCTGGAAACAGGCCGTACTCACCAGATACGGGTCCATATGGCAAGCATCGGGCATCCGCTTTTAGGCGACAGCGTATATGGTCCTTCAAAAAATCCCTGGAAGCTTCAGGGACAGACCCTTCATGCCATGGTTCTTGGTTTTCGTCATCCGGTTACAGGAGAATATATGGAATTTACAGCTCCTTTGCCAGAATATTTTTTGGAACTGTTAGATAAATTGAGAAAGAGATAGGGACTTGAATATATTTGCTGTAAAAAGATAAGAAGTTACAAAAATATAAAAATAGTTGTCATTTCTTTCAAAAATATTGTATAATATGTTCATAGGATTTTTGCAGAAGGGAGCGTGCAGCATATGAATAAAACAAGTTCAATTATTACAATAGGACGGGAATTCGGCAGCGGAGGACGTCAGATCGGACAGGAGATCGCCAATTACTTCGGAATCAAGTGTTATGACAAAGAGCTTCTGGAACATGCGGCCAGCGACAGCGGCATCTGTAAGGAACTGTTTGAACATCATGATGAAAAACCTACAAACAGCTTTTTATATTCTCTTGTGATGGATACCTATTCTTTTGGATATTCCTCTGCAGGCTTCAATGAAATGCCCATGAACCATAAAATCTTCCTGGCGCAGTTTGAAGCGATCAAGAAGCTGGCGGGAGAGGGCCCTTGTGTAATGGTGGGACGCTGCGCGGACTATGCGCTGGCTGACTGGAAGGATTGCTTCAGTGTTTTCATCCATGGGAATATGGATGCCCGTATCCGCAGGATCGCTCAGAAATATAATCTGTCTGATAAAAAAGCGAAGGATACGATTGTCAAGACAGATAAAAGCAGGGCAAGCTACTACAATTACTATACCAACAAAAAGTGGGGCGACGCCCAGAGCTATCATCTTTGTCTGGACAGCAGCAAGCTGGGAATTGAAAACACGGCAAAAGTCATCATAGAGGCCGTTAAGATTTTTGATGAATCCAAGAAATAGGAGAGATATGCGGTTATATGAGACTTGTGGTACAGCGGGTTCTTGAGGCTTCTGTGAAGGCAGAAGGAAAAACGGTGGGAAGCATCGGAAAGGGTTTCCTTGTCTTTGTAGGCGTAGGACGGGACGATACCCGGGAAACAGCGGACAAGTATCTGAAAAAGCTTCTGGGACTTCGCATTTTTGAAGATGAAAACGGAAAAACGAATCTTTCTCTTAAAGATGTAAACGGAGAACTTTTGCTTGTTTCGCAGTTTACGCTGTATGCAAACTGCCGGAAGGGAAACCGTCCGAGTTTTACAGAGGCGGGCGATCCGGCAAAGGCGGAGGAACTCTATGAATATATGATCCGGGAAGCTTCCAGAACAGTTCCAAATGTACAGCAAGGGATTTTCGGTGCAGATATGAAAGTGTCCCTTATAAATGACGGACCGTTTACAGTAATCCTGGATGAACATATTTTGTAAAGAAAGAATAAAAAAACATACGGCATGCGTCGTATGTTTTTTTACATTCTGCAGATCAGCGGATCATAGTTTTGCGGGTGTTTACAGCGACAATAACCCCGTTGGGAGGAAGTGGTTCAGTCATGTATATCTATACGACAAACCCGAGTTTATCATATAGATGTAGACAGATTCCCGCTTTTATGGTATGCTTATCCCAGATTTGGCGAATTTGACTCAGGGGGAATTATATTTATGGAAAACAGACAGACTTATCATGAACACACAGATATTGAAAATACACTCAGACTGCGTCAGGTACTGGAATGCCTGCCTCCTTTCTGCAGGGATTATTTTCGTTCCATTGACGCTACGACCACTACGAAAACAAGGATTTCCTATGCTTACGATATCCGCATCTTTTTTCAGTTCCTTCTGGATACCAATCCCTCTTTTAAGGGGAAATCCATGAAGGATTTCACTGTTGACGTGCTGGATCAGGTCAAAGCCGTGGACATTGAGGAATATGAAGAATATCTGAAGGTCTATCAAAACGGCGATCGTCTGGAGACAAACGGCGAACGCGGGCTGAAACGCAAGATTTCCGCTTTGCGCAGCTTTTATGCCTATTATTTTAAAAGGGAAATGATACAGACAAATCCGGCGGTCCTTGTAGACGTTCCGAAGATCCATCAGAAAAGCATCGTGCGCCTGGACGCCGACGAGGTTGCCATGCTCCTTGATTATATCGAACACTGCGGCGAAAAACTGACCGGACAGAAACGTGTATATTACGAAAAGACAAAAGAACGAGATCTGGCTATCGTAACCTTGCTTCTGGGTACGGGGATCCGTGTCTCCGAGTGCGTGGGACTTGACATTGAGGATGTGGATTTTAAAAACAATGGAATCAAAGTTACCAGAAAAGGCGGAAATGAAATGGTCGTGTATTTTGGACCGGAGGTAGAAAAAGCTCTGAAGAACTATCTGAAGGTACGAGAAAATGTCACTCCTCTTCCCGGCCATGAACATGCTCTCTTCTACTCTGCCCAGAGACGCCGGATCGGCGTTCAGGCGGTGGAGAATCTTGTAAAAAAATACGCGCAGCAGATTACCACCACCAAAAAGATCACGCCTCATAAGCTCCGCAGCACCTACGGTACGGCATTGTATCAGGAAACAGGCGATATTTACCTTGTAGCGGACGTTTTGGGGCACAGGGATGTAAATACTACCAAGAAGCATTACGCCGCTCTGGACGACGCCAGAAGGCGTCAGGCGGCCACTGCCGTCCGTCTGAGGGAAGAATGATGCTCCTGCCCGCCGTACGGATATATGATATGTAATCCCATACGGCGGAGTTCCGGTTATTGACCGGCCGGCAGATGGCGCATACAGAGCTTTCTTACAAAATAGAAGCACACCGCCTGCATCACAATGGTGAAGATCCATGACGCAGGATAAGATATAAACAGAAAATGCAGAGAACGGTGAGCGGGGAAAAAGACGTAGATCCATAAAATCCTCGTTCCCACTGTTCCGATTATGGATAAGATCATAGGAACTGCGGAATGCCCCATTCCACGCAGAGCGCCGGGGATCAGATCCATGATCCCGCAGAGAAAGTACGGAACTGTGGTAATGGATAAAATCTCAACTCCGCAGGAAATAACGTCCGGATCCGCGGTGTAGATCTTCAGGATCTGAGAGCCGAAAAGATAGGCGCCTACGCCGAGTATGACAGCCGCAACGGAGGAAAGAAAGATACAGTCAAAAAACACCCTGTCCATCCTCTTCTGCTTTCCTACGCTGTAATTCTGGCTGGTAAAGCTCATGCACGCCTGTGTTACGGCGTTTACGGCCGCATACAGGAAACTGAGGATGTTGTTTGCCGCCGTATATCCCGCCATGGCTGTGGAGCCGAAGGAATTTACAGATGACTGCAGCATGGCGTTGGAGAAGTTGATGACTGTACTTTGAATGCCTGCCGGGATGCCTACCTGGAAAATACGCTTCAGGTATTTCCACCGGATGCACAGCCTGGAAAAACGGAGCTGATAGCTGCTTTCCGATTTCCACAGGCAGCGCAGCACAAGAATACAGGATATAAACTGGGATGTAATAGTGCCGATGGCTACTCCGGCCACATCAAGGGGGATCACGATCACGAGAAGAAGATCCAGCCCTACATTGGCCATTCCCGCAAAGGCAAGAAAGATCAGCGGTCTTCTTGTATCGCCTACCGCTCTCAGTATCGCGGCGCCATAGTTGTACAGCATGAAAAAGGGCATTCCTAAAAAGTATATTTTCATATAAGTAACGGACTGCCCGATCACATCCGAAGGAGTTCCCATCACTTCAAGAGCAAATCTGGAAGCCAGTACCCCTACAAAGGCCATAATGATCCCGCTGACCAGCGCCAGAGTAATGGATGTGTGTACCGCCTCTGACATTTCTTTTTCCTGCTTAGCCGCGTAATAACGGGCTGCAAGGACGTTTGCGCCAAGAGAAACGCCGATAAAAAGATTTGTAAAAATATTGATCAGAGCCGTTGTGGAACCTACGGCCGCCAGGGCCTGTCTCCCGCTGTAATGTCCTACTACAATGATATCTACTGCGTTAAACATAAGCTGAAGGATGCTGGTAAGCATCAGCGGAAGCGCGAAGAGGATCAGCTTGTCCATGATCGATCCGTTGCACATGTCTATTTCGTATTTTTTGCTGTTCAAAATCTAGTCCCCCCTGATATTTCATCTGAAGAATAACTGCGGATTTTTTACCGCCAGTCAATGTCCGCCGGCTTACGCGGAGCCGTTCTCTTATAGGAAACGGCAGGATATCCGACCAGCATACTGCACACAAGCGGCGATTCCTCTTCTATGCCGAGCCATTCTTTTACTCTGGGACAGGCGCCGACTATACGGGTAAGATATCCGTCATAAAGAACGCCGAGTCCCTGGGCAACGGCCATATTTTCTATATTGGAAGCGGCAAGACCTCCGTCAAGGGGGCTGCCGCAGGTGATAAAAAGAACGGCCGGAGCATTGAAAAAGAGTCCGTCATCCTGGGGATTATCGCGCCGTCTGCGGTAAAGGAATTTAAAGAACATGGAGTACTGGGGAAAAGTTTTTTTCAGTTTTTCCGCCATCTCCGGTATCTGGCTCCACAGAAGCTCCTTTAATTCATCAAGCTGCTCCTGAACCAGGATAAAACGGCAGCCCTGCCGGTTCTTTGCGGTAGGGGTATATCTTCCTGCCTGAATTGATTTTTCCAGAAGATCCACGGGAACTTTCTTCTCTTTGAAATTCCGGATACTCCTTCTGAATTTTACTGCGCGGAGATACTGTTCCGGATCCAGATGAAAATCAGAGCCGCTGTACTCTTCTACATCCGCCATATCATATTCCGGAATGGAAACCGCCTCCTGGGGGCAGATAGCCACGCAGTGGCCGCACTGGATACAGTCAGGCGTATAAACAGCATGTCCTTCTTTTATTTTGATTTTGCCTGCGGGGCAGTCCTTCGCGCAGAGTCCGCAGCCGATACATTTTTCTTTATGAATGATAACCATGAGCGTTTCTTCCTTTCTGCTTTTATTCCCTTCCTGCATTATACCACGTTATGAAGAAAGTAATTGAAAAAAATTAAAAAAGAGCAGGACATTTTACTGTCCCGCCCTCCCTTTTTTTGATGAAGTTTTATAAAAAGAAGCTTAAAATCTCTTGATCTTCCTTGTAGTGGTCTTTTCAAATTCCGTATCCCGGACGATCAGACTGTATATCTTTTTCTGAGGAGCCGCGCCGCGGTTATATTCATCAATGACCTCCTGAAGTTTTTCACGCACGTCTTTGATATGTTTTTTCTTAACATAATCCTGATCCGGATAAATTTCCGCTTCAATAACGCCGTTATTTTCACGGACAAGCACTTCCCCTACCAGCCGGTTGGCGCTAAGTGCGTTCTCCAGCTCTTCCGGTGAGACGTTCTCCCCGTTTTTAGTGATGATAAGATTTTTCTTACGTCCGGTCAGATATACAAAACCGTCCTCGTCCACATAGCCGAGATCGCCTGTTTTCAGCCAGCCGTCTTCCAGGGTTTCCGCAGTCTCCTCCGGCATTTTGTAATATCCCTGCATCACGCTGCTTCCCTTCACCCAAAACTCCCCGTCTACAGTTTTTGCCTCACAGTTGGGTACAAGCTGGCCCACTGCATCCTTACGGATATTCCACTTCTGCGTAACGCTGATCACCGGAGAGCATTCTGTCATTCCATAGCCCTGTTGGATGGTGATATCATATTTCTGGAAAAGATCGATATAGGAGGGATCCAGATAAGCGCCGCCGCTGCAGATCGTGTGGAACTGTTTTCCGAATACCTGGCTTTTTACCAGCTTGGCAGGAAGCAGCGAAGCTTCCTCAAGTTTTTTTGCCATCGTCTCGATCATAAGAGGAACCATAAGGATCATTTCCGGTTTAAAGAGCTTGATATTTTTCGCCACACGCATCAGAGAATCATTGATACAGATAATCGACGCCAGAGAAACGCCCTTCAAAATATCCATACTCAGACAGTAGGCATGATGGATTGGAAGCACTGTCATGATCACTGTGCGCTCCGGGATCTTCATGTCCAGACAGGTGGCATTTTCCGCTACATTTCTGTGGGTCAGCATAACGCCCTTGCTTTTTCCTGTGGTTCCGGAGGTAAACATGATGGTGCAAAGCTGATCCGGTTCCGGCATATAATCGAAGCTTCCACCGTGCTCTTCAAGAAGCTTCCAGAAGGAAAAGGCATGATCGTCATGTTCAGCCTGCTGCATGGAGATCAGGAACTTCAACTGGGGACAGCGCTCCTTTGCCATTGCCGCCACATCTTTGCGCACTTCATCGTAAACAAGTATGGTAGAATCTGAGCGGTCGATCAGATCGCAGACATCCTCCGCAGGCAGATTGACGTCCAGCGGAACAATAACGCTTCCGCTGTTTACTGTTCCGAAGTAAGTGATCAGCCAGGGGTAGGAGGTCATTCCAATTACTGCAATGTGATTTCCCTGTTCCTTCAGATTTCTGAGAACACAGGAAAAGCTTTCGCTGTCTTCCCGAAGCTGTGTGTAAGTTTTTGATTCAATTTCATTTTTGCTTTTTTTATAGCGAATCGCGTCCTCCGGGCCATATTTTTTTTCTGTATTGACCAGAATATCGCGGACAGTACTGCAAAGCATAGTTTTTATTCCTTTCTTTTTTGTAGCGTCAGAGACAGCGCGGCGTTAATTTTCCGCGGTAAGCTTTTCCAGATAATCAACGGCTTCCTGTACGGTACGGATATTTGCCGCCTCGCTCTGTTCTACTTCAATATCAAATTCGTCCTCAATTTCCCCAAGCATGCTCATAAAATCGAAGGAGGTAAATCCAAGGTCTTCCATGAAACGTGATTCCGGATGGATATTTTCCGGTTCTACTTCCACATAGTTACAGATAATATTTACTAATTTTTCAAACATGATCGTTCTCCCTTTGTTCTTTTCTACACTTTTATACCAGTTTTATGATGTCTCCTATGGTCAGATCCGGATTTTCTGTTCCTTTGAACATGATCTTGCAGAGATAATAATACAGATATTCCAGATCGTCTCTTGAAACCGCTTTGATCTGATGTTCAAAATTGAAATCCAGTCCGTTGTCTTCCGGACGGTGCATAACAGTCAGATACATTCCCTGGGGACAGGTGCCGTTGGGATACCATTTTGTCTTATAACGGATATCGCCCAGATCGTTAAGTCCGTTTTCCTTCAGCGTCATAGGCTGATAGGTAAGCGAAATTGATTCATATGTCAGTCCTGCATGAGGCTGGGGATAGATTTTGGAGCGGTAAGCGAAATATGCGGTGGGATCATAGTTCGCATGGCGGAAAATCTCATTCTGCTTGTCACGGATCGCGTAGACGCCGTCAATAAACTTCATATCCTCTGAAAATACTGTCCGGATAGGGAAAGAATGGATTCTGGTGCCGCCGCATTTCTTTTCCTTCAGTGTCGCCCTTCTTGCAATGGCATTATTGATGGACACATCCTCAAATCCGTTCATCTTCTGCAGATATGTACGAAGCCCCATCAGAAGCAGACATGCCAGAGACACATGGTATTTTTCACAGAAGTCCATCAGACGCCTGGTAGGTTCCTCTTCCAGATGGAAGATATCCAGGGCGGATTTTGTATCGTCGGAGGCGTTGAATGCGGTTCTGAGATCGGGATTTTTAAACATTTCTCTTGCCGCCTCAAGTTTGCCTGTTCCGCGCAGGCCGCTGTAGATCGGCTCGCCTTTTTCAATTTCTTTCTGGAAAAATTCGATATCCCTCTGCTGCGCTTTGCTCCCTGCTTCATATGCAAGGTCCTTTTCAAGCTGCTCCAGATAGGAAGTCATTTCCTTTGGATAGGGAACGCCTTCATATTTTTCGTTACAGTAAAGTTCAATAATGTCTCTTAAAAAGCAGATCAGAGACTGGGCGTCCACGATCATATGATGAGCAAGGAAATAAATGCCGTTGAAGCCGTCCGGCATTTTGATCATAACGATACGTGTCAGAGGGGAATCCTCCATCTTAAACGGAACGGTGGTCCACTGCTGCATCGTGGCCTCCGCCTCCTCCATGGTGCCGTTTGAAAAGTCCACAAACTCAATTTCTTTTTCTTCCGGCTCTACTACATACTGATAATAGGCGCCTTCCTTATCTTTCGCCAGACGGATACGCATTCCCTCGCTTCTGGCGTACGCCTTGTTGATGGATTTTGCCAGAAGATCCCAGTCGATATCAATTTCGATGGTAAGGCTGGTCCCGATATTAAGTACCGCCGCAGAGGGGCAGAACGGCAGGTAATAAAGATGAAATTTCTGTGCGACAGTCAGTGGGTAGACTTTGTAACCTTTTCTTTTTCTCATCATTTTGCGATTCCTCCAATAAATGAATCCAGTGCGTTTTCATAAGCTTCTGTATCTTTGTAATAGCTCTCTCCGTGCCCGGCGCCTTTGACGATCAGTTTTTTCTTGGGAGACGCGCAGTTTTTATATATTTCCTCACACATCCAGCATGGAACGAAAACGTCGTCCGAACCGTGGATAAACAGGATCGGCACAGTAGCCTTCCGGACTTCTCTGGCAGCATTGCCGTCGTCCAGACCGTATCCGGCGTTTCTCCTGTTCAGTCTGTCTGCGATCTGGATCATGGGGAAAGCCGGAAGATGGTACATGCTGTGCAGTACATGGGTAAATACATCTTTTGCAGAAGTAAAGGCGCAGTCGGAAATAATTCCCTTTACCTGCGGGGGAAGGTTCAGGCCGCTCATCATGCAGACTGTGGCTCCGCCCATGGAATTGCCGGTAAGAAAAATCTGTGCGTCCCCGCCGATTTCCTTTACCATCCATTTCACCCATTCCAGACCGTCGTAACGGTCCATGGTGCCGAATCCGATATAGGTTCCCTCGCTCTCTCCGTGGGCCCTCTCATCAATAAGGAGCATCCGGAAGCCATGGTTCAGATAATACCAGGACAGGCTGCCGTAATCATTAAGCCCTTTACTGGTATAGCCGTGGAAACAGATTACTGCCTTTGTACCGCCGTCACCCTTAAAGTAGGTTCCGTGGAGTTTCAGACCGTCCCGGGACGTGATCCACACATCCTCATGGGGCTGCTCCATCATCCATTCCCGTCTTTTCTGCATAAAAGACATATATTTCGGCCAGTCCACTCCGGACATCTTCATGGTACGTTCTGTCTTCGCGTTATAGCGCATCATTGTCCTTCTGTAAAAATATGCCGTCCCGCCGGCTTCTGCCAGCGCCGCCGCGCCCAGAAGAGCCGCGGCCCCTTTTGCTATAATTCCCATATACTGTCACCTGCTTTCCTGAAATATGAAATTCTGGCTTTTTTGTTTATTTGTTTTTCAGTCTGCTGTCGATCAGATCTTTCAGCTTCAGCGCCTTATCTATATTTCCCTCCACCTTCAGCTTGCCAAGGGTAAATGCAAGTACGGGATCGGTTTTTCCTTCCGCAAGCTTGAACAGTGTCTCGGCGGTACAGATAAACACAGCGTCCCGGTCAAAATATTCATAAGGTTCTACATAAAGCTTTCCATCTTTTACTTCCGCGTAAAAAATTCCCTCGGCCTCGCCGGTAATGTTGAACTGATAGGCAAGATGTTCCTGAATATCGCTTACATCAGCGTCCATCAGCATTCCTTTTACTTTGGCAAACATATCTGCGTAGGTCATAATATCCTCCCTTTCGACCGCTCCCTTTCGATAATTTTCGACCGGCGGTCATATCTTTTTCTCTGTAAGAGTACCATCTTTTCGACTGACGGTCAACTAGCGTTACTATCAAAATATACAGGAAAAAATCTGGCTTTTTTGTTGGTTTTTATTGCTGACACAGGAATTTCCTCTATGTTATACTATATCTTGAATCTCTTTCCCGGCTAAAAGAAGGGAAGCTAACTATCCGGATTTATATACGACAGAAAGGCGATGCATATGCCAAATCAGCAGAAATATGACAGGATTCTGGATGCTCTTCAGGAACTTCTGGAAAATCAGAAATTACAGACGATATCTGTAAGTGAGATTGCGGAGACAGCCGGAATCGGAAAAGGAAGCATTTACTATTATTTTCCCTCCAAGGACGCAATTTTGGAGGCGCTTGTAGAACGCAACTATGAGAAGCCTCTGCAGACGGCGAAGCTGCTTGCAGACCGGAGAGAAATTTCCCCGTTTATCAGAATGGCTATGATTTTTGAGGCCTGCAGGAGTTCCTCATCAGAATTTATCAAGTCGGAAAACACAGCCAGATCAGGAACACAGGAAAAATCATTCCTGCATCAGAAATATGTGAACCATATTATTACAGAACTGAAGCCGGCTCTTGCGGAGATCATCCGTCAGGGAATCCAGCAGGGGGACATTCATTTTTCTGATCCGGACGCTCTTGCGGAGATCGTTTTGATCGTTTTGACAGTGAAAATGGATAACACCCTGGTTCCCTCCTCAAAAGAGGAAATAGAGGCTACGATCAGGGCGCTTGTGTCTCTTCTGGAAAAAGGAACGGAAAACCCGCCCGGATCGCTGAATTTCCTTATAGGCGGATAAGTTTTTATATCAGAAAAGCATGGCCGCTGCGGCCATGCTTTTTTTCCTAAAATCCATTTTTCTCAAGTGCGTAGAGGGCGGCTCCTGTGGCTCCTACGATCTCCGGCTCCTTGCAGATATAAAGCTTTGCCCCGATCTTTTCTTCTACAGCCCGTACAACGCCGGGATTTTTGGCTACGCCTCCTGTCATCATAAATTCCGGCTCCATTCCGGCCCGCCGGAGAAGGCCGAAGGCCTTATTCGCAATGGCATGGCAGACGCCGTCCGCGATATCCGCCTTTTCTTTATTATTGGCGATCAGCGAAATCACCTCGGATTCCGCAAAGACAGAACACATGCTGGTAATTTCGATTTTTTCCTGTGAAGTAAGGGCTATGGCTCCAAGCTCGTCAAGAGAAACCTCCAGAGTACGGGCGATCATCTCGAGAAATCGTCCTGTTCCGGCAGCGCATTTATCGTTCATGACAAAATCCCTGACTTCGCCGTTTTCATTAAGCCGGATTCCCTTGCTGTCCTGTCCGCCGATATCCAGGATCGTTCTCACATCAGGATTAAAATAATGAGCGCCTTTTCCATGGCAGCTTATCTCTGTAACATTCTCATCGGCAAATTCAATACTTACCCGTCCGTATCCTGTAGATACGATCCAGCCGATATCTTCTCTTTGAAGCCCTGCTTTTTCCAGTACGTCCTTTAATACTCTGTCCGCGCTGACTCCCGATTTCGCCCCGGTACGCACAACAGAAAAGGCTTTGATCTGCCTGTCCTGATCCATGATAACCGCGTTGGTGGACGTGGAACCGCTGTCTATTCCCATTACATACATTTTTCCGTCTCCTTTTCTCTTTTTATTCGCAGCCGGAATCTCAGGCGACAGAGATTCCAGAAAGGCTTCGATCCGGGTCCTCACCTGTCCGCCGCTCTGACGGGTATAATCGGTTTCCAGAAGAAGCATGGGCCTGTCCAGCCAGTCTTTCAGCCACGCATATTCATAGGCGTAATTGTCGCAGAACTGAACGGTATGGTAAATGATCCCGTCCACGCTTCCGGCAAAACGCCTGATCAGCTCGTCTCTGTCGGAGGCCTGCTCCATCCGCATGCATGGAAACTGGCTCAGAAGTCCTCTGGCATAGCTTTCTATCGGGAATTCTTCTTCGATCAGTATTTTTCTGCCGAGGCCGGTGCAGGTCAGGTCAAAGGCTACATTGGCGTTTTTTTCCTTCAGTATCTGTTTTATGCTCTCATTGGCTCTTGCGCCGATGATACCGATGTTCAGGGCGCGGCTTTTTATTTGATACTGCTGCTCTTCCTGCTTTGTTTTCAGAAATTTCAGGAAAACAGCTTTATCAAAAGTCCTGCCCGAAAACCGTTCGTACTCTTCTGTCATTGCCAGGATGCGCTGGCTGTAAAGCTTTACGCCTGGTTCTCCTGTGATCCGGGGAGTATCCAGCATATAAATAAATTTCTCAGGAAACTCTTCTCTTAATACATCATAGAGACGGCGTATACTGTCGCAGCAGGTAGTAAGGACGACTCCATCGTAGCCCCCTTTCATGACTTCTTCCAGCACGCCTTTCGCAAAACTGCAGATATTTGGATGCATACGGATCTCTGCCTGGTTAAAATTTGTCACGTCAGGTTCGATCCGCTTCATCTGTGTACCCATGGATTCAAAGATTTCCACAGGAGCGTACTTGCATATATATCCTAACATATTTTCTTTTCTTCCTTTTCTGAAGTTTCTTCTTTTTCTCCGGAATCCAGCATTTCCAGAAAAGCTTCCAGCCGGGTTTTGATCTGCCCGTCGTGGCTGTTGCGTCTGTCGATGCCGTCTCCGTCCAGGATCAGCATGGGAATCTGCATTTCCTGCATCTTTTCCTTTAAGAGAATACTTCCCCCCGAGGACTGTTTGCAGCCCCAGTGACAAAACTGGATAACCGCGTCGGGATGAAGTGTTTCTGCCAGGCGTCCCACCATTTCCGCCTTGTGAGAATAAGAACCGTTGTACAGATTATGGATGATTTTTTTGGCCAGTGCGTGGAATGGCCTGTTCTCGTCTATCTCCTCCATGGAATCCATAATAATATCGCTTGCGATGATCTGATATTTCTGATTGGAATTCAGATATTTCTGAAGGGTTTCCTGATAAAACGGCAGCAGATGGATCCAGAGGATTTTCTTGCCTTCGAATTTAGGATATTTTTTGATATCTTCGATCATAAACCGGATCAGGTCAAGGAATTTCCTGGATCCGATCAGCAGATGCATTCCCATCATCATATATAGATGGCTGATCAGTTCTCCCGGATAATAACGTTCGCTCTGCAGCCTGAAGAAACGCATCAGTTCCTTTCTTGTTTCATTTTCGATTTTTATGGCATCACGGAGCTTTTCTATATCGAAAGGTCTGTGAAAACGTGTTTCCAGCTCTTTTGCAAAGGTCTTAAGCTGCTCCGCCAGATATTCCACAGAAGCTTCATCGTCGCGGTAGGGAACATCGAGAAAAGTAAAGGGAACTCCCTTTCTTTTTTCCAGATACCGGAATGTATTCAGATTTCCGTCACAGGACAAAGAGGTTGTAACGGCATATTCCGGCACAGGCACTGAACCGCTGTCGATGGCGCCCACAAAAGTTTTGTGATAGGAACAGAGCGTAGGTGCGATTCCGGTATTCTGGGCATAATCAATAAAATAATCTTCCAGATGGTATCCGCTGAAATAGCAGGAAAGGCATTCGATAGAAAGTGTACTCAGTCCGAAACATCCGATGATCTCGCAGGGCGAAAAAATATTTCCCCATACATAGCTTTCCGGATGGCTGAGAGCATCCGCAACAAAGGACATCATCATTGCCTCAAGCTTCTGATAGCCCTTTGAGATTCCTTTTTTAGGAAGCAGCTTCATGCGGTACTTGTTTGCCTGAAATCCCAGAAGCATTTTATTCCAGCTTTCTCCGGGATGCTTTACTGTCTGATCTTTTACATAGTTGATATACTTATCTGCGATCCACATAATCTTCCTCCAATATTTAAAATCTCTCAAAATAAAGGTATACCATATTTTAAAGAAAATATCCAGAAAAAATTAACGCCTGCCGTCCTGATCCCTAAAGAAAACGGGCATAAAAAGGGGATCCTGTCAGAAACAGAATCCCCAAAAACCTTCCCCTGTATTTTGCTTTTTCAGCTTTTAAGTATGTAATAGGCAAAACAAAGCTTATTTATAATGCTGTAACGATATTTTCCTGGAATTCAGCCGGAACTTCCTCTTTATCCAGAGACATGCTGATGATAAAGGTAACGCCGAATTTTTCTCCCACAGCCTTAAGCTGTTCCAGAGTACCGGTAACATCCGCGCCTTCCAGTTTTGCAGTAGTCAAAAAGCTGTCCAGATATATTTGTTCAAGATCGTGATCCTGGGAAATGATACCGCAGACAAAACCGACAAACTCATCGGCATTCTTGATAGGATATACGGAAACATCAATAAGACGAACTTTGTTATTCAGTTCATACATATGCTTTGCGCTTTTGTCCAAGTAAACAATGCTGCCGTTCACGTTCCTAATTGCGCCGTTCACTTTGTCTAACAGTACTTTTGTTTTGCCCTTGCCTTTCCTTCCTACAATCAGTTCAACCATCCTGTTTTCCTCCTTAGACACAATTTAATATTAATTTTGAACAAAAACTTCAATTAATATGTTTCAATTATAGTGCATTTTATCAAATAATTCAATGCTTATTTCTGAAAAAAATTGTATTTTTTT